>JACCDQ010444483.1_pt1 | contig 13628 bp, 20 predicted proteins | sample 7446031 | NCBI WGS metagenome assembly JACCDQ01 (sample SAMN15323442, study PRJNA562643) | freshwater metagenome | isolation source: river surface water | place: USA:Blue River Watershed | collected 2017-08-17 | reverse complement strand
TCGCGTAGACGCGCGCGAATCGCCCGGCCAGGTCGGCGACCTCGCCGCCGTCCCAACCGAAGTCGTCGGCCGTCGCCGCGCTCACGTCTTCCTCGCGAGGGCGTGCGCGCACGTGAGGAGATCGAGCGCGGTGATCCCGTGATCGCGCGCGAGCTCCCGTGCCTCTTGACGGCAGGGTGCGCTCAGGATCGCGATGTGAGACCGCAGGAGCTCGAGGATCTGCCCGATGGCCGCGTCGCGGCTGACCTCGCGATCCGATGCCGAGCGATCCGACCTGACGACGAACCTGTAGTCGCGCCCGGTGTGGCGGATCCGGGACCCGTCGTTCCCGACGGAGACGGTCATGTACGGGCCGTCGACGCTGACCACCCGGACGGCCTCCCCCTTCGCGCCCAGCTCGCAGTCCCGGGTGATGACCAGCCTGTCCTCGGCTTCCCATTGGTTGCTCATGGAGCCCTCGGCATTCCAGCGCTGTGCCAGGCCTTGGATCGATCTGCAGGTAGTCGATAGACAAGGTTTCTTGCGCGCGGGTCGCTCGCTCGGGCTCGCCGCCCCGTGGCGCCCCGGACACGGCTCGATCGTGAACCGCCGTTCTCGCCGCGCGGAACACGGTGACCCCGTCTCGCGTCGACCTGACCGCCAGTCCGTCGCGCTCCAGCGCGAGGATCGCGCCGCGCACCTCGGCCGTGCTCAGGTCGGCCCACCCGCGGATCTCGCGCATGCGCGCGGCCACGGCCCCGACGCTCGCCTCCCCTGCGGCGCGCAGGGCTCGCAGGGCGCCGATCCTGACCATGATGCTGCTCGCGTCCGTCATCTCCGATCGCTCCTCTCCTACCGAGGTGACCCCCGGGACCTGGATCGACCATCATCCCACCTCGTCCGACCTGGTCGGTCCACCTCACGGAGGGGTCCCGCGGGGCGGCGTGTCGCCTGAGACACGCGGCCGGCTCTCGATCGTGTACGGGCGTACTCGGTGAGACCGTCATGTGCCTGCGATCCATGGGCAGGATCGCTGGGCACGGTTCCTGGTAGGTCAGCCTCGGAGAGACCGGCGATTGATGCGATGCGATGTGAGACGCGAGCGACGGAGGAAACCTTGGACACCCTGGACGGAACGTACGGAACGGCAGCGGACGGCAGCGGGACGAGGAGCGGAGCGATCGAGGGGCGATCGATCGGTGCGAGCGCGGGACCACCGGGGCCGCCGGAACCGGCGACCGACCCTCGCCGCCGGCGCGAAGACGAGTTCAGCGCGGCGTGCCTGAGCGTAGCGTCGCGACGCGACCTCCTGCTCCGGGCCCGGCGACTCTGCCGCAACCAGGCCGCGGCGGAGGACCTGGTCCAGGACACGCTCGCGCGCGCGTGGAAAGCCTGGGACAGGTTCGACGCCACGCGCGACTGCGCCGCGTGGCTCAGCACGATCATGATGAACTGCTTCATCTCAGGCTACCGCACCTGGCGTCGGTTCTCCCGGATCCGGGAGGGCAGGATCCTCGACCTGCTCAACGCCATCGGGCTCGGGGACGTCGAGGTCGAGCAGGGCGACAGCGTCCTGGGAGGACGCGTCCAAGTTGGACGTTTCCAGATTTTGATTCGCCAGTTGGATAAGGGTCAGGCGTGTGAATCACATCCGAGCGCGACCGACCGCTCCTCGGTGTCCGCCTCGATCGAGGGCGACGATCGCGACCACTTCCTCGACGAGGTCCTGGCCGCGATGCTCGCTCTGCCGCTGGAGTTCCGGGTGGTCGTCATCCGTCGCTACCTGTCCGACGAGAGCTACGCCCAGGTGGCGCGCAGCCTGGGCATCCCGATCGGGACCGTGATGAGCCGGCTGCACCGGAGCAACCGGATCCTCGAGCGCGAGCTACGCCGGGTCGCAGCGCGCGAGTACGGGATCGGGGTGCGTCGCGCGACACCCGCGAACCGCGGTTCACGGACCGCCGATGCGCCGAAGGGGAATCGCGGACCTGGGACGAGGTGACGAGCGGCACGACCCTCGCAATAGGTCACGAGCATGACCTCGACCGCCCACCCGGCCACGGCAGACACCTGCTGCGCGCCGTTCCGCAGGCCACTGACAGACCGCGAGAGGCTCGCGGTCCGGATCAACCTGGCCGCCCATGAGGCGCTGCGCTGCTGGCGCATGCCGACCGAGATCAGGGGATTCGTGCGCCACCCCTGCCCGGGCCGCGATGCCTTCCACCGCCCGTGTCACGCACCCAGCGCGTGGTCGGGTTCCTTCGCCTGTGCGCACTTCTACCATCTCACCAACCACCCCCATGACGACCGATCCTAGCCAGCCGCGGCTCGACCGCGAACCCGACCAGAACCCCGATCTCGACCTGCAGCGCGTGCTGCGCTGGTACAGCGGGAAGGCCCGCGAGCGGGTCGCGGAGGTCCTGCCCGCCGTCGCCGCCAGCGCGCGAGCCGGCCACTGGCTACCGCGCGTGTCTCGCGCGGCGCGCGCTGCGCTCTCCCGGCAGTCGACCCGGTCCGGGCGCTGGGTGGCGCCGCCGAGCGTGCCCGGCGCGCGGCCGGAGCGCGTCGACCTGTCCAGGCTGCTCGGCCTGGGCGCCGACGGTCGCGCGCTCCACCTCGAGCTCACCCTCGGGTGCTTCCAGCGAGCCGACGAGGTCTTGCCGACGGTGCCCGCGCTGCTCCGCCGCGCGGCCGGGACGCTCGCGGAGTCCGCAGCGGAGGTGGCGCTCGCCTGGGCGGAGGACTTCGCGCCCGTGGCGCGCTTGTTCGCGCGCCTGGACGCCTCCCGGGCTCGCCCGACCTACGAGCTTGGCGATCTGTCGCCGACCGTGCGCGCGAACGTGGGTGCCGCGATGGGGCTGGCGTTCGCGACCGTGCGCATGCCCGAGATCAAGTGGGAGCTGCGCGAGGTCGCGCTGCCACCGCCCGGCGGCGTCATCCAGGTCTGGTACGGCAAGATCCTCTGGCCCGAGGGCACGCGCCACAACGGGTCGCGGTACGCCACGGGCACGCAGTGCCACGCGTGCGGTCACCGGATCTCCAAGAGCGACAACTGGGTCCCCCTGGTGCTCGAGGACGCCTCCGGCGCGCCGAGCTCGCTGTGGGTCGGCCGAGACTGCGCGAAGCGCCTGTTCGGGTGTCGCGCCGTGGGCGAGGCACGCGGGGCCCGGTTCGACCGCGGCTGACCGCCGCGATGGTCGTGGTACCATCGGGTCCGTGCCCAAGAAGACGGCAGCCGACCTCCAACGGGACATCGAGCGCTACCTGGCGGCTGGCGGAGAGCCCGCCGGGCTCCTGTTCCGCGGCGGTGGTCGCCCGGTGGTCAAGCCTCATACGCGGACCGGGAGGTCCTGCGAGACCTGCGGCAGGTTCCACTCCCTGGCCGACCACGCGCGCCACGCGCGAGGTGGGGCCGCGACGGCAGCGAAGGCAGCCAAGGTGACCAAGCCGAGGGCGACGCGGGCGAAGCGAGCGGCGGCGACGGAGAGCCCCCGGGTCGCTCCCCGGGTACAGCAAGAGGATCTGCTGGCGCGGGTGCGCCGCGCGCTCCCCGGGGTCCGCGGCGAGGGTCGGTTCGGCGACCGCAAGGTGTTCGTGTCGTCGCTCTACGACGCCGTCGGACCGGAGATGACGCTCGACGCGTTTAAGCGTTGGCTCGTGCAGCGGCACAAGGCGCGCGACCTGACGCTCGCGCGCGCGGACCTCGTCGCGGCGATGGATCCCGACCTGGTCGCCAGGTCGGAGATCTCGCACACCCCGCCGGCGACGTACCACTTCGTCGTCGACTCGCCCCGGTGACCGCGTCCGCGCTGACTCGATCGGCGTGTCTCGCTGGACTCGACTGGTGGCAGGTGCGCGCGCCGCCAGTGGCGTCGCCGTGGCCCACTCCTGGCATGTGACGACGGTCGAACGATGACCTCTCCGCTCGCGCCCTGGGGGCTGTCCGACACCGCGAGGATCCGGCTCGCGGCGTACGCCCGGATCAGTAGTACACCTACGCTGCTGTCGCGGATCCGGGACGCCGTCCGGCGCGACGTCGGGCTCGCTGAGCTCAAGTACCGCAGGCTGTTCGACGCCCTGGACTGGCTGCGCGACCGCGGGTACGCGGTGCGCCAGATCGACGGCTGGGCGAGGTCTGAGTCCGGCGACCGCGCGGACGAGCTCCGCGCGGAGCTCGCCGCGCGAGAGGTCCCGCGCGCGGACGTCGCCACGCAGCGCTCGTCCTGGGACTGGTCTGACACCGTGGACCTCCGGATCTCGACGTACGCCCAGCTCGGGCGCGTCCCGAAGTTGCCGTCCCAGATCCGGGACGCCGTGCGGCGCGACGTCGACCTCCGGGAGCTCGGGTACCGCAGGCTGCTGCGCGCCCTCAACTGGCTCCGCCTCCGCGGGTACTGCGTGCGTCGCGCGGACGGCTGGTGCCGGGCGCCGGGATCCGAGGCTCGCTCTGTCCAGCTCAGGGAGGACTCCGCGATGAGCCACCCGATGAACCTGCGCCGTGGCGCGGTTCGGCGCGCCGAGGACGGCTCGCCGGGATCAGCCGACCTCGAGGCGGTTTCGTGACCACGCCCGTCGTCCTCCAGGCTACGATCCGGGCGCTGCTCCGCGCGCTGGCTTGGCTCCTAGCCCCTCGTACACGCGCCCTGGGCGCGGGAGACGCGGAGGATGACCTGGCGCGGCGAGAGCGCAACCTCGAGGCGGTGCTCGCCGCACTGGAGGCCGAGTGCCGAGCGACGGCGCAGCGCGAGGCGATGGCGGACGCCACGCGGAGCCGGGCAGAGGATGGGTTCGTCCCGATCCAGATCCTCGCCCGGCTGTCCCCGGCCGATCGCGCCGCGATCCAGCGGATGTCGCAGTCCGAGGCGCAGCGCAGGATCGAGCGCTGGGCGTCGGGTCGTCCGCTCGACCCGGTCCGGGCCTCCACGACCGAGGCCACCGAGCCCTACCGGAGGCGCCCGTGACGAGCTCTGGGATCACGCACCTGCCCAGGTACGCCTCCCAGGCCCGAGCGGCGCCCTACCGGGACCCCTCGATCGACCCCGAGGTGTTCTGGTTCGGTGGCGCTCTGGTCGTCGTCCGCATGCCGGACGGGCGGATCGTCGTGGACGTCGTCAACGTGACGATCGAGGGCGCGGAGCGCCGGTCGCGGATGGCGAAGCACAGGCGGTCGTCGAGGGCGAGGTGGGACGCGGTGGAGATCCTGCTGTGCCGCCACGACCTGCAGGAGAACCACCCGCCCGGTAGCCAGTCCTGGCTCGGCGCGTGGTCGGCGGACGCGAACAGGCTCGCCCGGGAAGCGATCGCAGCCGCCCGTCGCTTCGCGGAGCTCGGCGTCGAGATCGAGGCCGCCGGGCTCCTGATCGACGGCTGGACCCCGGGTGACCCGGTCGAGCGCCGACCCCGGCGAGTCGAGATCGCCACACCCGACGTGTGCACGGCGGTTCACGAGGCACCCAGGGAAGGCGGTCTCCGCGCGTCGCCGAACCTGGACCGCGCCGTGCAATACGTCGCGCCATGACGATCCAGGCGACCGACGCCACCGCCACCGAACCGGCCGCTGCGCTCGACCTACCGCCGCTCACCGACGGCGAAGCGGAGCTGCTCTCCCACATTTCGAGGTGGGGATCCGACGGGTACCCGATCGAGCGCGTCGGCCGGTCGTGGCACTGGCGAACCTGGCGAACGGTCCGAGGTAGCCCGGTCGTCTACAAGACGAAGCGCGCCGCGACGGAGGCGTTCGAGGCCTGGCACGATCTGGCGCTGCGGCGCTGGGCCGCGTTCAAGCGGATCTACCCGACCGCGATCCTGACCGGCCAGGGCGTGAGGATCCTGTGACGAAGCGCAGGTCCGGAAACGCGGGGAGGAGCACCACCGGGGACGCGGCCGTCCCCTACTACGTCCGGTCGCCGCGCGTCGAGGCGGCGAAGCACCTGCGGCTCACGGTGACGCGCTACATCGCCGACCGCGCGTCGCTGGGTGACGTCGAGGAGGCGATGGCCATGCTGCGCCAGGCCGTGGCGGGCGAGGCGCGGTGAGGCGTGAGGCGCGAGCGCTGGTACGTCGTGTTCAGTAGCTCGTTCCGCTACGACGCCGCGCCCTGCGTCTCCCACGAGACGATCGACAAGGTGCGCACGCTGTGCGGGCGAGACGTCGAGACCGCGGCGACGCTCGAGTCGGATACCAACGATCTGGACCCCGACTGCGCGGTCTGTCGTCGCGCGAGCGCTCGCCTGAGCGAGCCACGCGCGCCGGAGCCAGAGGCCCCGATCCTGTGCGAGGCGTGCGCGCCCGGCCACCCGCCCGGATCGCTGCAGCCGCGGTGCGGCGTCTTCGGCTGCGAGTGCTGGTGCAACCGATGATGCCAGGCGAACCCGGCGAAGGCGACAGGCGTGGCGGACGCGACACGCAGGGCGTGTACATCCGTTCACGGCGTGGCCCTCCTCGCCGTGCCTCGGCCCTCGGATGCCTTCGGATCGCGTCCTGCAGGGTGACCACCCCATGAAGAAGATCGCATGGGACGACGGGGCCTCGGCGCTGGTGATCAGTCAGCGGATGAACGGGCGCTACGACTGGGGGTACTGCGGCGGCGGTCCATTCTGGCGAGACGTCCGCGGCGAGCACGCGGTCGCCGCCGTGGAGTCCCTGCTCGGCTGGAACCACCCGGCCGCCGCCGAGGTCCGGGAATACGTCGCTGTCCTCGGTGACCGATGAGGCTCGCGCGACGGTTCGACTCCGAGTTCCTGGCGCGGCAGGATCGAGCGGGCCTGCGGCGCGCGCTGCGGCTCTTGCGGCGGCAGGACGCTCGCCCGCACGAGGTCAGCCCCGCGGCGGCGCAGTACGACGGCCTGGCGACCGCGTCGGCGGTCCGCGCCGAGTACGCGAGGCGCGGGTGGAAGCTGCCGAGGCCCACGAAGTCGGAGCGTGCATGACGCCGCTCCCGTCCTGGTACCGGGCACTTCCCCTGCGGGCGCCCGCCGCGCTCCCGCCGATGGCTTGGGCAGCCTGGTACGCGGAGGCCGTGCGCGCCGTCGGCAGGCCGAGCTCCATGCTGGTGGAGTCGTGGTGGGCCCACGCCTGGAGGTGGGCCCACGCCTGGAGGTGTGGCGTGGATCCGACCGGCGTGTCACCCTGAGGCTCCCCGTTCACGCGGGTGAACTCGGTCGGTGACCCGGACTTCACGGTCCGCGATCCGAATCACGGCGTGCCCTGACGCCCGAACCAAAGCCCCGGCGCGGCGTGAACCGCGCCGGGGTCGGGGATCTATTTCAGCGCCTGACGCGCCGTCTCATTTGCGGTGCCCCCTCCCCCTACGAGCACCCGCTCGTGCTGCCGCAGTTCGGGCACCTGTGGCACGCCCCGCTGCGCTCCATCAGCGATCCGCACTCCGGGCAGATCGGCGCGTCGCTGTCCGGCCCGGTCCCCAAGCGAGACGCGCGGACCCGGACGCTCACGCGCGCCGCGTTCCCCTCGTCGAGGTCGGCGCCTGCCCGAGGCGGATCCGCCGGCATCGACTCGGACGCCGGCGAGGCCCGGTCTGCGGGTCCTGCGGGTCGCGTCGCCCGGCCGGGCCTGCTCAGGTAGAGCTCGATCCAGCGCACCAGGTAGTCCATGATCGACGTCGCGATCGGGATCTCCTTGTTCCCGGTGAACCCGGCCGGCTCGAACCTCGTCCCGCGGAACTTCTCGATCAACACGCGCGGCGGCACTCCGTGCTGGAGCGCCAGCGAGATCGCCGTGGCGAACGAGTCCATGAGCCCCGCGATCGCGGATCCCTCCTTGGCCATGCGGACGAAGATCTCACCGAGCGACCCGTCCTCGTACATGCCGAGCGTCAGGTACCCTTCGTGGCCGGCGACCGAGAACTTGTGGACGACGGCGAGTCGCTCGTCGTCCAGCCGGTGGCGGAGCGCGACCGGAGGTCCCGCTGGCCGCGCGACGCTCGACCTCGCGCCCTCGACCATCCGGCGCTCGTCCGGCGACAGGAGGACGAGCGCTCCGTCGTTGGGCGGAACAAGGGGCTCGCGGGACACGATGGCGTCCCATCGCTTCGCCAGCGTCTCCTCTTCGCCTGATACTTGCCCGGTGGTCGCCGTGATGATCTGGGTCGGCGCCGGAGTCGATGCCGATGCCGACGCGCTCGTCGACAGCGGTTGCGTGCGCTTGCAGCCGTCGCGGTACACCGCGATCGACTTGAGTCCCATCTGCCACGCGGCGACGAGGACGTCGCGGACGTCCGCCGCGGTGCAGTCCGCCGGCAGGTTGACCGTCTTCGAGATCGCCCCGGACAGGAAGGGCTGGACCGCGCCCATCATGCGCAGGTGGCCGAGGTGGTGGATCGACCGGGTCCCGCCCGGGACTGGGAGCGCGCAGTCGAACACCGCCAGGTGCTCGGCGCGCAGCGCGCTGCAGCCCTCCACGGTCCCGCGCTCCGTGACGTGGCGCAGGATCTCGGTCGCGGCTCGGCCGTCGTAGCCCAGCCGGTGGAGCGCGTCGGGAACCGTGCGGTTGACGATCCGCATCGTCCCGCCGCCCACCAGCCGCTTGCTCTTGACCAGGGCCAGCTCCGGCTCCACGCCGGTCGTGTCGCAGTCCATGATGAAGGCGATCGTTCCGGTCGGCGCGAGCACGGTGCCCTGCGCGTTGCGGAACCCGTGCTCCGCGCCGACCGCCGCGGCGTCGCGCCAGGCATCGTACGCGGCGTCCACCAGCGCGCGGTCGGCGGGTCCGACGGTGCACTGGAGTCGATCGATGGCGCGCTGGTGGACGCCGACCACGTCGAGGAACGCGGATCGGTTCTCCGGGTACGCCTCGAACGGGCCGATCGCGCGCGCCATGACCGCGGAGGTCAGGTACGCCTCGCCCGCGATCAGCGCGGTGACGGACGCGGCGAGCGCGCGACCCGCGTCCGAGTCGTAGGCCATCCCGCGCGACATGAGCAGCGCGCCCAGGTTGGCGTAGCCGAGCCCGAGCGGCCGGTAGCGCCGGCTGTTCTCCGCGATCGCCGCGGTCGGGTACGAGCTTCCCGACACGAGGATCTCCATCGCGACGATCGCGACCCGCGTCGCGTGGCGCAGCCGGTCGACGTCGATCTCGCCCAGGGGGCCCTGGAACGCCCGCAGGTTGAGCGACCCGAGGTTGCACGCCGAGTCGTCGAGGAACATGTACTCGGAGCACGGGTTGGAGGCCCGGATCCGGCCGCCGGCCGGGCAGGTGTGCATGGTGTTGATCGCCGAGTCGAACTGCATCCCGGGGTCGCCGCACGCCCACGCGGCGCGGGCGATCTCGTCGAGCAGGTCCGTCGCCGCGACCTCGGCAGTGACGCGGCCGTCGGTTCGCGCGCGCATCTGCCACCGTCCTCCGGACGTCGCCGCGACCATGAACTCGTCCGTCACGCGGACGGAGTGGTTGGCGTTCTGGTACTGGATCGAGTCGTAGGCGCCGCCGTGGGCGTCGAAGCTGCCGTCGTACCCCGCGTCGACCAGCGCGTGCGCCTTGGCCTCCTCGCGCGCTTTGCAGCGCACGAACTCGACCACGTCCGGGTGGTCGGCGTCGAGGATGACCATCTTGGCCGCGCGCCGCGTCTTGCCCCCGCTCTTGATCGCGCCGGCGAACGCGTCGAACCCGCGCATGAACGATACCGGACCCGACGCGTTGCCGCCGCCGCTCAGGTGCTCGCACGACGCCCGGATCTCGGACAGGTTGGATCCGGCGCCGGACCCGTACTTGAACAGGGACACCTCGGTCCTCGCCAGGGCCATGATCGACTCGACGTCGTCGTGCACCGAGTTGATGAAGCACGCCGAGCACTGCGGCTGCGGCTCGACGCCGACATTGAACCACACCGGCGAGTTGAACGCGAACTTCTGGTGCACGAGCAGGTGGATGAGTTCGTCCCGGTGGATGTCCGCCTGGTCCCGCGTCGCGAAGTGCCCGTGCTGGAGGCCCCAGTCGCGGATCGCGTCGACGACCCGCAGGATCATGGTGCGCACCGAGGACTCGCGGGTCGGGGACCCGAGCTTGCCGCGGAAATACTTCTGCGCCACCACGTCGGTCGCCTGCTGCGACCACGCCTTCGGGAACCAGACCCCGCGCTGCTCGAACACGGCGCGGCCGTCCGCCGCCCGGATGACCGCGTCGCGCATCTCCCACTCGACGTCGAGCGGGTCGACGCCTGGGGTCGTGTTCATCCGGCTGATTTGGATGCCCCGCCGCTTTGCATCTGGCTTCTCCGTCCTTGGTGGGAAGTGGATCCGGGGTTCCTGGAAGTCCTCGATCTGTTCGCGTATCGTCTCGCTCGTCGTCATCTCTTCGTGGCTCCTCCTCGGTCGCCGATCTGACTCCTCCGGCGCCGCGGCCGAGGTAGTGGCGCGTCGGGGAGCTCCGTGCTGGGCGACGCCGGGATCAGCCCGTCGGCGCCTGATTGGACGCCAGGTCTCCGGCGGACAGGCGCGTCGCGACCAGCTTGACCAGGTCCGCGACGTCGTCGAACGGTCCGACGATCTTCGCGAGCGCCTCCTTGGCCTCGGCCGTGATCACGACGTCTGCGCCGCCGAGGTCCATCCACTGCTCGTGGAGCTCGGTGACGCGCGCCGGCTGCTGCCTGAGCCGGACGACCACCTGGCGAAGCGGAACGCCGCGCTCGAACAGCTCGAACGCCTGCGCCGCGACCTCGCCGGGGTCGCTCGGCGGGGGCGCCGCCCCCTTGCGGCGCTGGGCGTCCAGCCGGTTGATCTCGCGCGGGTCGAACACGTCGACCCAGTAGAGGCCGCCGTTGCGGTGCCGGCGCTGCGTCTTCTGTCCCGACTTGATCACGCCGCGGTGGACCCACGACCGGACGGTGTTCTCGGAGCACCCGAGGGCGTCGGACACCTGCCGGCAGGTCATCCAATCGCTCATATCCGTTGTGTCGACGGTCAGGCTTGCGTCGCGGTTCCCCACTGCAACGCAGCGTAGCACAACCAGGTGAGGTTTTGGTGGCGCGCCAGGTGGCGCTTGATCCTCGTCGGCGAGGCCGGTACCTCTCGATCGAGGATGCGCAGCATCGGTAAGATCTTCGACCTCATCGACGCCGGGCTCGACGTCGCGGAGGGCAAGTCGCCTCGGCGCGAGGCGCCCGAGGCGCCCAGGGCGGTCGATCGAGCGTCGCCTCGCGCGACTCCGGTCCACCGAGACGACGCTCGCGCGTCGCGCTCGCTGCCGGCCGCCGGTCGGATCAGCGGACCGTCCTTCCGGGTCGTCGAGTCCCACGACGGCGCGACCGGGGAAGTCGTCCACGTCGTCACCGACGGCGTGCACCGAGCGGAGTGCAACTCGGCGGAGTTCGCGCGGAGGGTGAGGGACTGCCTTGGCTGACATCGGCCTACTCGTCCCGCTCCGGGTGACCTCAGTCGAGGTCAAGATGCTGGAGTTCCTCTCGTCGCGCGGCGGCGAGGTGTCCTGGGACTGGTCGCGGTGTCGCGACGACGTCCGCGCGATGATGCGCGGCATGATCGACGACAAGCAGCTGGTCTCCGAGGTCCAGCGGGACGGGCGCGGGTACGTGAGATTGACCGACCGGGGGCGCTCCGCGCTCTCCCAGGTCGAGGAGCAGGTGCGTAGGGCGCGCGGCGTCCTGACCTGACCGGAGCGCGGCACTAACCACCAACGAACAACGAAGGAACGACGACGAATGGCGAACATCGGTCCCGAGCACATCAGCTACATGGCCAAGCGCATCAACTCTGCGGAGGGTCGCCTCGCGCAGCTGCGCCACCGCTTCGAGAAGGGCCTGCAGAAGGGCGTCCGCACCGCGGAGGTCGCGGCGGCGGGCCTGATCGGCGGCGTCATCCAGGGGCACGCCGGCGAGGAGGGGTCGCACATCTTCCACGTGCCGACCGACCTCGGGCTCGGCCTCGCGCTGAACGTGCTGGGCTTCTTCCGCGCGGCGGGGGACTACAGCGAGCACCTGCACAACCTCGGGGACGGCTTCCTGACGAGCTTCACGTCGAGCGTCGGCTTCGGGTGGGGCAACACCTGGCGGGCGACGGGCAAGTTCTCGTTCGGCGGCGGTCCGAAGGGCCTGCCCGCGGCGACGAAGGCGGCCGGTGAGATCTCGCCTGCCGAGATGGCCAACATCGTCTCGCGCGTGCGGGCGGCGACGGCGGGCTAGCGGGGTCAGGGCACGGGCCACGACGCCCGAGGCGACGCAAGTCGTCCTCCGGCGTCCGCAAGCAACGGGATGAACGGACAGGGTGGGACGCCGGACCGGCCCCGGGTCTCCGTGCTGGAACGAGCACGGAGGTCGGGGGCTCGACCGGGGTCAACGGACGCCGACCTCGACCGCGAGCGCGCGGACCGAGGGTCGATCGGCGGAGCGAGACCAGCGACGAGCACGAGAGCGAGCCGACCGGAGTGAACCGGACGGGCGAGCGCGCGCGATCGGTGCGCCGCGTCGGCGAGCAGGCACTTCACAGGCTACGGCAGACGGGAGACGCGATATGACGCGCAACCAGGTTCTCGGTCACCACAACGCACAGGCGCTGCTCGGCGCATGGCACCAGATCGTCGGGGCGCAGCCCTGGCACCAGATCGTCGGGTGGCAGAACAGCGGAGTCCCGACCAACCTCTACCACGGCCCGTACGGCGGCCACCGGGCGCGGGGCTACCAGCCCAACTTCGGTGGCTATGGCCCGCCGTACACCGCGCTGATCGGCGCGGACGACCCGAGCATGATGGGCCCGCCGCCCGAGATGATGGGCCCGCCCCCGGGGGCGATGCCGATGGCGTACATGCCGCCGCCCCCGCCGTCGTACCGGACGTACGACATCGCGCCGCGCAACGCGATGGTGGACTACGCGGGCCCGTCGCGCGCGGACCGCGTGGTGCTGCCGATGAGCTCGGGCACCAACATCCTGCCCAACACGAGCGCGCAGATCACGGCGCGCCCGCAGAACGTGGCGTTCCGGCCCGAGCGCCTGATCATCGGCGGGACTCCGAGCGACTGGATCGTCAACGACATCAAGGTCGGCAACCGCTCGCAGTTCTCGCAGAGCGGTGACGTCCCGGGCGAGATGTTCGCGGCGACCACGATCGACTCGTTCGTCTCGTTCGAGACCGTCCAGACCGCCATGGACTTCGTCGTCCTGGTGACCTTCGTCGGCACGTCCGAGTCGGGCGCGCCGTTCGTCTGCGGCGTGCTCGGGACCGCGGCGATCTAGTCGCCCCGGGACCTGCGAACCACTCCACGTCGATCCCAACCACGGAGACGAACGAGATGTCCTACGGACGCAACGCATACATCGGCGCCAGCGAGGCCACCGAGCTCATCGGCGCATGGCAGCAGATCGTCGGGGCGCAGACGTACCAGACGCCCACGGCGCAGCAGTTCCACCCGATCGCGGCCCAGGGCGGCTACTACTGGGATCCGGTCGCCCGGCAGTGGCGGATCCGCGGTATTCCGGCGCAGCCAGCGCAGCCGACGCATCACCTGCATCACCACCATCGCCGGCCCTGGTGGGGTGGCTACGGCGGCTACGGCGGCTACCAACAGCCGGCCACGGTCCGCGACCACCGGCGCGCCAACCTGTGGAGCGCCTACGTGTCGGGCGACCCGAGCGCGGTCGGCGCGCTCGCGCTGATGGGCGCGGAGGACGCCGCGGCGCAGGCCACTG
>JACCDQ011110417.1_pt1 | contig 13631 bp, 15 predicted proteins | sample 7446031 | NCBI WGS metagenome assembly JACCDQ01 (sample SAMN15323442, study PRJNA562643) | freshwater metagenome | isolation source: river surface water | place: USA:Blue River Watershed | collected 2017-08-17 | reverse complement strand
TAACCAAGTCACTGGTATCAATCGATGAAAATGTCATTGATGGTGCAGTGACCGGGGTTGGCAGTGCCGCAGTTGGATCAGGGCAACTACTTCGCAAGTTACAAAATGGTTTTGTTCGTAGCTATGCAGCCATGATGTTGGTTGGTATAGCGCTTCTACTTATTGCAATTTGGGTGGTATCACAATGAGCTTCTTGACGGTATTGGTATTGCTGCCACTAGTAGGTGCAGCGTTAATTGCGACAGTGAACAAAGAGAAGGAAGATGCCATCAAGAAGATGGCCTTCCTAACTACTTTGATTGTGGCAGTAGCCGGAATCGCACTTGCGTTGCAATTTGATCGAGGCGATGCAGGACTGCAATTTGTAGAGAAGCGTTCTTGGATTCCGGCATTTGGAATCAATTACGCAGTTGGAATAGATGGCATCGCCCTAGTACTAATTTTGATGTCTGTAATTTTGGCACCAATCGTGGTGCTTGCAGGCTGGAATGAAGCAACTGGTGGTCGTTGGTCAGTAAAGACTTTCTACATTCTGATTCTGGTTTTAGAAACCATGATGATTGGTGTTTTTGCGGCAACAGATGTCTTCCTGTTTTACGTATTTTTCGAAGCAATGTTGGTGCCGGTTTACTTCCTAATCGGTGGCTACGGAACGGGCGAACGTTCTCAAGCAGCGGTTAAATTCTTGCTTTACAGCTTGCTTGGTGGCTTATTGATGTTGGCATCAATCATTGGCTTGTATGTAATTGCGGGCTCACAAGTTGGACGCACCTTTGATATTGGTGCGTTATCTACGCTCCAGATTTCACCATCAACGCAAAACTGGTTATTCCTAGGCTTCTTTATCGCCTTTGCAATCAAAGCTCCGTTATGGCCATTCCATACTTGGTTGCCAGATGCTGCTAATTCAGCAACACCGGGAACATCGGTTTTGCTACTTGGTGTCTTGGATAAAGTCGGAACTTTCGGAATGATCCGTTACTGCTTAACACTATTTCCAGATGCAACCAAGACTTTCACCCCAGTAATTTTGGTGCTGTCAGTAATCTCAATTATTTATGGTGCGTTCTTAGCAATCGGTCAGCGCGACATTAAACGACTAATTGCATTCACTTCGATTTCTCACTTTGGTTTTATCACCATGGGAATCTTTGCGATGACCTCACAAGGACATAGTGGTGCAACTTTGTATATGTTTAATCACGGCTTCTCAACTGCAGCGCTCTTCTTGGTTGCAGGCTGGATGGCATCACGTCGTGGATCTTCAACCATTTCAGATTTTGGTGGATTACAGCGCGTTACTCCGATTATGGCTTGGTCATTCTTCTTGGCAGGAATGTCATCACTAGCATTGCCTGGACTATCAAGTTTCGTGAGTGAGTTCTTAGTATTAGTCGGAACTTATACACGTTATCCAGTTGCAGCCATTATTGCGACCTTCGGAATAGTTTTGGCGGCACTTTATATATTGATTCCAGTACAAAAAGCGCTGCACGGACCAACTACGCCAGGTAATGAAAATCTTCCTGATTTAAATATCCGCGAAAAAGTTGCGATTGCGCCAGTAATGGCAATCATCATTGCACTTGGATTCTTCCCAGCTCCGCTACTTAATGTAATTAACCCAGCAGCAGAGGCAACCATTTCCGCGCTTGGATTTAGCGATCCAGCACCAACTATTGACTCAGTAGGAGAGCACAAATGAGCGGCTTCATAGCGCCAGTACTAAATTACGCAATTCTGGCGCCAATTATTGTTGCGCTTGCCGGCGCTGTGATTGGCGTTTTAGTTGAGGCCTTTGCATCCCGATCAAAGCGTGCATCTCTACAGTTGGTAATCACATTAGCTACATTATTTGGTTCGCTCTTCTTTGTACTTGTAAATCGTGGCAAAGAAGTTACAGATGCCGCAGGCGGTTCAGTTACATTTGATGGTGCTGGATTTTTAATTCAGCTGGCTATTTTGATTATTGCAATTCTCGGAACTCTACTTTTAGCAGATGAAAAGAATTTCACTGCAGTTGCATCAGCGCTACCAGGTTCAATTGAAGAACAAGAAGCGTCTGCAGCAGGTTTACGAGTAACAGAGGTATATCCACTATTTCTATTCTCTGTAGCAGGCATGCTGCTATTTCCGGTATCAACAGATTTGATAACTCTCTTTGTGGCACTTGAGATGCTTTCCTTACCACTTTATTTGATGACTGGACTATCTCGACGTCGTCGTTTGATGTCCCAAGAAGCAGCGCTTAAGTATTTCTTGCTCGGTGCCTTCGCATCAGCATTCTTCTTATTTGGTGCCGCATTCCTTTATGGATCTTCAGCGAGCATTACCTTGGGTGGAATTCGCCAAGCAGTTGTAGGCGGAACCGGAAACAATGTTTTCTTGCTGATAGGAATTGTCTTCCTTTCAGTGGGCTTATTATTTAAAGTGGGTGCAGTTCCATTCCATGCTTGGACTCCAGATGTTTATCAAGGTGCACCAACACCTATTACTGCATTCATGGCAGCCGCGACCAAGTTGGCAGCATTTGGCGCCATGCTTCGTATTTATTATGTTTCATTTGCAAATGCCGAGTGGTCATGGCGTCCAATCATCATGGTTATCTCTATTGCAACTATGGCTCTAGGATCTTTGGTAGCCATTGCGCAACGAGATGTGAAGCGAATGTTGGCTTATTCTTCAATCGCTCATGCGGGATTCTTGCTAACTGGCGTTTATGCGCTTACCCAAAATGGTTTGAGCGCAACTATTTTCTACTTAGCAACATACGGGCTAACCACTATCGGTGCTTTCGCTCTAGTTACTTTAATTCGCGATGCAAATGGTGAAGTTACAGACTTAAATCGTTGGGCTGGTTTGGCAAAACGTTCACCTCTTGTGGCATCGCTATTTGCTGCCTATTTACTTGGATTTGCTGGCATTCCATTGACCGCAGGTTTCATTGGAAAATTCTCAATCTTCTCAGCAGCATATGAAGCTGGTGGTAAGTGGTTAGTTATTGCGGGTGTTCTTTCATCTGCAGTTGCGGCTTTCTTCTACATTCGAGTAATTGTGTTGATGTTCTTCAAAGATGCCGTAGAAGATGGCACCACAGTAGTTATTCCAACAGCTCTTACTAGAAGCGTTGTTTTGGTTAGCGGTGTGGCTACGGTTCTTTTTGGCGTAATTCCACAACCATTAATCAACTTCATTAATACTTACTCAAGTTTTATTCGATGAATTAGTCATTAAGTTATGTCTAAATTCGGTATCCCAAGCCTCTCGCCTGATCTTGAGGCGGTAATTGCTTCGGGTCTAAGCGATACCGAAAAGATTCTTAATGAGCGTATCGAAGGCAAATACTTATTTGCAAATGAAACTGCTAGACATTTAATCGTGGCAGGTGGCAAACGGTTTCGGCCATTGATTACCATTTTGGGATCTTTAGTTGGAACTGGTTTAAATGAACGCGTAATAAAAGCGGCCGCAGTATGCGAATTAACTCACCTGGCGACTTTGTATCATGACGATGTAATGGATGAGGCTCCACTTCGCCGCGGTGTAGAAAGTGCAAATAGCCGTTGGGGAAATTCTGTTGCCATTCTTACTGGTGACTATTTATTTGCAAAAATGTCACAAATTTTGGCTGAATTAGGGCCAGAAGCCGTGAAATTACAGGCTGATACCTTTGAAAGATTGGTGATTGGCCAGATATTGGAAACGCAAGGTCCCGGCAATGGTGCTGATCCGTTAGAACATTATTTGCAAGTAGTTGCAGATAAAACCGGTTCCTTGATCGCCACTTCATTACGTTTTGGTGCCATGTTTTCCGGATGCAGTAAAGCCGAGATTGAAACTCTAACTGAATTCGGTGAAAAAATTGGTGTTGCCTTCCAATTGGCAGATGACATTATTGATATTGCTAGCGATTCATTGGATTCAGGTAAGACTCCTGGCACAGATTTACGCGAAGGCATACCTACCTTAGTAACTTTAAATGCCATGAAATCAGAGGATCCAAAGGATGCCTCATTGAAATTGGCGCTATCTGGTCCAATCAAATCTGAAGAAAAAGTTCAATGGGTAATTCAAGAACTTCGTGGACATAAGTGCATGGCGGAATCACGAACTCAATTACAAACAATTGCAAAAGAGGCGCGCACGGCGCTTGGCCCATTGCCAATTAGTGAAACTAGTACGGCTTTATATTCTCTTTGCGATTTAGTTATTGACCGTATTGGTTGATTTAACTAGATCAAACGCTAAAGCAACTAGTGCACACCAAATAATTAAGAACCCAACCCAACGGGCAGCTGGCATCGCTTCATGGTTTATCCAAACTCCGATTGAAAATTGCAGGGTTGGCGTGATGTATTGCAGTAGACCTAATGTTGAATAAGGTAATCGGGTGGCAGCGCCATTAAATAAAAGTAACGGTATTGCAGTGACCGCACCTGCCGCAGTCAAGAGCAGAGTTAATCCAAGATTATTTCCCCATTGGCCTTCGCCGCGACTGCCCAGATAGAACAAGAATCCTGCATAAGGGATAAATGAGATCAAAGTTTCGATTGCTAGACCTTCAAGCGCCCCTAGATTTAAGCGTTTTTTGATTAAGCCATATGAGCCCCATGAAGCGGCAAGGGTAAGTGCAATCCATGGCAAGCGACCATAATCAAAAGTTAAAACCAATACGCCGAGCGCACCCATTCCGACCGCCAACCACTGCAATTTGCGCAACTTCTCTTTTAATAAAATTACGCCAAAAGCAATGATAAATAAGGGGTTTATGTAATATCCAAGGGCAGCTTCGACTACATGACCATTGTTTGTTGCCCATATGTAGACCAACCAATTAATTGAAATTAAAGCAGAGGCAATAGTTAATCTAAGAAAAATTCGCTTTGTAAACATCAACGCAAACATATTGCGAAGTTGTTTCTGGAAAGCCAAAATTAAAATACAGAACACAGAGGTCCATGCTGCTCGATGCGAAACGATTTCTTGCGGTGAAGCTGGTTGCAATAATGGCCAGTAAAGTGGAAACAGTCCCCAAAGAACGTGGGCCGATACTCCGAAAGTTAAACCGAGTTTGTATTTATTCAATTTAATTGTCGTTAATTATCGATAGTTAACAAACTGAACAGCGAAGTCAAGAGAGGCGTTCTTAACAAGTGCAATTACCTCTTGTAAGTCATCTCGAGATTTACTGCTAACTCGAAGTTCATCACCTTGAATCTGCGTCTTAACAGCTTTGGGACCATCATCTTTAATTAGCTTGGCTACTTTTTTAGCGTTCTCAGTCGAGATGCCCTCTTTGAGTGGAACATTTATTTTTGTTAGCTTGCCAGATTGCTGTGGCTCAGATGGATCCAGATGTTTTAAGGAGACATTTCGTTTGATCATCTTCTCTTTTAAAACTTCGAGGGCAGCTTTGGCGCGCTCTTCGGTTTCGGACTCAATTTTTATGGTTTCGCCCGCCATCTCTAGCTTGGTGCCGGTGCCTTTAAAATCGAATCGGGTATCTAGTTCGCGGGATGCTTGATTGACCGCGTTATCTAATTCCGCGCGATCAATTTTTGAAACGATATCGAAACTGCTATCAGCCATGTGTGCAACGCTATCAAAAGAAAAACCCGCCTCACGCATGAGGCGGGTTTAACTACGAATGCTTACTTATAAAGCGTTACTGTGCTTTACCAAGAATGCGGTTCACCTTGGTGCCGCAAACTGGGCAGATGCCCTGCGCCATGCGACGACCAGAGTCAGAAACCTTTACGGTTCCTTCGAATTCACGCTTCTCCTTGCACTTTACGCAGTAAGCGTCACCTTTATATGTCTCTGCCATATGTACCATCTCCAATCGACACACCCGGGTGGACCCCTCGGCGTTCAGATAGAAGATTACCCCTCACCACGCACAAAACCACGCTCATTTGGGGGAGGTTGAGCGTATTTCTCATGGATTTGAGCCTATTCGCCCCTTCAATTACCCTAAGCCTTAGCACTCGGGGGTCGAGAGTGATAATTCGACCCAACATTAAAGAAACTTATACAGAACGCATAAGGAGATAAGCAATGGCAAAGCAGATTGCCTTTAACGAAGAGGCACGCCGCGGTCTAGAGCGCGGAATGAATGTATTAGCTGATGCAGTGAAGGTAACCCTTGGACCTCGCGGACGTAATGTGGTCCTTGAGAAGAAGTGGGGCGCACCAACGATCACCAATGATGGCGTTTCAATCGCTAAAGAGATCGAATTAGACGATCCATATGAAAAAGTTGGCGCAGAGCTAGTCAAAGAAGTTGCAAAGAAGACCGACGATGTTGCTGGTGACGGTACCACCACCGCAACTGTGCTTGCGCAAGCACTAGTTCGCGAAGGTCTACGTAACGTAGCTGCGGGTTCAAACCCAATGGGTATCAAGCGCGGTATCGAAAAAGCGGTTGCGGCAGTTACTGATGAACTTCTTAAGATGGCAAAGAACGTCGAAACCAAAGATCAGATTGCAGCGACAGCTTCGATCTCAGCAGCAGATACCACTATTGGTGAAATGATCGCTGAGGCAATGGATAAGGTTGGCAAGGAAGGCGTTATCACAGTTGAAGAGTCAAACACTTTTGGTCTTGAACTGGAATTAACCGAAGGTATGCGTTTTGATAAAGGTTATATCTCGCCGTACTTTGTAACTGATACAGATCGCATGGAAGCAGTGCTTGAAGATGCTTATGTATTAATTGCAAATTCAAAGATTTCAAATATTAAAGATATGTTGCCAATTCTTGAAAAGGTCATGCAGACAGGCAAGCCACTTGCAATTATTGCTGAAGATGTAGAAGCAGAAGCGCTCGCAACTCTGGTAGTTAATAAGATTCGCGGAAATTTCCGCTCTGCAGCAGTTAAAGCTCCTGGCTTCGGTGATCGTCGTAAGGCGATGCTGCAAGATATCGCAATTCTTACCGGTGCAACTGTGATCTCTGAAGAAGTTGGCCTAAAGCTAGATGCAGCTGGTATCGAATTACTAGGGCGCGCTCGTAAGGTAGTTATCTCTAAAGATGAAACCACAATTGTTGAAGGCGCAGGCGATGAGGCTCAAATTAAAGGTCGCGTAACTCAAATTCGCCAAGAGATTGAAAAGTCTGATTCAGATTACGATCGCGAGAAGCTACAAGAGCGTCTAGCAAAACTTGCTGGTGGCGTTGCCGTTATCAAAGCTGGCGCAGCTACCGAAGTTGAATTAAAGGAGCGCAAGCACCGCATTGAAGATGCAGTTCGTAACGCAAAAGCTGCAGTTGAAGAAGGCATCGTTGCTGGTGGTGGCGTTGCTTTGATTCAAGCAGGTGCAAAAGTTTTCCCTAACTTGAAGTTAGAAGGAGAAGAAGCAGTTGGCGCAAAGATTGTAGAAGCAGCTATCGAGGCACCTTTAAAGCAGATTGCAGCAAACGCTGGTCTTGAAGGCGGAGTAATCGTAGAGAAAGTTCGTCACCTAGAAGCTGGTCATGGATTAAATGCAGCAACTGGTGAATATGTAGACATGATCAAAGCTGGAATTATCGATCCGGCTAAAGTAACTCGATCAGCGCTACAGAATGCGGCTTCAATTGCAGCGCTCTTCTTAACAACTGAAGCGGTTATCGCAGATAAGCCAGAGAAGGCTCCAGCAATGCCAGCAGGTGCTGGTGGAGATATGGATTTCTAATTAATTAGATTCCAAACTGAAACTGCGTATAAACTTCCCCTATGTCTTTTGATGCAACCGATTTAGCTCTTAGCGCTGCTGTAGAAACAGCTGGCGCGAAGGAGCTGGTCGGTGCATTCATTAGCGTTGATTATGATGATGAAAATCGTCTAGCGAATTATCTTTTTGAATCAAATCTGCCTGGTTATAACGGTTGGCGTTGGTCTGTAACCATAACTAAGTTAGATGAAATTTCACCTGCAACCATTTGCGATGTAGTTGTAATTCCAGGCCCAGATTCTTTGTTAGCGCCAAAATGGATTCCGTATGCAGATCGGTTGCAGCCTGGCGATGTTGGCGTTGGCGACATTGTTCCAAGCCAGCCTGATGATCCTCGTTTAGTTCCAGGATTCGCAGCACTTCCACAAGATGAAGAGCTAGATCCAACTCAGTTATGGGAGTTAGGTCTTGGTCGCTTAAGAGTGTTATCAATAGAAGGTCGCGACCAAGCAGCTAGCCGTTGGTATGAAGGGGACCGTGGTCCTAATGCGCCAATTGCGAAAGCTGCTCCAAAACCATGCGGCTCATGTGGTTACTTTCTGCCTATTGCAGGCTCATTGCGAAGCGCATTTGGCGTTTGTGCAAATGCAATCTCTCCCGAAGATGCAAAAGTGGTTTCCGTGGATCACGGATGCGGTGCACATTCGGAAGCGACCGTTTAAGTCGTCTAAATCAATAAGTTAGAATTTGTCTCTCAATTCGCAGATCAAAGGAGCTCGCTATGCCAACAGGTAAAGTGAAGTGGTTTAGCCTGGAAAAGGGCTTTGGATTTATTGAATCCGATGAAGGCGAAGATGTTTATTTGGCAGCAACTGCGCTGCCAGAAGGTGTCACAACGGTAAAGCCTGGCACCAAACTTGAATTCGGTGTTGCTGACGGTCGTCGTGGCCCACAAGCGCTCTCTGTGCGTGTAATTGAAGCGCCAACATCTTTAGCAGCTTCATCACGTGCTGCAACCGATGACTTAGCTTCAATTATCGAAGACTCAATCAAAATTCTAGATCGCGTCGGTAACAATATTCGTCGCGGTAAATACCCAACTACAGTTGAAGCACAACGTTTAGGTAAAGTGCTTCGTGGTATTGCACAGCAAATCGAAGATAACGCTTAGGAACATAAGCAAATGTTTAGTTACGTCAAAAAAGTTTGGCGTAAATTGCCGCACCCGCTTCGCTGGCTAACTGCTGCTACGGTCGGTTTCACATTGCTGGTACTAGGCATTGTGTTCTTAGTTATTCCTGGCCCAGGAATTCCATTGATAATTGCGGGTCTTGCGATTTTGGCTACCGAATTTACATGGGCTGAAATTTGGTTAGCGAAAACCAAGGGACATGTAAGTCGCGCCGTAAATCGAGTTAAAAAGAAGAAGTCTTAGAGACCGCTGCGTCGATCTCTGCGCACAGTGTAGATAATTCCTACAAAGCCAAGTGCTGCGCCAACAACGCAAGTCCAAATGAATTTAGATTCTGCATCAATAAGCAGGCCGATGATTCCAGCAACAATCCAAGCAATTATGCCTGCGATTATTAGCGTTACCATCTTTGTTTTCATGCGATGAGTGTATTCTCATCTCAATGTTTTCGAAAATAAGCCCTCATGGAAACTGGAGAGCGCTTCGCCATCGCAATTTTCGAATACTTTATGGAGCAAGCGTCTTAACAAATATCGGAACTTGGGCGCAACGTATTGCCCAAGATTGGTTAGTGCTCGAGCTAACCAACAATAACGGCACTTACCTTGGCATTGTTACCGCGCTGCAATTCCTGCCGGTAATGCTTTTAAGTATGCAAGGCGGGGTTTTAGCAGACAAAGTAGATAAGCGAAAAGCCCTGATTATCACTAATTTAGGAAGTGGGCTGACTGCGCTTTTACTTGGCGTATTAGTAATCTCAAATGTAGTAACAATGAACTACATTTATATTTTGGCTATTTTACTGGGCGTATTTAGTGCAATCGATGCACCGTTTAGATCTAGTTTTATCATCGAAGTCGTGGGTAAAGATGATCTTACAAATGCCATGAGTTTAAATAGCGCAAATTTTCACTTTGGCCGTCTGGTTGGTCCAGCTATCTCTGGTTTTCTAATCGCTGGATTCGGAACTGGTCCATCATTCATTATTAACGGCATTTCATTTATCGTAATTATGTTTACCTTTATGGCGGTAAGGCAGCACGAACTGCATTTGCCTGAAAAAGAGAAAACCGCAGGCACTCTAAAGGAAGCATTTGCTTACATCAAGAAGCGTCCTGATTTGCAAATGATCATGCTTACTATTTTCTTTGCCGCGAATTTCGGATTAAACGCACAGATTTTCAATGCATTAATGGCGACAAAAGAATTTGATAGAGGTGCCGCTTCCTACGGAATTTTAGGCACTGCCATGGGCATCGGAACCTTAACTGGCGCCCTTTATTCAGCGCGCAGAGATCGAACCGGAAAGCCACTCTTCGTTCCTTTAGCTGCAATGAATTTTTCAATCTGGGTTTTGGCCTTAGCGATAGCGCCGACCTATGAAATCTATTTGCTTTTGCTTCCGATTAATGGATTCAGTGCATTAACCACAATGATTTCAGCCAACACCTATATTCAGGCAAACTCAGATCACGCGATTCGAGGTCGGGTAATGGGTATTTATATGTTCATATTCATGGGTGGCACGCCCATAGGTTCTCCGATTATTGGGTTCACTGCCGAACATCTTGGCCCACGTATAACAATTGCGGGTTGTGCGCTTATCACTTTTGGTGCCGCGCTCTTTGCCTTCATAAAATACCGAAAAATAGCGAAAATTCCGGCAGATATTACGGTTTCGTCAGTACTTCAGAACTAACTTTATGCACTGCTAAATAAGAGATTGCAATATAAACGGGCACAATTAAATACGCTCGAGAAATTCCAATGTAATCACCCATAAAGGCTAGTAAGAATGGGGCAGAAGCAATTGCAATTCCAGCCGCATAAGCAGAATATCCCATCGCTAAGTCTGGACGATTATCGCTTAGTCGAATCAATCTAATTGAGATCATTGCAAATTGTCCGCTGATACCTAATCCAATGAAGAGTAAAAGCAAAATCGAGATAGTTAAATTATGTGACAACCAAAATGCAGCAAAAGATGCCATCTGTAAAATCAAAAATATTTTTACACGCATGTCGACTGAGAATTGCTTTAACACCACCGGACCAAACCATCGGCCTAAACCCATACCTGTGCCAAGCGTGGCAATGCATAGAATAGAAATCGCAGGATTGGCACCAGTTCTATCCATAATTAAAGTCGCAGCCCAAAATGCCGTTGCAAATTCCGATGAAATAGAAGCGTAGAAACCAAACCATGCGATCCAATATGATTTACTTAATTTGCCAACTTGTTTTGGTACATCATGGTCATGAGCGCCCTCCATTTTATTACGGCCAAGGAAATAAACCAGGATCACCATTGGTACGCAGGCTAATAAACCCAACCGCCAAGAGATGTCATAGAAAGCTAATGTGCCAACAATTACAGTTCCGAAAACATATCCTGCTGAGTTAACCCCATTCATTTGAGAGATAGCTAAATCAGAATTCTTAGGATAATGATGTGATAGTTGCGTGATTGCATTATTTATTGTGATGGTAAAGCCGGTGCTTAAGAAGAGCGTTGCAGGAAGAGTGACAGCTACAGAATTTCCGGTGGCAAAAATGGGAACGCCCAGTGCGAAAATAGTCAGACCAAGCCAGGCGGAATTCTTGCGGCCAAATCTATGAACCAAGCTGGTTTGCAGCGCGCCAGCGATTATTGATGCTAGTCCCATCATGGTTCCATGCAAACCAGCAATCGTGAGTGATGTGTTCTGCTCTACGCGCAATAATGGTTGCGCAGGGCCAAAACCACCTAGAAAGAAATTAAGAATTGTGACTTGGCCAGTGATTGTCCAAAAAGTTGTATCACGCTTTAATTTATTCAACTAAAGGCTTTCAACTACATATTCGATTGACTTAGTTAGACTCTCAATATCCGCAGGTTCTATAGCAGGGAACATACCGATTCGTAATTGGTTCTTGCCAAGCTTTCTATATGGTTCGGTATCTACAATTCCATTTGCCCGAAGTGTCGATGCCACCTTGCTTGCATCAATTGATTCATCAAAGTTAATGGTTGCAACAACATTTGATCTCATTGCAGGATCTGTAACAAAAGCAGATGCGTAAGAGGTTTTTTCTGCCCAGCCATACATAATTTCGGCGGATTTAGCACTTCGGCCTGCCGCAAAAGATAGGCCACCATTGTTATTGAACCATTCAATTTGTTCAGCCAATAAAATCAAAGTAGCTAGAGCCGGAGTGTTATAGGTTTGATCTAATTTCGAATTTTCGATTGCAATAGTTAAATCAAAGAACGCTGGAATCCATCTACCGGATTCTTTAATTTTCGCAGCTCGCTCAAGAGCGGCAGGACTCATTATGGATATCCATAAACCGCCATCTGAAGCAAAAGATTTTTGGGGTGCAAAGTAATATGCATCAAATTCCTTTGCATCAACCTGTAAACCACCGGCAGCAGAAGTTGCATCAACTAACACCAATGCCCCATCCGTGCCAGCAGGACGATTGATTGACATCGAGACTCCGGTAGAAGTTTCGTTATGCGTTAGGGCGTAAACATCTACGCCTGATTCGGCAATCGCAACTGGATGTGAACCAGGCTCTGCTTTAATAACAGTCGGTTCTTCGATAAAAGGATTTTCCTTAGCGGCCTGTGCAAATTTCGATGAAAATTCGCCGAATTGAAGATGTTGAGACTTTTTCTCAATTAAACCCGAGGTAGCGATATCCCAGAAAGCGGTTGATCCTCCATTGCCGAGCACCACCTCATAACCTTCTGGCAAGTTAAATAGCGAATTTAAACCGGTTCGAACTCGATTAACAACGCTCTTGACAGGTTTTTGACGATGCGATGTTCCAAGAATTGATTGCGATTTCAATAAGTTATCTAGCGCTTCTGATCTGATTTTTGATGGCCCACAACCAAATCGACCATCTTTTGGTTTCAAGTTTTCAGGAATCTTGATATCGCTCATGGGCAAACTTTACGGGTAATAACGGTTTGCGTTCCAATCGCCGCTAATCTCTCCCGAATTTTGAGACCGTTCAAATCTAATTCGGTCATGAAGACGAGAATATCTGCCTTGCCAGAATTCAATTGTGAAAGGTGTCACGAGATATCCACCCCAATGTGGCGGTGTTGGAACTTTACTTCCTTCTGGCCATTTCTCAGCAGCGCCCTTAAATCTGTTTTCTAATTCTTCTCGATTTGCAAGTGGTGCAGATTGTTGTGAAGCCCAAGCACCAATTTGTGATGACCATGGTCGAGATTGGAAATATGCATCTGACTCTTCTGCAGAAACTTTACTTGCATATCCTTGAACAATTACTTGTCTTTCGATTGGATACCAAGGAAAGAGCAGAGAAACTTGAGAATTTAATTCGAGTGCTTGTGCTTTCCTTGAATTGTAATTGGTAAAAAAAGTAAATCCTGCTTCGGTAACATCCTTAAGAAGTACGGTACGACTGGAAATTATTTCTTCCGAACCTAAAGTCGATAGCACCATGGCGTTAGCTTCAACGATTGATGGAACTTCGCTCGCCTCCTTGAGCCAAATTTTGAATGCACCGATTGGGTCAGTTTCGGGCAGGGCTAACTCTCGCTCGCTGTATGAGCGGCGCATGGCTTGGATCTCTTCGCGGTTCATGTATCAAAGGTCACTTTACTAGCGCTTTATCTAAGCCAGCTAATGGTTTTTACCCCTAAAAAACAGGGGCAGAATTAGCCCCATGAGCGAAGATTTTAAGCCTGGTCTCGAAGGCGTAATTGCATTTGAATCTGAAATTGCCGAACCAGATAAGGAAGGTAGCGCACTTCGTTATCGCG
>JACCDQ011428537.1_pt1 | contig 13632 bp, 27 predicted proteins | sample 7446031 | NCBI WGS metagenome assembly JACCDQ01 (sample SAMN15323442, study PRJNA562643) | freshwater metagenome | isolation source: river surface water | place: USA:Blue River Watershed | collected 2017-08-17 | reverse complement strand
GAGGGTAATCCATCAGGTCACCGATCTGCACAAGCTGATCAGGCTGGTAATCCCCGATGAAGTTAATCGCTGCCTGGACCAGTCCCGTTAGTTCGTAGGGCATTTGAATATCCGGTAGTACTACAATGCGTTCCAATTTCTTCTCCTTGCAATCACCCCCAAGCGCAGGGTCTCAGTGTGTGTCCACGCCAAAGTCGCGAACTCGGATTCCGGCACGGCGTGCCATTCTGGCGGTCTGGCCAGTTCCACTGGCCCACCGTGTAGCAAATGATAGCACAACATGGGCACCCAAGTCAACCATGTACTGGTTACGTTCCTTGAATGTCAGGAAATTCCCGCCAGGGTAAACCTCCTGTGGCAGGATCTTAACGGGGGTCTTAGCATCTTTGAATGCCTCCCAGATAAAATCTGCCTGGAGATCAGCCCCCGAAGGACAGCCTCCATGGATCAGCACGAAATCCTTATACGCTTCCTTGTTGGAAGCGATCTCAAAGATCAGTGCTTGCTTAACAGTGTTAGCGAATTCCCAACCACGAGACCCGGTTACCAGAATCCGATACGCCATTACGACTCCGTTGGAGGAATCTTAGCGTTGAAAGCAGCCTGAAGGCGTCGGAGACGAATGTCCAGCATCACGTTGTAAACGATGATGTCCTGAACTTCCTCACGAGCATACAAAATCAGGGTGGCAAGATCCATGGTCTCGAAGTTCTGGTAAACTACACCAGCGTCATCGGTGTGCTCGTACTGCTCCTTACCGGTACCCAAGACACGATCGCTTAGCGCGTTGATAACGTTAGCAACCTCGACTGCAAGATCAGGGCTGCTCATACCGAACTCTACGGGATCCTTAACCGGCGGTACAGGTACCGGCGGCTTTGCTAGAGCGTCGATCGAGTTCCTAGGACGATGAAGGTTGATCGGATCAACCTTCGGAACCACGACAGGCATCGTATGTGTGTCCTCGACACCCAGCTTAGTCGGATGGTCATCCGGGTCATGCATCAGCAAATGCTGCCCCTGCCCGTTAATAACCTGGTAGAAACCGATAGAGAGATACTCCTCTACGGTTACCTGAATCCGCCCCTTAGAAGCGGGGTGATTCATCTCAACCCGATCACCCTTTGTGAATCGGTTTTCATCGTTTGCAACTGCCGTACTCATCCATAAGTCCTTTCAAGAAGATACTGTTCTCCGTATTCCAGAACAGCATCGTTGACATCCATGCCGGGTGGCATGGGGATAATCTTACTATTGGGAAGCTTACCGGCCAGGGTGTTAGCAAAGTTGATACCCGGGCCGTCTCCGTCCGCAAGAATCCACACCACACGGTACCCCATGAAAGCCTCCCGCCATGCGGGCTTCCAAGCCTGCACACCAGGAACACCCACAGCAGGCACCGCACACTCGGTACCGATGATGGCATCGAACTCACCTTCGGTGATAGCAATCTGATCACCGATTGCTATCTGACGATCCGAACCACTGATTACTTCCGTGTTGTACAACCTAGGCGTATCGCCTGGGACTGAGTTGTACTTACCGTGGTATTCATGGTCGTGGTCGAGAATGCACCGGAACCTGATGCTAACAACAATACCGGTATCTTGATACCCTGGAGGGTATCGGAAGTAAGGAATAGCAATCATTCCACGGTATTGCTCATGCCCAGGGAGGGGGTTCGCGACGTACCCGAGACCGTACCGCTCCACTATGCTCCGAGTGATTCCCCGATTGTCCAAATACTCTGCGGCCGGACTTTCGGGCATCCTTTCGATATACCTGTTCGTTGCTTCCCGGAGAAATTCCCTCTGCGATTCCGACTGCATCACGATAACCTACATTCTCCTCTCGCATGATAATGTCGATGTAACTACCTGAACCATCACAAACAAAGCACTTAAGCCGAGTCTCGGTAAGACTCGCACTAGGATTCCTGTCATCGTGGAACGGGCACTTACATGACACCCGGTCCCGCCCCTCGATCAGGGGCGGAGACCATGAAGGAACATACTTCTGGATTACATCAATGATTACCCAGTGCGTCATATACTGCCTTGTTCCATCGTGCATCCTCCAGAGCGTTGTGAGCACCCTTGTTAGGAACAGTATACACGTCGAATCCGACCCTGTCAACCTCCTGCTTAAGGTCGTGCGTGTACATCGGAACATGGTCCGGAAGCTGGAGCATGGTCCCAAACACCTGAGCTAGGACCACGTGATCGTAAGCAGCGAAGTAAGCCCAAAGCTCGGTTGTTGCCCGATCGCCGCTAAGGAACTCAGTAAGCTCCTCACGGATAACACTGGTGTTCTTAACGTCTGGGTGGCCATAGTCGATCTGCTCCATGATGCCCGGTCCGTTGTGATACGGAGTACGCTTAACCGGAAGGTGCGGCCATACATTTTCAACCAACCACGGCTTACGCAGGATCTGGTACCAATCCGCATTATCGAATACTGCATAGTATTCGCGGCCATCCTCGGCTACGATTCCGATGCTAATCGGATCGATGATCTTACCGGTGTCATTGAACTCGGTATCGTAAAAGTACCTCATGCATGCTCCTTGTGAACGTAGTCTTCTGGTTTAGCGAAACTCTTAGCCGTTTCGCAATCCCCTCCTGTTTGGCACCATTCGGGGTCGGGACAAGGTTTGGAGTCAACACACAACACTAGGAGTATCGCTCCTCGAAATCTTCGTCATCCGGATCTTCGAAATCCTCGATATCCCAGGGAATGTTGTTGAAATAGTTCTCGATCAGGTCGAGAACTTCATCGACCCCCGGTTCTGTGTACTCATCTGGACCATCGTCCAGCTCTGGATACGTCATGAGTGGTGGATCTCCGTAAGATGAACGTTAAGCTTCTCAACTCTGTCAGTCCTGAACTTACAGGGCTTACCGTCCTCAGTGTTTTCAGGACAGTAGTATACACCCTTTTCGTGCCTACCCATATGAACCCCCGAATGATCTCGTAGTTGTGTTTCTGTAAAGAAGTCTTTCCTACAGCTTTTGCAGATCCAAACAGTATCATCCGGACCTGTCATTACGGCCTCTGGGGGAGGTCCCGAGTACCGCGCCAATCAAAGTTCTCATCGACGAACATGGCGACAGCTACCAGAAGCTGGTACAAAGCATCGCTACCCAATGCAAGCGGTTCAACGTCAAGGTTAGTCATCACAACAGAACCGAACTTGACAACCTCGTTTGCAGACTCAGGCAAACGACCGTTGTTTTGCCCATCCATGATAGCATGCATCTCAGGCGGCATGTAGTCGCTCATAATCAGTCGTCCTCCTCGTTCTCCAGGAACAGGGTACGGGTACCGTTCCACGTGTAGTTCTGCTCAACAAACTTAGTCATCGCACCCAGCAGAGGTGACACCATGATGAAGATGAAATCCGGGATATCCTGCTTAGCAGCCACCCAAGTAAAGAGCTGGATAAGCTCCTTAGCCTCAGGAGTCTGATCGGCGAGCTTAGCGTCAAAGATCGCCCGCTCCGGCTGGGTCAGCGTGTAAACGTTCTCGGTCATGTTGACCTCCTAGGTTAAGTACCCGCCCCGCTGGCGGGTTGGTTAGATAATCTGTGATAAGCATACCACACTCTGCTCGATCCGCAATATGCCCAAGGAACTTATTACACCTGTTACACAGGAGACCTCTGATGCATAGCTTACAACCCTTTTTAGGATCGTGTCCGCCCGGACCGCTACATGGCAGATGGTGGTTATGGTCTACTGACAAACGCTTGCGCCAAGGCTTCCTACCGCAGATATAGCAGCGACCACCTTGTAGAGCAAGGATAGCATCGTACTCCGCTGCTGTCAACTGGTAGGTTTCCAGCACATGCTTTTCCTTAGCAGCCGTTGAACGGCTGCCTGTTACTGCTTTGTGATGCGTGTAGCATCGTGGCCCCGGATAAGGGGCCTTACGCCGACTACCGGTAGGGCAGTCTTTACACCTTCGTACCGCTGAACGCCTTACCAATGATTACACCCAACCAAGCCAGCGGCCATAGCAGGGAAATCATCACAATACTGATCGCTGTAGCAATCTTCTCACGTTTGTTAGCATGTGTCAACCCTGCCAATACCGCCCCGGACAAACCTGCAATTACGCCTGTAGCCAAAGCTCCAATAATATAAACAGTCCACCAAAAAGCTTCCATTATCACCTCCTCAAACCTCCTGTAAAGAGGCTACGCCAGTTCAACCGAGTCGCCACCCAGCGATGGTATTAACCGTGTCTGGGAATTACGCTGTCGGCCCAGCGTAGCCTCTTTAGATTACCACCAAGGCTCTATGGTTACCGCATCCGGAACCTGAACCCGTAGCTACCCTTAGGACGCTCGTAAGGAATCCCAAAGGTCTTACGGCTCACCTTCATGACCCGTCGCCAGTCAGCTCGATTCCGAACCACCATACCCTGTCGCGCAGCAGCAAGAGTCTGCGCCTTGTGGGACTTAGGTGCGGGGTAAAATCGGTTAACCTTAGGCGGAGCGGGAGGGGTCTCCCGCCACATGGCCAGGGTGACGTCAGTCGAGAAGGTCATCAGCAGCTCCCATCAATGCAGCCAGAACAGTTGCGTAGCGCTGGTCCTCCTGGGCCAGCCTGTACAGCATCACGATACCGTCGGCCATCTGGTCCAGACCAACAGAGTGTCCTGCTTCGTGTGCGATGTAGATACGACGAGCGATCGTCTGGTTCTCCGTTACGAACTCCGGATCGACATCCGGGAGACCGCCGTCACGCTCAACGTACATGAAAGTGATCTCGGTTGGGAAGTCCCCATCGTACGGCAACGAAACATTGATCACCCGACCATCCGCGTCCCGCGCATCGATGTCGTAACCCACAGCCCCCGAACGTACGCTAAGGGAGCTACCGGACTCGTCGGTCCAGGTCTTCTCACGCATGGTTACCTCCAAATTTGAAATGATGGTCCGGGCTTGTTGCCTTGTCAGTGATTGTAACACGATCTCCAACAAAGTCAAGCTCTACGAAGGATTCCCCGCTAGGGTCAGCCTTCCCGCCACGGTTCTTGACGGTCGATACGTTCAACGTTTCGGTCTGGTGTTCTGTTCCCGCTGTCCGGTGCAGTGTGAGCACCATCTCAGGGACTCGGCCAATCTGACCCTTGATTCCGCTGAGCGGAATCGGGATGTGACCATCGTTGTAAGGCCCGGTCACGTGATGTAGCCCGATCACGCATGACTGAGTGCTTCTAGCCATGTTGTGTAGGTAATCCATCAAACCCTCCAGCCCGGCGAACGGGTCGGACTCCCCGGTCATTGTATCAACATTCGTGATGTTGTCAATGATCACAAGCTCGGGGTAAACACCGTAAACCTCTTGGTAAGCTTCAAGGCTAAGCTCGATCTGTTCCAAGGTAGGAGTAGCGTTGTAGTTAAACCTAACCGGAATCTTCTCCAGCTTAGCAGCATACTCAATCGGCAGGTGTTCTCCTGCTACGTAAGCAGCGGCCTGCTCTACGGGCATACCGGTGATGATAGAGATGGCTCGCGATAGCTGAATAAAAGAGTCCGAGTCAGCCGAGAAGTACATAGTCGGTACACCCGACTTCAAAGCTTCGGTAAGAGCAAAGATACTCTTACCGATACCCGGCGCAGCCGCTACTAGGACCAACCAACCCTTAACAAACTTTGTTCCCACCGCGTCAAGGGTATGGAACACTGGGTTAATCGGAGTCCCCGTGTTACCACGGGCAGCATGGCTCTGTATTAGTGATAGAATCTTATGCTCCTAACGTGTGATCAGCAGGAACAGTAGGACAATACCCAAAGCTCCTAGAAACAGTCCCATATTCTACTCCTCCAGTAGGAACGCTAGTGCGATCAGCTTAGCGAAGAAACCGATTGCAACAAGGATCATGAACAGCTCAGCCATTAGCACGCTCCTCCAAAACGATTGCTCCGATGGCCACGATACCACACCACACGATGAACGGCAACAGGTCGTTCGCAGCAAGAGACCAAACAACAACGGTGATCCCGGTCACACCGGTAACCACCGAAAGGATCGGCTCCAAGCCTTTCATACGGGCATCACCAGCTCCATGAACTTCGGGATAAGGGTGTCATCGTAGTAAGGGTCTGCGCCTAGTTCCGATACAATATCGGCTGCTTCGGGATTGACAATTACCAAGGCGTTCATCAGAGCCTGTCCGGTTCTTTCACCGTTCGCGGTTCGGTAAGCAGCTTCATCGGCAAACTCTTTCAACTCGGCTTCTGTCAGCATATCAAACCTTTCTTAGAGTCGGTTACTCGCGGCAGCGAAAGGACACGCATGCTGCACTTCACAAAAACCACATGCTGCGATGGAAGGTTTAGGCTCAAACCTTTCAGAATTAATACCCTCTTCAAGCCTTTCAAATTGACTTGTTAGTGTACCGTTTGCGTCTTCCTTATCAAGATCAACTAGACCTGTGGTCATTCCGGTTTGTCCTGACCAAAAGTCGCCAAACCTTATTTGGAGATTTAGGTTTTGATCAATAAGATTCTGATAAATCTTAAGCTGCAAAGGATTGCCCGGTCGCTTACCGGTCTTGATATCTCGAACCACCAAACCGTTTTCGGTTTCCATGATACCGTCAACCACACCACGAACCGGTACGGTTCCGATCAAACCTTCTACCGGAATCTCAATAGCGGGACGGCCATTGACGATGGCCGGGATCTCATCCGGTGCATCGTTTCGGTAGAAATCAAGGTACTGCCTGATCTGGTCTAGACCAATACCAAACCTTCTTTCGATATCGTCCCATCCACGATATCGACCACTGGCAAACCATTCGTTAGTATTAGGAGTCTCCTCCAATTGCTGGTTAACCAGATCCCAATATGTTTGCCTGTAAACCTCTACGATATCATCTTCCACTAACCCACGATGGGAAAGCTCCCAAGTCTCTGCTGCAATATGAACAGCAGATCCTTGTACAGTCCAAGCGGCTGGACGCCGCCAAATCTTTTCACCGTTGGAATCGGTAGCAAGCCTCTTAAGGTAATACCGATAACCACAATCGGTATACTCATTAAGCTGACTCCAAGACCTTTGTAGATCACTCATACCTCTATGTACAACCTTTCGTATTCTTGTTGCTTAGTGTGCTGCCCGGAATCGAACCGGGAATTGGCACCATGCCCAGCACGTCTTAGCGGCCGCGTGTTAGGGGGACTTATGCTAAGCCATATTAAACCCGGGTAACCCCGGTAACCTCCGTAACCAGCTCCCAGAGCTGGTCAACAGTCTCGGCGTCCGTGAACCACAGCCGGTCGCCTTCCTTGGCAGTGACCCCCCATACCTCCGAGGCAACCTGCGGGATGCTCCGACCGTTCCGGCCCAGACGAGTCTGGGCCAGCTCGACAACCGACGGGTTGTCCTGGTCATCGAACACGACATCATCCTTCCAGATGAGTTCTACGCCCATCGCGAGCATCGTGTGACCAGCAGCACAGGCACGAATCGTGCCGTCCTGCTCACGAACCGCCCAAACACCCATCGCGAGGTTGTCGTCCGTGATACCCGCCATGATCCGACGGATGTTGGCTGCGTTTGCCATGATTGTCCTCGTTTCTCTCGGCTGTGTTCACAGCATATCACAGAATCGGCTATATTGCAACATACTGCTAAGGTTTTTCTTAATGCTTAGCGCTAACCTAAGAAATAAGAAGTTGATCTTCTTAGCCGGCTGGGACCTGTCCCCTTAGCTAAGGGATTACCAAGTAAGATTGACGATTGCCACAACCGGACCGTTGTGGAACGTGAATACGCGCCACCGGTTATCCGGGATGCGCAGCTCGAAATACCCGAGTCTCATGAGTCCTGCGACCTCGCTTGTCGAGTCCATCCCGACACCCGACCGGTAGTGACCGGTCGGGCCGAACGTCAAAGACATGTACGGCACGGTGTCCATCCTCCTACGGGGCCCCGTATGGGCCCCTAAGTGCCTCTGTGCGGGATCGAACCGCACGCCCGGTGTCCTGGGCTAGCCCTGGTGCTAAGAGGCCGGTAGCGGCCCCCTCAGGGGCCGCTACGCGGGTCAGTCGGTGATGATGCCAAGCTCTCGCATGATCTCCCGTAGCTTGACGTCCGCGTCCGGGATATCCCGGTCAGTCAACATCTGCGGTAGGTAGATAGTTCCGTCTGCCATGTCTTGCCAGGGTCCCGCAGGTATCCCGTAGCTACCGCCCAGGCTGAACGTCGACCACAGGGTGCGCGGCATCTTATGCATTGCCGCCAAACCCAGCGCGCGAAACATGCTCGGGTGCGTGAACGCGTACATAACCCGGCCGATATCGAGATCATCGCTCGCACCCTTAACCAGGGTGCGAATTCGAGCCTCTGACTTGTCTTCCCATGTACCAAGCGTCATATCCGACCAGAGTTCGAGCGCAAATCCCAACCGGGAAAGCGCAACCGCGAGAGCGGCAATAAGCCGCCCACGCTTTTCAATGGTCTTTCGGGACACGGCGAAAGAAACCGAGGAGGACGAAACCAGCGTGATCACACGGCCAACCTTAGGCATTTCGGTTAGCGTGTACTCGATCATGTGCTCGGGAATCCCCGCGAGGAAATTGTCAATGTCGACTTCCCCGCCCGAAACATCATTGTACGCGTGGAATCCGAGCGAAGAGTGTTCCATAAAGAGTTCCGAAACCACATTCTCTGCGGTATTCAGAATCTCGTCAATGTTGTCCTCCACACCATCCTTAACCATTCGGTTAAGCTGATTCGTTGACCTCACGCCGTGGAAGTCAAACCCGTCGGTGATCTGCCCTTTGTCAGCGTGCGAGTAGTCGCCGGTCTGGAATGCGTCCAATGCCGCATCCCGCAATTCCTCGACCGAATAAAAGGTTTTCGACCAAACCTTTTTCATGACTCTCCTCTTTCTGTTGCGGAGTGCCTATCCTAGGGGTTGAACCTAGGTCCGGGGCCGGTTCCCCTTAGGCTACCTTAGTGCTAGTGCAGCTTAGCCCAGTCAGAGGCACTCATGCCCCGATTGAGCCTCACGGCCACCGCGTCATCCCAGGATCGGCCCGCCTTAAGCAACCGGCACATACCGATACTGGCACGCGGCGAGATGATCACCGCCATTGAGTGCCGCTGCGCGGCAGACCGCAGCCTACGAACGTACTCCAGCACCTTAATGATCTGGCCGTGTTCCAGACCGGTAAGCTCGCATGCTGCCTGCTCTAGTGCTTCGTCAACCGGGATGTATTCGATCGTGAACCGGTCGAGAGTAGCGCCGTCAAGCTGGTTACGGCCAACGTACTTACGGTCAGCACCGTTACCGTAGGTATTGGCGCTTGCGATCACCTTAAAGTCCTTGTGACGCCGGATCATGCCATCCGGAAAGGACATGACACCGTTAGCGAGAGCGGCATTCATCACGACCAGGATACCGGGGTGCCCGGCGTCCATTTCGTCGAAAAGGAACAATCCGCCATTCTCGAAAGCCTCGCGGAAATCAGTACGGTGGTATTCGCCGTTACCATCCTTGTAACCGACAATGTGCGAGAGCGGCATCGTGGGCGACAGACTCATAGAGAAAAAGCGCAGCCCCAAACCCTCGGCCGCCTGCTCCGCAATGGTGCTCTTACCGGTACCGGCCGGGCCCACCATAAGCACGTGCTCACCCGACTGAATGTCCATAATCACATCCGCGAGCTTAGAGTGAGTGATACCGGAACCAATTGCCTTAACCTCGCCGGTTTCCATCTGCACAACCGTGCGAGTCGGGAAAACAACCGACTGGAATTGCTGTTCCACCATCTCGCGGACCATCTCCGCGTCGACCTGAGGACCGGAGTTAGCGAGCTTAGCCAACATCTCCGCCAGAGCTAGCGCCGTGTCATCGGTGGTCTCACTCACCTTAGCGGGTTCCTTAGGGGTCTCACGCGGCGCCAGGGGGGCCGGAACGGGGGTCTTAGCGGGGATGTCCTTAGGGGACGGCTTCACACCACACACGGCGGAGTGCAACACCAGGTTGCCGTCGGCATCCGTGTCCTTTTCGACCAGCACCATGCGGCCATCATGGCCGCAATCCTTGCACGGGACACCGGTGGGGCGGTCGGAGTCGTGGAACCAGTAGAGGGAAGTGCTACCGCAGCGGTCGCACGGCTGACGACGGGTACGGGTCGAGTGCTTGTGAAGCATGTCAAGCCTTTCATTCAGTGAGGTTTGGAACGTACCAAACCTTTTGTTTTGGGTCAAGCCTTTTTATATGTGAGCTACATCACATCGTTTTAGTCAGCGTAAAGAATGCTGACAATCTGAATGATGCGAACCGGCACGTTTTCGTCATTGCGGATGAAATCCGCTTTTTCCTGTGCATCGGCAAGAGACTCATTCTCGGCGAATACTTCCCAGGACTGATTATCAGTGTCCCAAACCTCAACATTGTACATGGCTCAACCCTTTTACTAGAGTCGGTCGTAATCGAGCGTGTCGATAATCTCGAACTCATCCGCCGGGCAGAGCGCCATAAGCTCCGCCATCCGCTTTTCTGCGGAGGCTCGATTGTTTCGAGTTGCGACCGATTCGGAGTGGATAAGCACTCCGTTCCGGGTTTCATTCACCCGCCGCATGACATGGAACATGTCAGGCAACCTCACCCTTAGCGCGCCCGTAGCTGGTGAACAGCCATCCCTGCCCGGGGAACCGGTCCAGACGGTAGGTCAGACCGTCCTTTCGCGCGGTTCCGCTGTTGCCGTTCCGGTCGAGCTTGACGCGGAATCCAGCCTTACGGAGGCTGGTAACGGTCTGGTAACGCATGGTATTTCCTCCTGATTTTGGACAGATTTCACCCATTGCCGGCAATGATGATCATGAACAATGGGGCAATAAACCGAGGTCAACTTAGTTGACCTCGGCTCGAATTAACAATGCGAAGCAGCAATCAGCTTAGCGCATTCTTTTGTCCATTCCCGCTTTTGGACCTCGCGGAAATAGGAAAGGATTCCCTGAATGCAATTCGAACAATTCACGTGCTGCGATTTCCTTTCAGGCACCAGCCGATCCCGTAGGAAATCCCGAGGACAACGGCGACATTCCAAATCCAGTCGAACTGTTCCATTTCCGATTCCTTTGTTCGCTTCACCTGCACTCGATTAGTGCAGGTGCAATGGCACGGCCTGGTGCAAGACCAGGCCGACCATTCACGAAACCGTGTGCTCGGAAAGAATCACACAGCCATTCCGCATTCCGAGTTCATCCGGGCACATGCAAAAAGGCGCCTGGTGGACCACCAGGCTGATTACGTCACCAGGCTCGGCCTGGTGCCGCAACTCAGTGAACGCTTGCAGCATGTATTCCCGTTCGTCGGGATCGACGGAACGGCTGGTGCTCACCGTGCCCTCACGGAGCAGCACGAACTCATGCGTAGCCTTGTCAATCTCAGACACTTTGATTGCCTTTCTCGACCAGCTCGAACGGCCGGTCTCGATACCAGGTGCCCCGTAGGGGCCCCTAGAACAGCCTGTGAGCCTCGCTTAGGCGAGGGTCGGCACCAGGTGCCGACCAGCACGCCGGAGGCGCTTAGGGGCCGTCTCAGGGGCCGTTAGGGCACCTGGTGACCAGCTCGCATGCGAGCTGGTCGAGGTCTAGCTAGTGAGCGCCGCTATTTGGGCGGTTCGCGCTCGTTTTCTGGGCAGGTGTGTTATTCGTCCGCCCGGAGAATGCGCCGGTTTACCTCGCGGTTTAGCTAGCACATTCACCCCCTATCGGCTGCACAACAGCCGCATAAACCGTTTCGCCCCGGTGGGTGGGATAAATGTAATTAAGGGAATGCAACATACGGATATCCGGAAAGGCATTAAGCCACCGTCCAGGTGCTGTCACCACCTGGCCGTTACCGGAACCGTTAGCGCACCTGCGAGGTTCGAACTCGCTAGCCCTCCACTAGGGCAGGTGCTACCTGCGCTTAGCGCAGGTTGTCACGCACGGCCCGGAGGCCGGTACCGTGCAAGCGGTCCCGCTGCGCTGCCTCTGACCTCTGCAGCGTGGCGAGGATGAACTCCCGAGACGGAACCGTCTCGGTTGGCTGCACGGGAACCGTGGGGACCGGGCGGGGCTTGCGGGTGAAGATCTTCACTGGTTTAGCCTTTCTTTGTGGTGTGCCACCACCCTATCGGGTTGGTGGCCGGTTGTCCAACCGGGAGGGTGTGACCTGAGCCACACCCTCCCGAGGGTGTCAGCCCAGCGGGCAGTGCGCCAGGAAGCGGCGCATCGCGGGCCGGTCCATCGAGGTGAGGCCGTCGAACGACACCCAGACGTCCGCCATGGTGGCCAGGCGGACCGCACGCGCCTGCCGGATGCTGCGACGAGTGTTGACCTGGCGAGCCGCGCTGGTGGCCTTCACCAGGTTGACCGGCTTGGAGAGCTTGACCATTGGAGTACCTTTCGTTGTTCCGGGCTTGCTGTGCAAGCCTATCGCGGATTCCGGGCGGCTGTACCGCCATTCGGAGTAACTTAGGATTGAGTTGTGGGGGGAGCAGGGGCCCCTACGGGGGCCCCTGCGCGGTCCCTAGGCGAGCACCTGCGCTGCCTGCTCCCGGGTGGCCAGGGTGGCCACGCGCTGCCCGTCACGGGCGCTGTAGGCAGTCCAGCGACCGTCCTGCTCCCGGATGACCGTACCCACTCGATTGCCCAGGAGGCGCACCCGGTAGGCGCGCTCTCCGAGGAGCTTCGTCTGGGAAGTGGTCCGCTTCAGCATCGGGGTTCCTTTCGGGTTGCTGTTTGGCTTGCTTCGCAAGCTTAGCTAGCGAGGCAGGGGCCAGGTACCGCCAAACGGGGGAACCTTGTTGGTGACGGGGATCACACGCGCCTGGTGGCGCGAGGTGCTGCGGTGGCGCCCCTGGCGGGCGTAGGCCAGGAAGGCGAGCCTCGCGAAGCGGATGGTGGCGGGCGGGGTGTTGGGCATGGGGTAACCCTCTAATGGGGGCCACCTGGTGTCAAGCGGTTTGTGGCCCAGGTCACAGCAGGGGAGTTGCGGCCCGCGAGGTTAAAGGAACCGCACCTGCACGTGCATGATCAACAGGGGTTTTGTCAACCCCCGTCACCCGAATGGCTTATATAACCACAGGCTTATATTCCCGAGCACGAACCCCCCGTTTTGTCAACGCGGTTACCGAATCTTAACCAAGGGTTTGTCAAGGCTTAGTTACCGAATCGATATATTCTTTTTCATGCATATAAGTCGCCGGCTATATAACCAGCCGGCTATATAAGGGTGTGCTTATATACGCATATGCTTATATACCAGCTCGCTTATATAAGCTTGCACTAATTACCTATGCTAATGATACTCATAGCAATGCTAACAACATAACAATGGCATAGTAGGTGCAATGCACAGCACCTGCACAATGGTAAGGAATAGGAATAAGAATGGCTTAGCTAATGGCATAGTATGTACTATGCGTATGCATAACAATGGCTAAGAGAATGGTAGAGAATAGCTAAGATAATGTGTTGCATAACCACCTGCGCACCAGGTGCAGGAATGGCGAGGCGCAGCCTCGGGAATGGCAGGAATCCCAGCTGGTGCAGATCACAGGCAGATCACGACCGATATACCCCCGGGGGGTATCCCCTCCCCCCGGGCCCTCCTGAT
>JACCDQ010934095.1_pt1 | contig 13634 bp, 13 predicted proteins | sample 7446031 | NCBI WGS metagenome assembly JACCDQ01 (sample SAMN15323442, study PRJNA562643) | freshwater metagenome | isolation source: river surface water | place: USA:Blue River Watershed | collected 2017-08-17 | reverse complement strand
TAACCATCAATGATACCAAAGCTGAAGGCGAAAGAGTTAAAGATGCCAATGCCAAAATTGACAGAGCGAAAGAAATAGATGCTAAATCAGCCTCTGATAGCAGAACTATCGTCAATAATGGCAGCGCAGATGCCGGAGAAGATCAAGATTTGCTTGGTAGCGAATTTTTGTTTTTCACTCCCATTAAAGGAAATGTCTCTGAAAACTTCAATAACCGCTCCCATCCTTCTCTAGATATCACTCCAAATACAGATGAATCGGTGAAAGCAACAATGGATGGAACAGTGATCTTTAGCGGCTGGACACCTGAATATGGCTACGTTGTTTCTGTTCAGCATCAGAATAACTGGCTGTCTATTTACAAATATAATGCTGCTGTTTATAAAGAACTCGGCACCTATGTAAAAGCTGGCGAAACTCTCGGAATTACTGGCTATACAGACAAAGACAATCCCAAAAAACGCCTCCGTTTTGAATTATGGCACAACGGAATAGCAGTTAATCCTTTAAATTATATAGTTTTTTAATATTATTGCAACCATGTTGAACAAAAGCACCAAAAACGAATCTGCACAAAACTCTGCCCTTAACATGATTGGTTTGGGCACTATAATAAAAGGTGACCTGACTTCTGACGGTGACTTAAGAATAGATGGCAGGATAGAAGGCGATGTTATTTCTAAATCAAAAATAGCAATGGGTGCCAGTGCTGAAATAAGAGGAAATGTTAATGCAAGAAGTGCCGATATTTCAGGGAAAATAGAAGGTGATGTTGTTATTAATGAAACTCTGTTTTTGAGATCATCTGCAAAAATAACTGGCAATATTACAACTGCTAAACTGGTGATCGAGAGTGGTGCTGAATTCAATGGTACCTGTATCATGAGTAATAAGCCCTTAAAGGCCAACGACTAATAGTTTGAAAGAACGAAAACCACTTCCGGATTATGCCAGATATTCTGGTCTGGGACTACAAATGGCGGTTTTCATTGTTATTTGTACTTTTGCTGGCAAATACCTGGATGGTTTTCACTGGGTTAAATTTCCACTTTTTACTATTTGCTTCCTTATATTTGGAGTGTTTGGAGCCATGTATTATATGATACGTCAGTTAAAATAAAATGAAACAATTTTTGCCTTTTATATATGTGCTAATAGCACAATTACTCTTAACCTGGTTTTTACCGGGATTAGCCATTGATCAAAAAGATCAAATTACACTCAGTATTATTGTTGCAGTATTTTGTCTTATTTTCGTTTTAGGTACCATTCGTTTATCGACCGCTTTGAATGTTTCCCAGTCACAATTCAACGCCAGGTATTTTGGTTCAATGGGACTAAGAATGTTAATAGCTTTGATTTTAATAGCTATATATCTGAAAACCAGCAGTGTAATTAACAAGGCTGGCAGTATTTTTTTGTTATTCTCATATTTTGTCTACATGGGTTTTGAAATTCGAATTATCCTTCATAAATTGCGCACCAATTCAGAAAAATCCCAAAATACTGATGATGCCCGAAAATAAAGGACTTTCCATTTTTAAAAGAATTCAATTTTTGTTTCTTTTTATATTTTTTGTGCTGTTTTCGTCACAAAATGCATTTGCTAATGCTCACGAAACCAGTCACGATTCTGCTTCTGTATCAAATACAGAACATCATGGAACTGCTGCCGCACATCATGAGGAAGAAGCGTTTAATCCAGGCAAGATGATTCTTGACCACGTTAAAGATGCTCACGACTGGCATATTATGGATATTAACGGACATGCTGTAAGTGTTCCGCTTCCGGTAATTATTTACGACAATGGTTTACATATGTTCATGTCTTCGAAGTTCGAACATGGTCATGCTACTGTAGAAAGCAAAGGCAACTATTATAAACTGCACGAAGGTCATATCTACAAAACTGATGTTGCTGGTGAAATTACTTTAGATGCAAAAGGCGTTGCTACCAATGTTCAGCCTTTGGATTTATCAATTACTAAAAACGTATTTGCTTTAATTTTCGGTGCTACCATTTTAGCTTTCTTATTGATTAGTGTTGCAAACACCTACAAAAAAAGAGGTTCTGGCGCTCCAAAAGGATTCCAAAACCTAATAGAAATAGGTGTTCTGTTTGTTAAAGACGAAGTGATTAAGCCTTCTGTTGGCAAACACTATGCTAAATTCGTTCCTTTATTATTAACAATATTTTTCTTCATTTTCATCAACAACCTGATGGGCTTAGTTCCAATTTTCCCATTCGGAGCTAACTTAACTGGTAACATTGCTGTTACAATGGTATTAGCAATTGTTGTGTTTATTGTAGTAAACTTCTCTGGTAACAAGCATTACTGGAAACACATTTTCGCGCCGGATGTACCTGTTGCATTATGGGTATTATTAATTCCGATTGAGATTTTAGGTGTGGTTTTAAAGCCATTCGTATTGATGCTCCGTTTGTTTGCGAACATCACTGCTGGCCACATCATCATTTTAGGATTCTTCAGTTTGATTTTCATCTTCGGACAGAAGAACATTGTAGCTGGTTACGGATCAGCGGTTTTCTCAGTAGCATTTACTTTATTCATGAGTGTGCTTGAGTTACTGGTAGCATTCTTACAGGCTTATGTGTTTACCTTACTGGCCTCATTGTATATTGGATCAGCTACAGAAGAACACCATCACGCAGAAGAACATCATTAATTAATTTAAACAATAAAATAAAACCCAAATAATATGTCAATTTTAGAAATTCTATTACAAACAGCTACAGCTGCTGATCCATCAAAATTAGGTGCTGCTATCGGTGCTGGTCTTGCTGCTATCGGTGCAGGTATCGGTATTGGTAACATTGGTAAAAGTGCTTTAGAAAGCATTGCACGTCAACCAGAATCAACCGGTGACATCAGAGCAAACATGATCGTTGCTGCTGCGCTTGTTGAAGGTGCGGTGTTCTTTGCGATCGTACTTTGTCTTTTGATATTGTTTGTATAATAATATCAGATAAACGAATTAGCAGGGGGTTTTAAAAGACCCCTTGCTTTAAATTATTTTAAAAAAAACAACCACAAACAATAAATAATGGAATTAGTATTACCTGGCTTAGGTCTAACGTTCTGGATGGTATTAGTTTTCGGTATCTTAGTATTTTTACTAAAGAAATTTGCCTGGAAACCTATCCTGACAGCCCTGAGCGAAAGAGAAAATTCGATTGAGGTAGCGCTTAAATCAGCTGAGCAGGCACGCGAACAAATGTCGAAACTGCAAAGCGACAATGAGCTTTTATACAAGCAAGCCAGGGAAGAGCGCGATCAAATCCTTAAAGAAGCTCGCGAAATGAAAGATAGTATCATCAGTGAAGCCAAAAAATCTGCAGAAGAAGAAGGCAAACGTATGATACAAAAAGCAAGCGATGAAATCAACAAGCAAAAAGCAAGCGCTATTGCCGAGTTGAAAGGTCAGGTTGCCAGTTTATCTGTTAACATAGCTGAAAAATTAATCAACAATCAGTTATCTAACTCAGAAGAGCAACAAGCCATCATTGCCAAACAAGTCAATAATCTGAACAATAACCAACAAGCTATCGCTTAAGCATGTCTGAAACAAAGATATCCAATAGATACGCGCAAGCTCTGATGCAACAAGCCATTGCAGATAATAAACTATCTGTAATTGCAGGTGACATGTCTGATATAAGCACGACATGCCGCAGTAGCAAAGACTTGAGTAATGCCTTAAAGAATCCAATCATCAATCCTGCTCAAAAAATGTCAGCTATTCTGGCAATTTTTGCTAAAGCAGATAAATCAACTCAGGATTTCCTGAAGTTGGTTTGTAGCAGAAACAGAGAGAACATTCTTCCAGACATTGCTGATGCATTTCTAAACCTTTACAGAAAACAACAAGGTATCGAAAAAGTAGTGGTTCAAACAGCCGCTCCTTTGAATGACAGCGACAAAGCAAGCATACAAACTTATGTTCAGCAGCAGACCGGTGCTAAATCGGTTGAACTGCATACTGAGATTAACCCTGCCATCATAGGTGGTATGGTGATCAAATTTGGTGATAATTTATTAGACACCAGTATCTCCGCTAAACTAAGAAAACTTAAAAAGGAATTAAACATAGCATAAAAAACAATAATCATGGCAGAAATAAGACCTGATGAAGTTTCAGCAATTCTGAAACAACAAATAACAAACTTTAAAACCGAAGCTGAACTGGAACAAGTTGGTACGGTTCTTCAAGTGGGTGACGGTATTGCTCGTATCCACGGTCTCACTCAAGTACAATCTGGTGAGCTGATTGAATTCGAAAATGGTATGAAAGCCATCGTACTGAACCTTGAAGAAGATAATATTGGTGCCGTATTATTCGGTAGCAGTACCCAAATTAAAGAAGGTGATACTGTAAGAAGAACCGGTAAAATTGCCTCTATCAATGTTACTGAAAGCATGCTAGGTCGTGTTATCAATACCCTTGGTGAGCCAGTTGACGGTAAAGGTGAATTAACCGGCGAAAAATACGAAATGCCACTTGAGCGTAAAGCTCCAGGTGTATTGTTCCGTGAACCAGTTAAAGAACCACTTCAGACTGGTATTAAAGCGATTGATGCCATGATTCCTATCGGTAGAGGTCAGCGTGAGTTGATCATTGGCGACCGTCAAACAGGTAAAACTGCGGTGGCTATCGATACTATCATCAACCAAAAAGAATTTTACGATAAAGGTAAACCAGTATACTGTATCTACGTTGCTGTTGGTCAGAAAGAATCTACAGTTAAACAAGTAGTAAAAACCCTGGAAGAAAAAGGTGCTATGCCATACACTGTTGTTGTATCTGCTCCTGCTTCTGCTCCTGCTCCATTGCAGTTCTTTGCTCCAATGGCTGGTGCTGCTATCGGTGAGTTCTTCCGCGATAGAGGTTTGCCTGCTTTGATCGTTTATGATGACTTATCTAAACAAGCGGTTGCATACCGTGAGGTTTCCCTGTTGTTAAGACGTCCACCAGGACGTGAGGCATACCCAGGTGACGTGTTCTACCTGCACAGTCGTTTGCTTGAAAGAGCTTGTAAACTGAACGCTTCAGATGAAATTACCTCTAACATGAACGACTTACCTCCATCTCTGAAAGGTAAAGTTAAAGGTGGTGGTTCATTAACTGCTCTTCCAATTATCGAAACTCAGGCTGGTGACGTGTCTGCTTATATCCCAACCAACGTAATCTCTATTACCGATGGTCAGATTTTCCTTGAGTCTAACTTATTCAACAGTGGTGTGCGTCCTGCGATTAACGTGGGTATCTCTGTATCACGTGTGGGTGGTTCTGCTCAAATCAAATCAATGAAAAAAGTAGCAGGTACCTTGAAACTTGACCAAGCTCAATACCGTGAATTAGAAGCATTCGCTAAATTCGGTTCGGACTTAGATGCTGCTACAAAATCAGTACTTGAAAAAGGTTCTAGAAACGTAGAAATCCTGAAGCAAGGTCAGTATTCTCCTTTGAGAGTTGACCAACAGGTTGCTATCATCTACCTTGGTACTAAAGGTGCTGTAAACAGCGTTCCAGTTAATAAAGTTCGTCAGTTCGAAGCTGAATTCCTGGAAGTTCTTGAAAACAAACACAAAGATTTGTTAAACAACCTTGGCGCTGGTAAAATCGATGATGCTATCACTTCTCAATTAGAAGAAGTAGCAAAACAAGTTGCTAATAACTACAAAGACTAATCAATCCATTTAAATGGCGAATTTAAAAGAAGTTAGAATCAGGATCAGTTCCACCATCTCTACTCAGCAGATCACCAAAGCTATGAAGCTTGTATCTGCTACTAAGTTGAGAAAGGCTCAATCCGCCATTTTTCAAATGCGCCCATATGCTGATAAGCTAAATGGTGTATTGAAAAATCTGGGAGATTCTGCAGACGATGAGAAATTGTCAAGATATTTCAAAGAACAAACCCTTGATCGTGTATTACTTATTGTAGTAAGTAGCGACAGAGGTCTGTGTGGTGGTTTTAACGCTAATATTACCAAAAGAACCAGAGCTTTGTTAGGTGAAGAATATGCTGAACTGGCTGCTAAGAAAAAAGTAGATCTATTGTTTGTTGGAAAGAAAGCTTATGAGTTCTTCAAAAAACAAGACTTAAATCTGAATACTGATTTCATTGGTACCTTCGGTAATTTGAACGCTGAAACAGGTTTTGCAGTTGGTGATTATATCATGGAACAATACCTGAATGGCACCTATAACAGAGTTGAAGTTGTTTATAACAAATTCAAAAATGCAGCTACTCAGATTGTTACTAATGAAGTGTTGTTGCCGGTGACTTTAAAAGCATCTCAAACCAAAGCCAGCAATAACGACTACATCTTCGAACCAAATAAAATTGAAATCCTCGAAGAGTTAATTCCAAGATCTATAAAAACTCAGTTATACAGAAGTTTCCTTGATTCTTTCGCCAGTGAACATGGCGCCAGAATGATTTCTATGGATAAAGCAACTGATAACGCAGGTGAAATCTTGAAGCAATTAAAACTGATTTATAACAGAGGCCGTCAGGCTGCCATCACTAACGAGATCTCTGAGATCGTGGGCGGTGCCGCTGCTTTGAATGGTTAATCAATTTATAAGACTATCAAAAAGCCTTTCGGAAACGGAAGGCTTTTTTTATGAATTATTTTATTTTATATCACCCTGACAGGGTGTTTTAAAATAAAATAATTATCCTAAATGCCATAAATAGAAATCTAAATCATCTTCAAACAATTCTAACAAAGGCAAGTTTCCTCTTTTTAACCTTAAAGTATTCAAATATGAAAAATAAGAAGTCCATGGCCAATCTACTAAAGAAGTGGTAAACTTATGGTTTACAGGGTTTTTGTGTATATATCTTAATAAGTGCTTCAAATAATTACTGTCATCAACCACCTTTGATTTAAATCCTCTTCTAAAAAGATTTCCCTTTCTCTTTTGCCGACGATTTAGATACTGAGAGTATGCATTAAAAAAATCTGAAAACTGCTTGGATACAATCTGCTCCGGATTAAGAATGAAAGTCTTTAATCTATCCTTTTTAGGAAACTCCATGCCAATTAGATCCATAACTGATTGCTTCTCAATCAAAGCCAGGTTCAATTCGCTAGGATTATGGACCCTTATAAGTAAATGAAAATGATTAGGCATCAAACAATAAGCGTGTATCTCAGCATATGGCATTATATAAACTTGAAGTCCCTCAAGAAATCTTTTGTAATTAGCTGTTTCATAAAAAAGATTTTCACTGCCATTGGCATGGTTGTATATATGGTAAAAATGGCTGGGATATAATTTCATATGGAAAAATTATATCTACTCGCGAATAAAGAATGTAGTAGAAACGAAAAAAAAATAATTTCAAGCTTAAAATTTTATTCCTGAAGGAATTAATTATTTTAAAATCAAACACCCTGTCAGGGTGGGATGTTAAAATAAACCCTAAATCCCCTAATTTTGAACCAAAATGAAAAAGATTCTACTTTCTATTCCGCTCTTTTTTTCAATTTCTGCCTACGCTCAAATTACCCTGGAGCATGCCCATGTTATCGCTACTGGTAGACAATATACTGAAGCCACAGATAATGCCTCCTATAAACATGCAGCCTCTGGTGCCTCTCAGGTATGGGACTACTCCAGTCTTAAAGTGTCGTCTAAAGATAGTATACGTTTTGGGATGCCGTTCTGGTACAAGGGTCATACCTACTTCCCTCAAAGCAATTATGCTTTTATCAATTCTAATGATACCTCAGTCGTGCAATTCGCTGAACTTACTACTACAGCATTCTATAGTTACGGTTACTACGCTTCAAGCGATACTTCAGAAACCATTTTCAAACTTAAATCTAAAATATTTGCCTTCCCTTCTACTTATAACAGTAGTTTCAGTGAATCATTAATCTATCCTGGCTTAAGTATAGGTTTGGGATTCGATCCAGATTCAACCGGACCGATTCCAAAAATCGATTCTATGCAAATATCAACTGGTTTCGACCGTTCTGCGGCGATAGATGGATGGGGAACTCTTAAAACTCCGCTAGGCTCTTTTAATGCCCTGAAACAAACAACTCTTAATATTGCCTCTCAAATTGTGTTTGTAAAAACAAATGGTGCCTGGATAAAAGCAACTCAGCCTATTCTAAACCTATTCGGACTGAGTTTACCATCTCCAGATTCTTCCTTTAGCGTAGAATTCATGACCAATAGTGGTGGTATCGGTGTACCTCTGATGTCGTACAGTTATTTGCCTAAAGATACCAGCATTTCTGATATTACCTGGTTGTATGCTGTTCCACGCAAAAGCAATATCTTAAGTGTAAACGACGAATCAGCTAAAGTGTACCCAAATCCTGCAACTGACTTTATTTATATCCAGTCTGAAACTGCTGAAAGCTTCAATGTATACAACCAGATGGGCTCTTTAATACTATCAGATAAAATTCAGAATGATCTTCTTGTCAATGTAGAAAGTTTAAGCTCAGGGATGTACTTTATTCAGTTAAAGAATAACAACAATGAGCTTGTTCACGCTCAAAAACTGCTAATCAATTAAATTGATTGGCATAAACAACGTCTGAACGCATAGCAGCAGACATTTTTAAATAAGATTTATTCGGATAGTAGGCAAACAAGCAGGTGCCATTGCTGATAGCTTGAGATAATGAACTGATAACAGTTTCTGAAACCGCCGGACAACCTAAACTGCGCCCCAAACGCTTATTGGCTTTAATAAATGTTTCACTCACGTAATCTGCCCCGTGAATCACTATACCACGTTGCAAAGCGTTACCGTTAAATTTCTTCTCCAGTCCGTTCATACGGATAGACAAATCGTGCTTACCACTGTATATTTCACCAGTTACAAAAAAACCTAAACTGGTCTGGAAAGAGTTCTCAATATTGGAGAATTTCCTGGCAAACTCTTCACCAGAATTACGACCATGAGCCACTAACTCATGAAAAAGCAATTTAGTTTGTTTCAAATCAATTACCCAAAATCGCTTGACATTGGCAGAGAGAGAATAATCAATAAAAGAAACAATATTTCTCTTAGCAAACAAGCCTTGTTCTGCATAATATGCATATCCCTTCATCGCATAGTCGAAAACCTTTCTGGAAGGGCGATTGATATCGCTGAATACTTTATTATAAAGAGAATCACAATATGTCTTAAATTTATCCGAAGATGTGTAGAAATACTCAACTACTTCATTCTCGCATACTTCCGCTGACTCGGTTTCACCATCAATTTCAGGGATTTGCAGCATGTTTTTCTTCCCTTCGTCTAAAAAAGTAAACGAAAGTAAGCAAAAAATACCAAAAAACGCTGATAATGTGACTGTTACGCGCATATTAAGTTTGCAAATTTACGCTTTATCAACGAGTTTATCAACAAAATATTATAAAATAGGCATGATGATAATGTTAATTGCATTTGCTCTATGCCTATTTGATATGATAAAGTACAAATTACCACAGCATTGACTCCTCATTATTTTTCTACCAATGAATGCCCTCAAATGCTTATTTTTGCGTTTTAATCTGAATGTCATCAACCAATATGTCAAACACCAGCCTTATAGCGGCCATTGAGGAAGAAGTACTAAAACTCGAACGCAAACTAAATCCAGAAAATAAAGACCTTATTTCTAACTGGGATGCCTTGGTAGAGAAATATAAAAACGAGGACTATATTTTCAAAGTTAGGGACAAAGAAATCAGAATAAAAACTCACACAGAAAGTTTGAGTCATACTCAGGTTGCTAAAGTAGCTATGCCTAAATTTAGTGCCTGGGGCGACAGATTAAGATGGCAGTTACAAGAAAACGTTCCGGGTGAATTCCCTTACACTGCCGGCATATACCCTTTCAAACGCGAAGGTGACGATCCAACAAGGATGTTTGCTGGAGAAGGTGGACCAGAAAGAACTAACCGCAGATTCCACTACGTGAGTTTGGGCATGCCTGCTAAACGTTTATCAACGGCTTTTGACAGTGTTACCTTATACGGCAATGACCCACATGTTCGTCCGGATATTTATGGTAAAATCGGTAATTCTGGCGTAAGCATTTGCTGCCTGGATGATGCCAAAAAATTATACAGTGGCTTTAACCTGGCTGATGCAAAAACATCTGTGTCCATGACCATCAACGGTCCTGCGCCAATGTTGCTTGGTTTCTTCATGAATGCCGCCATTGACCAGCAGTGCGAATTGTACATCCGTAAAAATGGTTTAGAAAATGAAGTAAAGGCTAAAATTGCGGAGATTTATAAAGCAAAAAATCAAGAGGTACCGGTTTACCAGGGTGCTTTGCCAGAAGGCAATGATGGTTTGGGATTAATGCTCTTGGGCGTTACTGGCGACCAGGTATTGCCGGCAGACGTATACAATGAGATTAAAATTTATACTCTTTCGCAAGTACGTGGTACAGTTCAGGCAGATATTTTAAAAGAAGATCAGGCTCAGAACACTTGTATTTTCAGCACCGAGTTTGCCCTTCGTTTGATGGGTGATGTTCAGGAATATTTCATCAAAAACAAAGTCAGAAACTTCTACTCTGTTTCTATCAGTGGTTATCATATTGCCGAAGCAGGTGCCAACCCTATCACTCAGTTAGCCTTTACGCTTGCCAACGGATTTACCTATGTAGAATATTACCTGAGCAGAGGTATGGACATCAACGAATTTGGTCCGAACCTCTCCTTCTTCTTTAGCAATGGTATCGATCCGGAATATGCAGTTATCGGTCGCGTTGCCCGCAGAATCTGGGCCAAAGCAATGAAGTTAAAGTATGGTGCTAACGAGCGTTCTCAAATGTTGAAGTACCATATCCAAACCAGCGGCAGAAGCTTGCACGCTCAGGAAATCGACTTCAACGATATTCGTACCACCTTACAGGCACTTTACGCTATTTACGACAACTGCAACAGTTTACATACCAATGCTTACGACGAGGCCATTACAACGCCTACTGAAGAATCGGTAAGAAGAGCGATGGCGATTCAGTTAATTATTAACCGCGAATTAGGTTTAGCCAAAAACGAAAACCCTATGCAGGGTTCTTTCATCACCGAAGAATTGACTGATTTGGTTGAAGAAGCGGTAATGACAGAATTTGACAGAATAACAGAGCGCGGTGGTGTATTGGGTGCCATGGAAACCATGTACCAACGCAGCAAGATTCAGGAAGAAAGTTTGTATTACGAAACCCTAAAGCATACCGGCGAATTCCCAATCATTGGTGTCAATACCTTCCTGAGCAGCAAAGGTTCTCCAACGGTTTTACCAAAAGAAGTTATCAGAGCTACTGAAGAGGAAAAGCAATACCAGATCAACATGTTGCAATTGTTGCACAACAGAAATCAGGAAGCCATTCAGCATCAGTTAAGACATATCCAGGAAGAAGCCATCAAAAACCACAATATTTTCGAGGCTTTGATGGACGCTTGTAAAGTTTGTTCACTGGGTCAGATTACTTCAGCCTTGTTTGAAGTAGGTGGTCAGTACCGCAGAAACATGTAATCAGTCTTCTACAATACTGGCTTTTACTTCTTCTGCTTTAGGCTTGCGCTTTAATACCAAGGCTGCTATTAGTGTTATCAATGTGCCTAATGGTAATATTTCAAGATATGTATACCCTATTCTAACCCAAACACTGTTGTTATAGATATAGGCATCTTCTGTCATCTTCTTGGCGGTTTTTGCTAACTCTGCAACACTCGCACCCTTTAAACGCATTTTATTCAATGTAGCTTCAGTATACTTGGCCATGAAATCTTGATTAAAAAACTGGAAATCAATTAACCATACCACCACATAACAGGTAGAGGCCATCAGGGTAATCAAAAAACCAACTTGAAAAGCTTTACCAAAACTGATGTAGCCGTTGCCAATTTTCTTGCGGTATTGAGCAATGCCAACAAATACAAATACAAATGCCAGGGCCATGCTTGAAAAACCAATCAACATCCCTAAATCTAACATTTTATCTGTAGCAATAAAAATACTTAGCGCCATCCAAAGACAGGCCATAATACTTGCCAATATGCCATTTGTGAGTATAATTTTCTTCATATTAAATATCAGTTAATTAAGTTTATAGAGATTTCAAATATCCGAATTTGAAGGATGATTTAAAAATTAAAATAATGAAGTTAGGAATTACTTGAAGTCGTATAACTGCTGCAACTCGGTTAAAACATCGGTTGCGCGGTTCATGTTCTCTACTGATTTTACCATCAATATCACTGTTTTTGAACTCTGCTTGAGATCAAATCTATTCGGTTGAGATGCAACAAACTGCATGATCTTCATGAAAGCAGCACTGTCGTATAGGGCCGACTTTTCATTAGAAGGGAAATAGATTTTCATGAAGTTTTTCTCCAGAGATATTTTTTCGAAACCCATTTTCTTACCCATCCATTTCAAACGAACTGAAGACAATAAAACACTCACTTCTTTAGGGTAGCGACCAAATCTATCAATTATTTTTTCTGAAAAAGCACTTAAACTTTCTTCGTTCTCAATTTTACCTAACTCGGTATACAAACTCAATCGCTCAGGCATGTTTCGCACATAAGAATCCGGAATCAACATATCCAAATCGGTATCTACCTGACAATCTCTGCTGCTGACATCTTCTTTGAAATCGGCAAACAGATCGGCAAACTCATCATGTTTCAACTCACGTATAGCCTCATCCAGAATTTTATGGTAGGTATCAAAGCCAATTTCACTGATGAAACCACTTTGCTCGCCTCCCAACAAATTACCCGCGCCTCTGATATCCAAATCACGCATGGCCACATGAAAACCACCACCTAAATCGCTGTATTCTTCTATAGTACTCAGTCTTTTTTTAGCATCAGATGTTAACGAATTCAACGGTGGAGACAATATATAACAATACGCTTTTCTATTGCTCCTTCCTACCCTGCCGCGCATCTGGTGCAAATCGCTTAACCCGAACATGTGGGCATTGTTAATGATGATAGTATTGCAATTCGGAATATCTAGTCCCGCTTCAATAATAGTCGTCGCTATCAAGACATCGTAATCTCCTTCAATAAACCTCACCATGACATCTTCGAGCTCGTGACCTTCCATCTGACCATGTGCAACAGCTACTTTAATACCAGGAATCATCATTTCTATCATGTTCTGATAGTCGTATATATCCTTCACTCTGTGATGCACAAAGTAAGCCTGACCACCTCTGCCCAGTTCATGGGTAAGCGCTTTATGAATTATTTCTTTGTTGAAGGTGTGCAATTCCGTTTTAATAGGAAAACGGTTCGGTGGTGGTGTATTGATCACCGATAAATCGCGCGCACCCATCAATGAAAAATGTAAAGTACGCGGAATTGGCGTGGCAGTTAGTGTTAAGGTATCTACATTGACACGAATCTCTTTCAATTTATCTTTTACTCCGACACCAAACTTCTGCTCTTCGTCTATAATTAACAAACCAAGATCTTTAAACTTAATATCCTTGCCAACGATGCGGTGTGTGCCAATCAATATATCAACTTTACCTTCTTTAACACCTTGTATCGTTTTCTTTTGCTCGGCAGCAGATTTAAAACGGTTGATGTAATCGACATTCACCGGGAGTCCC
>JACCDQ011192769.1_pt1 | contig 13635 bp, 11 predicted proteins | sample 7446031 | NCBI WGS metagenome assembly JACCDQ01 (sample SAMN15323442, study PRJNA562643) | freshwater metagenome | isolation source: river surface water | place: USA:Blue River Watershed | collected 2017-08-17 | reverse complement strand
CGGGTTTCCTGGAGCTGGCTGTAGTACAGCGTGCCTCCAGCAGCCAGCAGCACGACCGCAGCGCCCCATACCCGGGGGCGGCTCCACCAGTGTCGGGCCTTGCCAGCGTTGACCACCACCATCACGTCAGAGGCGGCAGGTGTTTGGTTAGCGGTTGCATTCATGACGGTTGTTCGGTTTTTGTGAGATCGGAGATGGCCTGGGGCGTCCAGCCCCCGCCCAAGGCTTTGTACAGGCGCACGTGATCGGTGCTGTGCGCCACGCGCGCGCTCTCCAATTCGCTCTGGGCAGACAGCAAGGTGCGCTGCGTGTCCAGCAGGGTACGGAAATCAATCACGCCGCTGGCATAGCGGTGGCGGGCCAACAGTTCGGCATGGGTGGCAGCCTGTGCGGCCGCCGCCAGCCGGTCCAGGCGTTCGCGGTTGTTGTGCAGCGCGATCAGTGCGTTTTCAACGTCTAGCAAAGCTGTCAAGGTGCTGGCTTGCCAAGCGGCTGCGGCCTGTTCGACCGCGGCTTTCTGCGCCCTCACCGTTGCCTGGGCCGCCCCACCATTCAACAGGCTCCCGGTGACGCTGGCCAGCACGCTGCGGATAAGGGCGGCTGCGTCAAACAACTGCCCCAAGCCGTTGGCACCCAGCCCCAAGTTTCCACTTAAAGTCAACCGAGGAAAGCGTGCCGCATCGGCTTGTGCATACCGCGCCCAGGCGGCCTTTACCTTGCTTTCTGCCGCATTCACGTCGGGCCTCTGCCGCAAGGTATCGGCTGGAATACTTACCGTCAGCGCCTGCAGGGGCACCGGCACGGGGGCCGAAACCCAGCGGCGGCTCCAAGCTCCGGGTGCCTGCCCCGTCAACACCGCCAAAGCGTTCAGCGTTTGCTGAAAACTGGTTTCCAGCACGGGTATCTGGGACCGGGTTTGTTCGGTCGCCACCCGGGCCTGCTCCACATCCAGCGAGGACGCCAAACCGGCTTGCAAGCGCCATTCAGAAATCTGCAAGGTCTCCTGCTGCGCTGCCAAGTTGCTGCGGGCTATGGCCAACCGGGTCTGCAAACCCCGCAGTTCAATGACGGTGCTGGCCACTTCGGCGGCCAAACTCACCTGCACCTGACCCAACGATGCCACAGCGGCTGCGGTTTCGGCTTCGCTGGCCGAAACCGCCTGTGCCAAACGGCCCCAAACGTCGGCCTCCCAGCTGGCATCAAAACCGGCCCTGAACGTGCTGCTGGCGTTGGCTTGGCCCACTTGGCTGCGCTGCGCGCTGGCCGATGCCCCCACCGACATGCCCGTATTGGCCTGGGCCACATCACGCAACGCCCGGGCTTGCTCCCAAGCGGCCAAGGCGCCGCGCACACCGGTATTGGCCACCAAGGCCGACTCCACCGCCTCGGCCAGCAATGGATCGTCAAAAACACGCCACCAGCGGGCCAGTGCCTCTGGGTGACTGGCGTTGGCGGCGTTGGCGGCGTTGGAAGAAGGGTGATTCCACTGCAGCGGCAGGGTCACGGTTGAAGTCGGTTCAGAGGACACGAGAGGACCTGGTCTGGGCCCGGTGGCACAGCCCGCCAGACACAGCGCGATACCGCACAAGGCCCCCCACCGCCTGGGTTTGAATTCGGTTTTTGGCATAGGCAGTAGTGTCGCCCAAGCAGCCAAGGTTCCCGTTACGGGCGTGTGAAGTTACCGTAAAGCTGATCGCGCCCGGCCACCACAGTGCGTTCCACCAAACGGTCGTCACCCAATACGATCATGCTGAACAACAACTCTTCCAAGTGGTTGGCTGCAGTGGTTTTGCGCGCCAGCAAGGGCGTGGCTGCGGGGTTGAGCACCACGAAATCGGCTTCGCACCCCGGCTGCAAGTTGCCGACCACGCCGCCCAGGCCCAATGCTTGGGCAGCCCCGGCCGTGTGCTGCCACCACAAATGGCTGGGGGCCAAGCTAACGCCAGCCTTGAAAGCCCCCCCGCCCGTGACCCCCGCGCGGCCGACCTCGTAGGCAGCCAACATGGTGCGGAAGGGGCTGAAGCTGGTGCCCGCGCCCACATCGCTGGCCAGCCCGTAGCCCACGCCCACACGGTCTGCGCTGGCGTAGTCAAAAAAACCGCTGCCCAAAAACAGGTTGCTGGTGGGACTGACAGCCGCCACAGAACCGGTGTCGCGCATCAGCGCGCGGTCGGTGTCGTCCAAGTGGATGCAGTGGGCGTATACCGCCCGTGGGCGCATCAGACCAAATTGCTCGTACACGCTGAGGTAGCTGCGCGCCTCGGGGTACAAGTCGCGCACCCAACGCACTTCGTCCAGGTTTTCGGCCACGTGGGTCTGCACCCACACACTGGGATAGCGTTGTGCCAATTCGCCTGCCCCGCGCATTTGCGCGTCAGAACAAGTGGGCGCAAAACGCGGGGTGATGGCGTACCCCAAACGGTCAACGCCGTGCCAACGCTGGATCAACGCCTCGGTGTCCAGCAGGCTTTGCTCGGTCTGGTCGCGCACCCCGTCGGGTGAATGGCGGTCTTGCAACACCTTGCCAGTTATCAGGCGCAGGCCACGCTGTTGCGCCTCGGTCATCAAGGCGTCCACCGACTGCGGATGCGAGGTGGCAAAAGTCAGCGCCGTGGTGACGCCATTTCGAGCCAATTCATCCAGAAAAAACCGGGCCACGTCGGCAGCGTAAGCGCTGTCAGCGAAGCGGCTCTCGGCAGGGAAGGTGTAGTTCTCCAGCCATGGCAACAAGCCATCGGCGGGCGAACCGATGACGTCGGTTTGTGGGTAATGGATGTGCAAATCCACAAACCCTGGGACAATCAAGCGCCCGGGCAGGTGTTCGATGGGCACATTGGGGAACCGGCTGTGCAGATCGGCGTAAGCACCCGAGGCAAGCACGACCTGGGGGCTGGCCGCCCCAGCAGGGCCAGGGCCGATCACCAACAAACCATCGGCTTCGTACAGCGGTTGAACAATGCCCGCATTGGGCGCAAAACGCAGCAAGGCACAACGGTAAGCTTTCATGGAGCATGAGCTTAAGCGTTTTTGATGGCAGCCGCATACAGCCATTCATAACGCCCCCATGGCATCGCTAACATGTGATCAGCCAAGTTGCACCGTTTCAATCCGTTTAAGGTTGGGTTCAACGAGAAGCTTTTTTCAACGCTTGGGTCAAGGCCTGAGTGTTGTGCCGCATCATGTCCAAATACGTGCCAGCGGGCTGTGCTGTGACCGAAAGGGAATCGGAAAACAAAGGCAAGTTCGACACAACCAGGCCAGTTTCGCGGGCAATTTGCTCAATCAACCTGGGGTTTGTCACTGACTCAACGAACAGGGCCTTAGCCCCTTCGCGCTTGATCTGGCGCACCAGCCGTGCCACACCCTGAGCGGATGCTTCGGACTCGGTGCTGACGCCTTGAGGGGCCAAAAACCGCACGCCGTAGGCCTGTGCGTAATAGCCAAAGGCGTCGTGCGACGTGATGACTTTGCGGTCTGCCAACGGTACATCGCTCCAAGCTGCGCGTATCCCGCTGTCCAAGGCTTGCAGTTGTTCGCTGTACTGGGCCGCATTGCGCCGGTAGGTTTCACAGCCTGGGGCATCGGCGTCACACAGGGCCTGCGCAATCCTAGCCACATAGCGTTGGGCATTGCGGGTGTCCTGCCAAACATGGGGGTCGTTGGCGGTGGATGCCTTGTTGTGGGCATGGCCGTGGCCGTCTTGTTGGGGGTCCAGCGGGATCAGGGATTTGTCAGCCAGGCTCTCGGCCAACACCACATGGCGGCCTCGGTAAGCAGCAGTCTTGAGCAAGCGGGCCATCCAGCCCTCAAAACCCAAGCCACTGGAAAAAACCACATCGGCCTGCCCCACCTTTTTGGCCTGTGCGGGTTTGGGCTGGAACACATGCGCGTCACCGCCCGGGCCCACCAAAGCCTCTACCTCCACACGAGACCCGCCCACTTGGCGCACCCAGTCGGCCAAAATGCTGAAACTGGCCACCACCTTGACGCTGGGCTGAACTTGACTGCCTAGCTGCGCCGCAACCGGCCCCACCAGCAACCCAACACAAAACAACAAGGCCCCAGCCGCTTTGATTTTTGAACGTAGATGGCTCATGTTCAGGCCCTGAGGTGAACAGCAGGTTTGCGGTAACCACGGAACACGCCTTGTCGCCCCAGCAGCAGCGAAGCCAGATAGAAAACACCCAGACACAACACAATCACTGGGCTGGTTGGCCAGTCGGCGTGGTAGGACACCAACAGGCCCAAACCGCAGGCTGCGAAGGCCAGTGCGCTGGCCAACACCAGCAAAGCGCCCACATCGCGCAACCAAAACCGCGCAGCGGCAGCCGGCAAAACCATCAGGCCCACCGACATGAGCGTGCCCAAAGCATGAAAGCCCGCCACCAAATTGATGACCAGCAACACCATAAAGCCGTAGTGGCTGATCGGACTCCAGCGGCTGACGGAACGCAAAAAAGCGGGATCAAGGCATTCCAAGACCAAAGGCCGGTACAAAACCGCCAAACTCACCACAGTGACCCCGCCTATGCCCACCAACAAGCTCAAGGCCGCATCATCCAAAGCCAGCACGGTGCCAAAAAGCACGTGCAACAGGTCCACGTTGTTGCCACTGGTTGAAACAATCAACACCCCCAAGGCCAAAGACAACAAATAAAACGCGGCCAGGCTGGCGTCTTCGCGCAGCACGGTGCTACGCGACACCAAACCCGCGGCCAAAGCAACCACCAAGCCGGCCACAATGCCGCCCACCGTCATGGCCCCCAAGGACAGCCCGGCGAACAGGTAACCTATGGCTGCCCCGGGCAGCACCGCGTGGGCCATAGCGTCGCCGGTCAAACTCATGCGGCGCAGCATCAAAAACACCCCCATAGGGGCCGCACTGACAGACAAGGCCAGACACCCGACCAGCGCGCGCCGCATGAAGGCAAATTCAGCAAATGGCGCGCCCAACAACGCCCACCACCCGCTCCAACTCGCCATCTGCGCCAAAACCGACACCTCCTGCATCACACACCCCCTGCCAAGCGGTCGGTGGGCACACCCGCTTGTTCGTCGGCCTCGCAAACGGGCGCATGGTCGTCAAAAGCCTCATGCATGGCTTGGGCACGCTGCCAATTGGCCGGTGTTAGTACGTCGGCGGTGTTGCCCCAAGCGATCAACTCGCGTGCAATCATCAAGGTTTGCGGAAAATGTTGTTCAACCATGGGCAAGTCGTGTAACACCGCCACCACGGTTTTGCCCGAGCGGTGCCATTGCTGCAACAAAGCAAGCAAATCGTGGGTGGTTCGACCATCCACGGCCGAAAATGGCTCATCCAACAACAAAACAGGGGCGTCTTGCAGCATCATTCTTGCGAACAAAGCACGCTGGAACTGCCCGCCAGACAGGGTGTCTAGCCCGCGCTTTTCAAAGCCCTCCAACCCCACGGCCGCCAAAGCGCGCTTGCACTGTTGCAGGTGCTGTGGCGTCAAGCGCCCCCAAGCCCCCACTTGGTGCCACAAACCCATGGCCACCATGTCGAGCACACCGAGGGGAAAGCTGCGATCCATGCCCGGTTGCTGGGGCAAATACGCCACCCGGTTGCCACGGCGCCCGGGTTGCCAAGCCAAGCTGCCTTGCAGGGGCTTGAGTTCACCCGCCAGGGCTTTGATCAGCGTGGACTTGCCCGCACCATTGGGCCCCACGATGGCCACCATCGCGCCGGGCTCGATGGTCAGACTCAGGTGGTGAACCGCTGGGTGCCTTTCGTACCCGAGCGTGAGGTTGCTCAGGACCATGGGGCCTGGTAGGTCTGGCTTCACACCTTCAGCCCCGAACAGACAAGGCCCATGCCAGCGCCAGCACCAACACCCCGCACATCAAAAAAGCGCCTACCAAACGGTAAGAGACAGACCGCATCAGCCAAGTGGCCGCTGGCGGCGGAGCACTGGGGTGGTGGTGGGTGTGGTGGTGAATGGCCATGGGGTGATCATACCGTCCCGCCCTGAGTGGGCTGGACGCTTGCTGGACGCAACGGATCAGTGGGTTCAGTGGGTTCAACGTATCAGCGCGCTGGTGGCACCCACCACGCCTTGAGCAAACCAGTTCATGCCCAAAATCTGCTCATCCGTCAGGGTCTTGCCGCGTGCAATGACCTCGCGCCCCTCGTTGTCTCGAACCGCTGCTTGTTTGGCATGAAAGGGGTGCAACCGCCCCGCCCCAATGTCCTTCTGGCGTTGGTTGACCTCTTTTTGAACATGGGCTGGCACTTTGGGCCCAAAGGCATCAACCCGAATCATGCCTTCTTTCACCCCGCCCCACACCGACGCAGACTGCCATTTGCCATCGAGCACCGCCTGAACGCGGCGCGTGTAGTAATCGCCCCACTGGTGGGTCACGGCCACGATTTGAGCGTCGGGTGCAAACTGGCGCATGTCAGAATGGTAGGCCACAGCCAACTTGCCACGCTCCTGGGCGGCCGTCATCACCGCGGTGGAACCGGTGTGAAACGCCAACACTTCCGCGCCTTGGTTCATCAGCGACATGGCTGCATCGCGCTCGCGCGGCGGGTTGAACCATTCCCCCAAGAACACCACGCGCACGGTGGCCAGCGGGTTGACCGATCTCATGCCCAAAGCAAAGGCATTGATGCCCTGCACCACTTCGGGAATCGGAAAGCCTGCCACGTAGCCCGCCTCGGTGGCCATGCGACCAGCCACCACGCCCGCCAAGTAGCGGCCTTCATAGTAACGGGCGTTGGCCACCGCCACGTTGGGCGCGGTCTTGTAGCCCGTGATGGATTCGAACTTCACGTCAGGGAATTCTTTGGCCACCCGCAACGTGGGTTCCATGTACCCGAAACTGGGCGTGAAGATGATGCGATTGCCTTGCTGTGCCAAGTCACGAATCACACGCTCGGCATCGGGGCCTTCGGCCACGTTCTCGACATAGGTGGTGACCACTTGCTGCGCTTGACCTGCCGGGTTGAGCCTGGCTTCGACGGCTTGACGGGCCGACTCGTGCTGACGCGTCCAACCCGCTGGCGTGATGGGCGACACGTAAACAAAGGCCGCTTTCACGGGAACCGCCTCAGCAGCAGCTGGGGCACAAACAAAAAAAGAAAAACTGGCGGCCGCGACTGCGGCTGCGAGGTTTTTGTACATGGTGTTCCTCTACATGGCTCCGGACACAAAAAAGCGAATCCCGCCGGAGCAGCGGGATTCAAGCCTGCATTGTAAAGTCAGTCGTGCTCTCGCAAGCCTTCTACATAGGCTTTGAGCTGGTGCTGCCACGTCCGTTTGGTAGGCACATCCACAAAGCTGGCTTCAAAACTGTTGTAAGCCAGTTGATAAGCTTGTTTGATGCCCAGGTTCAAGGCCGAAAACGTCTGCACAAAATTGTCGTTCAAATAGCCACCGAAATAGGCCGGATCGTCCGAGTTGAGGGTAACGCACAGGCCTGCTTCCAACATTTTTGGCAAGTTGTGCTGGGCCAAGGTCTCAAAGACCCTCAATTTAACATTCGACAGCGGGCACACCGTAAGGGGCACCTGTTGGTCGACCAGGCGCTGCACCAGGTGGGCGTCTTGCAGGGCCTGCACGCCGTGGTCAATGCGTTCTGCCTTCAGGCTATCCAAAGCGCCCCAAACATAGGCAGGCGGCCCTTCTTCACCTGCGTGGGCTACCACGCGCAGGCCCAAAGTGCGGCACAAGGCAAACACCCGAGCAAATTTCTCGGGCGGGTGCCCCAACTCACTGGAATCCAAGCCAACACCCACAATGTGTTGCCTGTGGGGCAGCATGGCCTCCACGGTAGCAAAAGCGTCCTCTTCACTGAGGTGGCGCAAAAAACACATGATCAACGAGGCGCTGACACCCAGTTGCTGGTGGGCGTCTGCGCAAGCCCGCTGCAAGCCGCTTACCACCACGCCTATAGGCACCCCGCGTGCGGTGTGGGTCTGCGGGTCAAAAAAGATTTCTGCGTGCAAGCTGTGGTCGGCAGCAGCGCGCTGCAAATAGGCCCACGCCATGTCATAAAAATCTTGCTCGGTCAGCAAGACGCTGGCACCTGCGTAGTAAATGTCCAGAAAGCTTTGCAGGTCCGTGAAGTCATAGGCGGCCCGCAGGACTTCAACGTTCGGGTAGGGCAGCACCACGCCATTGCGCTGGGCCAGTTGAAAGATCAACTCGGGCTCCAGCGAACCCTCGATGTGGATATGCAACTCAGCCTTGGGCATGCGGCGCAGCACCTCGGGCAAACGTTCGGGGGTGATGTGCGGGACTTTGAACATGGGGTGACTCCTGGACGGTGCAAAAAAGCCCGATGCGCTTGGAGCGGACCGGGCTTTTTTTAAACGAACACGTAGGTCCGATCAGTTGGGCACTTTGCCTTCCACGCCTTTGACGTAGAACTTGATGCCACCCAGGAAGGCGTCATCGGCCACGGCGTCTTTGGCCAACACTTCTTTGCCGGCTTGGTCTTTCAGGGGGCCCTTCCAGATGGTGAAGCTGCCGTCTTTCAAGCCAGCTTTAACGGCATCCACCTTGGCCTTGATATCGGCAGGCACATCTTCGGCCACGGACACCATGTCAATGGCGCCTTCTTTCACACCCCACCAAACGCTGCCGGTGCTCCAGGTGCCGTTGAGTGCATCACCCACGGCCTTTTTGTAGTATGGCCCCCAGTTGATGACGGCCGAGCCCAAGTGCGCTTTGGGGCCGTAGGCGGTCATGTCGCTGTCCCAGCCGAAGGCGCGTTTGCCCAATTTCTCTGCGGTTTGCAACACAGCCGACGAATCGGTGTTTTGCATCAGCACGTCAGCCCCGCCGTTGATGAGCGAGGTGGCGGCTTCGGTTTCTTTTGGTGGGTCGAACCAACCATTTACCCACACCACTTTGGTCTTGACCTTGGGGTTGACCGATTGCGCACCCAGCGTGAAGCTGTTGATGTTGCGGATCACCTCGGGGATTGGAATGGAGGCCACCACACCCAGGGTGTTGGTTTTGGTCATGCTGCCCGCGATGATGCCAGCCATGTAAGCACCTTCGTAGGTGCGGCTGTCGTAAGTGCGCATGTTGTCGGCGGTTTTGTAGCCAGTGGCATGCTCGAACTTCACGTCCTTGAATTCAGGGGCCACTTTGAGCATGGGCTCCATGTAGCCAAAGGTGGTGCCAAAGACCACTTTGTTGCCTTGACTGGCCAAGTCGCGGATCACACGCTCGGCGTCAGCGCTTTCGGGCACGTTTTCAACAAAACTGGTGACCACTTTGTCGCCGAATTCGGCCTCGACAGCCTTGCGGCCGTTGTCATGTGCGAAGGTCCAGCCACCGTCGCCCACCGGGCCCACGTAGGCAAAGGCCACTTTGAGGGGTTCTGGCTTGGCCGGTGCTGGGGCAGCCGCGGGGGCGGCGGCAGCCGGCTCCTCTTTCTTGCCACAAGCGGCCAATGTGGCCACAGCCACAGCAGACAGCGCCACCAACTTCAACCATGAGCGTTTGTGCAGATTTGCCATAAAAAAACTCCTTAAAACAATCACCAACAACAGACGAAAACGGGTAGCTACAGGCGTCAAGACCCTGGGTAAAAGGGTTTGCCGATCGAAGCTGGCATATTAACGCGTATCCATTGCGGGTTTCGCGAAATCAATACCAAAACGATCACTGTGGCCAGATAGGGCAGCATGGTCAAGAACTGGCTGGGCACATTGACCCCAATCCCTTGCAGGTGAAATTGCAGCATGGTCACGCCACCAAACAAATACGCCCCAAGCAATACCCGTGCCGGGCGCCAAGTGGCAAACGTCGTCAAGGCCAAAGCGATCCAGCCTTTGCCGGCAATCATGCCCTCCACCCACAGGGGGGTGTACACCGTGGACACATACGCACCTGCCAGCCCGCACAACGCACCACCAGCAGCGACGGCCAGCAAGCGGATGCGCCGCACCGGGTAACCCAGGGCGTGGGCAGATTCAGGGCTTTCGCCCACGCTTCGCAACACCAAGCCAGCGCGCGTGCGGTACAGGAACCCAATCAATCCCAGCGCAATACCAACGGCGACGTACACCATGGGGTGGTGCTTGAAAAGCGCGTTACCCAAAAACGGGATGTCTGCCAAGTAGGGAATCGCGAACTGTGTTTGTTCGGGCAGCTTTTCTTGCACAAACCGTGTGCCAGCAAAGGCCGAAAAACCCGCACCAAACAAGCTAAGTGCAAGACCGGTGGCGTATTGGTTGGTGTTGAGCCAGATCACCAACCACCCAAACACCACCGCCAAAGCCGCACCAGCTGCCATGCCGGCCAACAGCCCCAGAAACGTGCTTTGGGTGCCAACCACAGTGGCAAAGCCCGCCAAGGCGGCGCACAGCATCATGCCTTCAGCCCCCAGGTTGACGATGCCCGCCTTCTCGTTGATCAGCAGCCCCAGGGCGGCGATGGCGAGCACGGTGCCTGCATTCAACGAAGCGGCCAACAACAGTGCGGTCGATTCCATTATTTCCCCCACTTCACACGGTAGGCAATCAAGGTGTCGCAAGCCAGCAGCGCGAACAACAGCAGCCCCTGGAACACCCCTGTGATGGACTTGGGCAAGCCCAGCCGTGACTGGGCCAGCTCACCGCCGATATAGAACATGCTCATCAAAACCGCCGAAAAGACAATGCCCACCGGGTGCAGGCGCCCCACAAACGCCACAATGATGGCCGCAAAACCGTAACCGGCGGGCACGAAAGGCGTGAGCTGGCCGATAGGGCCGGCTACCTCAACGGCACCGGCCAAGCCGGCCATGCCGCCAGACACCAGCAAGGCCACCCACAGCGCGCGGCGCGAGGAAAAACCGGCGTAGCGCGCAGCGGCCGGGGCCAAACCACCCACTTGCTGGGCAAAACCTGAATATGTTCTGAACAAGTAAACCCACACCGCCGCCACCCCAGCCAGCGCCAGCAGCAAACCGGCATTCACCCGCGAGCCTTGCATCAGCTTGGGAATTTGCGTGACCGCATCAAACGATTTGGTCTGTGGGAAGTTGTAGCCCAGCGGGTCTTTCCAGGGACCATAGACCAGATAGTTGAGAAGTTGCACAGCCACGTACACCAGCATCAGGCTGACCAGGATTTCGCTGGCGTTGAACTTGTCGCGCAGCAATGCCACCACACCGGCCCACAACATGCCGCCCAACACACCGGCCAGCAGGACGGCCGGCACGATCCAGCCACCTGTGGTTTTGTCGGCCAACAGGGCCACGCCACTGGCAGCAATCGCCCCGACAACGAACTGGCCCTCGGCACCGATGTTCCACACATTGGACCGAAAACACACCGCCAAACCCAGCGCAATCAACAGCAAGGGCGTGGCCTTGACCATGAGTTCGCCCACCGCATAGGGGGTTTTGATGGGGTCCCAAAAGAAGACCTGCAATCCGCGAACCGGGTCTTTGCCCAGGGCGGCAAACAGGCTGATCCCTATGATCACGGTGATAACCAACGCCAGCACGGGCGAAGCGTAGCTCCACCACGGTGAGGGCTGAGGTCGAACTTCAAGCTTGAGCATGTGCGCCCTCCCACAAGCCCGACATCCAGGCCCCGATTTGTGCCACCGTGGCATCAGCCCGCATCACAGTGGGCGACAAACGCCCCTTGGCGATCACGTACAGCCGGTCGCTGATTTCAAACAATTCGTCCAGCTCTTCGCTGACCACCAACACGGCGCACCCTGCGTCGCGCAGCGCAAGTATTTCGCTGCGTATTTGCGCTGAAGCACCCACATCCACCCCCCAGGTTGGCTGGCTGACCACAAACAGCTTGGGGCGGGCTTCAATTTCGCGGCCCACAATGAACTTTTGCAAGTTGCCCCCCGACAGGGATTTGGCCACGGCTTCCGCGCCGTTGGCCTTGACTTTGTAGGTGGCGATGACGCCTTGCGCCTGCTGGCGCAAGGCCTTCAAACGCAGCCAACCGAAACGCCCCACGGCATCCCGGCGCGACAACAGCAGGTTGTGCGCCAGGCTCAGGGTGGGCACCGCCCCTCGGCCCAGGCGTTCTTCGGGCACAAAATGCAAGCCCCACTTGCGCCGGCGCGCAGGCCCCTGGCGCGACACATCCTGCCCAGCCACCCAGATGCTGCCCACAGGCGCGGTCGGGTTTTCACCCGACAGAACCTGCAGCAGTTCGGCTTGGCCGTTGCCCGACACGCCCGCAATGCCCACCACCTCGCCCGATTTCACATTCAAGGCCACGTCCGCCAGCGAGGTACCAAACGGATCGGCACTGCGCAAGGACAAGTTCTTCACCTCCAGCACGGTGTGGCCCGGCGCGTAGGCACGTGCCGCAAGCGCCGGGGGCTCGGCGCCGATCATCAAACGGCTAAGCGAGGCGTTGCTTTCCTGCCGCGGGTCGCACACGCCCGTGACCTTGCCGCCGCGCATGACGGTGCAATCACTGCACAGCTCCCGGATTTCGTGCAACTTGTGGCTGATGTACAAAATGCTGCACCCCTCTTCTGCCAGCTTGCGCAACACGACAAAGAGTTTTTCCACGGCCTGAGGGGTCAGCACCGAAGTGGGTTCGTCCAGAATCAGCAGCTGCGGTTGGGTCAGCAGCGCCCGGATGATTTCAACCCGTTGCATCTCGCCCACACTCAGTGAATGCACCGGCCGTTCGGGGTCTATGTCCAGGCCGTATTCCTTGGCCTTGAGTGCAATACTTTCGCTCACCTCCTGCAAACTCAAGGTTTTGTCCAGGCCCAGCCACACGTTTTCAGCCACTGTCAGGGTCTCGAACAGGCTGAAATGCTGAAACACCATGCTGATACCAAGTGCCCGCGCCTCTTGTGGGTTTCGTATGTGCACCGGCTTGCCATTGAACAGCACCGCCCCATCATCTGGCTTGACCGCACCATAGATGATTTTCATCAAGGTGGACTTGCCTGCACCGTTTTCACCCAACACCGCGTGTACCGTACCGGGTGCCACGGTCAAGGAAACGCCGTCATTTGCCACCACGCCCGGGTAGCGTTTGGTGATGTGGGTGAGTTGCAGGCGTGGCGGAGCGTTCATGGGCGACTCAAAGGGTGGTGGGCAGGGTGCCCTGGGAAGCATTGTCGTTCAGGTCGATGCCGGTCTGGCCCAACCCGGCGTGTGATTTTTTGATCTGCACAGCCACGGTTTTGATGGCCTCGCGCAACCACTGGGCTGCTGGCGAAGCGTGTGTGCGTTCGTGCCACAGTTGGTAGTACATCATCCGCGGGAAGGGCACCGGCGAAGCCAGCAGGGTCACAGGCAAATGGGCGGTAAAGCGTTCGCAATACTGTCGGCCCGTGGTGAGCACCAACAGGCTGGACGCCACCATGGCCGGAATCAAGCCAAAATGGGGGCACCGTGCGGTGATGTTACGCACCAGGCCCAGGCTGTTGAGGTGATCGTCAATCACACCCCGCGCGCCCGGGTGGGTGGCGGCGGGCGCAATGTGGTCGGCCTGCAGCCACGACTCCAAGTCCCAGCCCCGGCGCACGGCTGGGTGGTTGTTGGACACCAGACACACCACCTCATCACCGAACAGGCGGCCCAGGTGCAAATCTTCGGGTGGGCGCGGCCAATTGCCCACCACCACATCGCACTCCCCCTGGGCCAAGCGGCGGTGGTAGTCGGAATCGGCCGAGAGGG
>JACCDQ011280537.1_pt1 | contig 13636 bp, 12 predicted proteins | sample 7446031 | NCBI WGS metagenome assembly JACCDQ01 (sample SAMN15323442, study PRJNA562643) | freshwater metagenome | isolation source: river surface water | place: USA:Blue River Watershed | collected 2017-08-17 | reverse complement strand
GATCTTCTCGACGGTGCAGACCTGTGCGCTGCAGGGACGACAGACCTTCGGCTACCTGCAGGAAGCCATGAAGGCCTGGCTGGCCAAGCAGACCGCGCCGTCACTGGTGCCCGAACATGTCCTGGCGAGTCAGGCAGCCTGTGCCTGACTCGCCCATATCTATGCCCTATGGGGGGCTGAATAGTTACCCCTTGAACGGTGGCGCAGCGAGGGGATTGGTCCCAAGTCTCTCAACGCTGTCTAGTCCGACTGGCAGCATGCTGGTTTGAGCCAACTGCCCGCATTCGCTGATCAGACATCATACTAATCTCTGCTTGTTCAATAATCCGGCTGAAGATGAATAGTTTGCTGCGGGCCTCTCTCTCCATTAAAAACCGAGTAGATCCAAAAAACACCAAATTCTCCCGAGCCCGTGAGCAGGCCACATTCAGGCGCTGCCGGTCCAGTAGAAAACTAATGTCACCATGAGTTCGGACTGTGGAATACAGGACAATATCGGCCTCGCTGCCCTGGAAGCTATCCACGGTATCGACCTCGATCTCCATCACATCAGCGATTCTGTCACGCTCTGCAGCGCTGCGTTCCAACAGGCGTGCGATCAGGCGCTTCTGCGCACCATAAGGCGTGATGATAGCAACAGTCTTTTTCCGAGGAATTCTATCTTGATGCGTCTGATGCCGAGACAGTGCTTTCGCAGCCACCATCAAGAAATGATGTATCGCCTCAGCCTCCTCCAAATTCACCAGGCTCGGCCCCACGCCGTTTTCTTTCTCTTGAAAACCATGTCGAACGTCATGCCAGCGAATCGGATGCTGGGGATCCAAAAATCCATTTCGATCGTGCGTCTGGCCATTGAATAGCCCCCTCTCCCCCTGATGAGTATAGAAAATATTAGCAACTAAATCACCGATAGGTTCTACCATCCGAAACTGTTCCTGCAAGCGACCGCGACATTTTGATGGCAGATTCTCATAAAGCTGCTCGAAGAAACTCTTCTTGAGAAACGTATCCTCTAAGAAAGGCAAGGTTTCTTTGGCATCGGCCTCTCGGAGCCGACTGGCCACAGTTGGCGGCAACTGGAAATGGTCACCGATGATAATAGCCTTACGGCTGCGCATCAATGGAATTAGCAGCTCCGGCACGGTAGCACGACCGCCTTCATCGACAATGCAGACGTCGAAAACCAAGCGGTCCATACCGTGTCGACGCGAGGCTAGACCGACGCAAGTCGCACCGACTAGCTTGTAATCCCCGACCACCAACTCGGTCAACTCGTCGTCAAACTGAAGTCGCCCATTGGAGCCAGTCCAGGAGATTTCCTCAATCCATTCCCGGATCCAAGCCGCACGCGTAGAATGGCCAAGCCCAGCCGATCGGCTGTACTCCTTCTGGCGTCCGATGAGGTAATTGCTTAGAACTACCTCAGTCACTTGCGGCTGAAGGCTGGAGTGAACCTTTGTGGCATCGCTAGTGATCCGGAGGACATCTTTGGCATGGGCAGGATAGCGCTTAAGAAAACGAGCAAGTGCGTTGTCTACTGCAGTGTTCTGCTGCGACACCACCAGCACACGTGCAGCAGGATGGGCGGCATAGATCTGATAGAGCAACTCAACGATGCATGTTGTCTTTCCTGTGCCCGGAGGCCCCTGAATCAAGTACAGATTGGACTCGGTTAACGCAGCTTCGATGATTTTCTTGGCGCTTCTGGCTGAATCTGGATCCTGCCAGTTGGGGTCCTGCCATGACAATCCGTCTTTTATACGCTGCCCCCACACCGGATCAGGCTGAGCTGTATAGCGATGAGGCATCAGCAGAATCTGCTGCAGCGACCGGTTAAGTAGGCGACCGCTCATGAAAGCCTGCAGTGCACGCTTCTGGCGCTCCAGATTTGCCAGCTCTCCGCCATTCGGGATGCGCAACCGCAATCGAGCCGGCTCCACGCGCCTAAACCGCCGCTCCGGTGTAGGTCTGCGAATACCGGCATGTGACAGTCGAAAAGTACTATTTTGTAGTGCTTCTGGAACTCCTTTCAACTCACCAATCCGCAGCCACCGCTCCCCCATCTCATTGATATAGAGCTCCTCAATGTACAGACGCATTGGAAATTTCACGCTATCGTTCAAGCGCTGAATGCCGTCCCGTAAATTCAGCTCACAGGCACAATCCCAATCTCGTTCCTGCGGCTCGTCCAACGCTACTAGCGAGTAAGTCTGATACCCGGATTCCTCCAGCAGGTAGTCAGTCACCTGGCTCCAGCGCTCGAAGAATTGACCAGAAATCCTACGTGCATCTTCATCTTCACCAAACAGCGCCTGCTGTCGACAGAACTGCGTGAACTCCTGAAACCGCAGCACATCGCAATAGACGCTATCACTGAATCTCTTCTCGATCAGGCGAAATGAAAAGGGCAACTGCTCCAACAACACACTGTCAACACCGGTACGGGTCAGTGAGGTGACGCGCAACTGACTATCACCTAGCTCTGCTTCTGTTTCGATCTGCCAGGCTCCGAGCTGCAGTGTAATGCCCAGCACTTGCGACGCCTCGCGATAGGTACGCAACTGCCAAGTGGCACCAGCGGCAGCTTCCTGCAGCACAGGGTAGAGGTCATGCTGTTGACCATCTGCATAGAGGAAGACCGGCGCGGCACCTCCCCCACCGAGCTCAAGCGATTCGCGCTGCTGGGTCACTGTCAGGTCACGGCTTTTCAACAGCAGATCGTGGTGGTGCAAAAAAACCTCAATCCTCTCGCCAGGCAAATAGCGTTTACCAGGAAAGCTCGACTCCGAGCAAGGTAGAAAGGCACGCACGCCGCTATCTTGGCTCAGTCGGCTCTCGACCGTGCAGAAGCTCGGGAAGCACCGCACCTCGTAGCCGTCACCATGGATGGAATTGCGCCTGAATTGTGAAACGATGGCTAGGCAGGGGAGCTTTTCCAGAATGTGTTCCACGTACAAGGCACCTCGAAGGATACATGCCTTGAAATAGCGAGGATTCTTGCCAGCACGTAACTGAACAGGAATCGCATCCTGTTCGGGATGCTGCAACATGAGCGCACGCTGAAATGCATCGCTGTAGTGGTCTCTCTGTTTGTCCTGCTGTAAGGCGAGCTGCTGGCCATAACCGTTATTCTTGTCACTTAACTCATCAACGGAGGCAAGACCCACCTTTCCATCGTAATACCAGTCTTCCGGCAATCTTGATGCAGGGTCTGAAAACTCGATCAGCTCCTCAAACAGCTTCCGCTCGGCCAACCAATCCTGCTTATTAAGATACCAATCGCAATAATTGCGGAAGGCAGCCAGCCGGTTGCATGTGTCTTCTAGGCGCCCCTGCAACAGGCGCAGCGCATTCCGTCGATAGGGGCTGATCGACGAATCCGACAGATCGGCGCGCAGGCTAGCGGCCAGTACGGCAAACTCCTGCATCGGGACGTCCACTCGCAGCCGGAAGCCACGGCAGGCCTCATCACGGTTGCGAGCCAATTCCCTGGCCAACTGTGCACGCCTCGCAGCCAGTTCCCAAGTTTGCTCATGACGTGCTGAACCAAATTGTCCGCGCAGGTTGTCGTTTCGATGTTTAAGTGCTTCGTGCTGCTCCCTCTCCTCTTCCGTTTGTCGGTCGAGCAAGAAGGCCAGCGCCGTTGCCCCCAATGTTACGGCTGCAGCAGCCACAAAGAATGGCAACATGAAAAAATTTCCTTACTGCTGATCGCCGTTGGGAAGCAGCACGCGGAGACTGTCTGCCAGTTGGGGCATATTACCCTCGGAGTTATCCAATAACTTGTCTAGCACACGGTCACGCTGGCGAATAAGCGCTGCATCTTTTTCACGCTGGTCCTTTAGGCGCTGCATTTCACGCTCATGCTCCATCCGATCTTTAAAATGATCACGTTGAATAGCAACAGTATCCTTAACGGCTTGGATTCGCGTTTGCTCTGTCTTTTCAACCGCCTGTTTGATATGGACAGCCGCGTTGATCTCCACCTGTTTGGTTCTCTGGACCTCCTTACCTAAATCAACAAGGCTTCCGATGGAAGACATGCTTGCTTTCGCTACATCCAAGGTCTTCCCGATAGTTGCCTCAGTCCACGGGCTACTAGCTTCTCCCTTGTTTCTCGAGTTATTCTTTGGGTTAGGTTTTTTCATGATGCGCCTCTCTAAACTCCGAATGGATTAAATCACTCTTTAACAAAATTCATAGCAATCTGCAACTGAATATCAATCATATGATAATAATTTCTTTCCAACCGCAGCAGCACATCACAATTCGGAGGCGAATTTAGACGCTGATTAGAAATTACCTGCCCTAGCCTCTTGGTTTGCCGCGATACGCCACTGAACTGATCTTCACTTATCTCGATAGCCAGCTCTTGTTGCTGCAGGCGTCGATGCAATTCCTCAATCCTAGCTTCGGATTTTCGGTCAGCCACCAGAAGCTCGATACGCAGTTGCTTGTTCAACTCAGACAACATCTGGCGAAGCATGTTACCCTCTACGTCTAACTGATGGGTGATTTCCTGAGTCTGGCGGTAACGCGCGTAGGCTCCGATAGCGTCAAGTACTGACAGTGCCGCATCGACGAAGATCGCCGGACCGGCTGCTTTTGCACCGCCTTTCGCCATCTTGTAGAGCGCCTTAGTCGCCTCAGCCCCACGGTGCGCTCGGGCGCGATCTCCATCGTCCCATCCGTAGAGATCGGCAAAGACATCCACCGCGATCATGCAAAAGCCTCCGCGTTAGTGGCCTGGTGTTGAGCAGAGAAGAGGCGGACACCGTCCTGTTCATGCAATTGGCGATGAAAGGCTTCCTGATCAAGGTAGCACCGGACTTGAAAGCGCCGGACGCTGAGGGTAGCGGACAAACCGTGCGGCAACTGCGTACTATCTATCAGGTCGGGAGGCCCATCCTCCAGGGAAGCTGGCAGGACGATGGACTCGCCAGACACGGCCGCTTCAGCTGCCGTATGCTCCGCGAGTCCCGGCACCGCGCGGAGACTGACCAATTCCAGAATCTGGCGGACTGGCACAGGCACCTTGACATGCCAGGGAAACGCTTCCACGCAGCTAAAGCGCGTCGTGAGGTCGAGCACAGGCAGCAGGACCGAGGGCAACGTGGCGCTCTGTGAATCGGCAAGGGGATCGAGGGTCAGGGTATTCTGCTCGAAGGTAATGGACAGATAGTCCAAATCCTGACCTCCTTGCCGTCCCAGGTCATATTCCCAATGATCAATCTCCTCATTAATAAGTTCGTATTCTTCGGGCCAGAAAACCACCAGCAGTTCGGCCAGCACGTCTGGGCTCAGCAGCGTGCGCAGTCGGCTGGCTTCATCAAAAGCGTAGTAGCTGCGCGTCCGGGCAGGAACGACGGCCACGGTGTACGGACTGAAGTCTCGTCCTGCGGGATCTGGTAGCAGGTGCTCGGGGTCGGGGTTTGCCATCAGGTGAACAGCGTGACGCTTCAGGGTAAAGGCGTCAAGCCAGATCGAATGTTCACCGCGCTGCAACAACCGTTCCACCTTGATCATCCGGCGTCCTCGATCGCTCAGCGTTGCTGAGGCGTATGGATCGTCGGGGTCGATCTGCACGAAGTGGTGCTGTACGAGAAACGTCAATTGTTGCGCCAAGGTGGCATCAGACAAGCCGGTGATGTCGGCGAGGTCGTCCAAAGTCAGACCGGCGTCCAGCGCCCGCAGCATGAAGCGCGACACACCTCCCAAGCTCTTCAGTAGGCGATGCGACAGCCGTAGGGAAAATCGCCGGAACGGCAACATCAGCGTCACGGTCTTATTGATTCGAATCATGACCACTTATTAAAAAATAAAAGAGCATTCCAACCGCTACATTCGCTGATGTAGGCCAGCTGTGCCGCTGTGCCAGTGAGGCGCTTATTGTTTCTGAATACGACTAGCGAAGAGGTCTTTTTCTCTGCATTTTGCATGGATTCCTCTAAAGGTAGCGCATTCCTGACCGTCAGGGGCGTCAAGCCATGACTTTCCATCATCGTCATCAAGAAAACGAGGGAAAGAAATCAAAGTTTTTCGTCAGTGCAATCGCTTCAAGTCACTGATCAGCAGGGCAGCTCGGTTTTAGCTATATCACTCCATCCACGGTCAAACGTGAACGTCCGGGCGTGGCCGACAGGATCCTGAATCCTGAGCACGCGGGCTTGTGCTGCATTAGTCGCGTGCTCAACGACGTACAGCCAGTACGCATCACCTTTTTCACGAGCGCAGTCGAATTGTGTGCGTGACAGTCCCACGGGGCGATCTTCCAAGCTGCCCGTCATCGACTTGACCTCGACCCAGCGAACTGGCTGGCCGTTGCCGTTGGCTTCGAATAAATCGAAACCAGGATTGCCCTCCGGTGTGCGTTGCAACCCGGGTTCGAGCGAAATGATCAGGGTTATGGCGTGATCCTCGATCTTCATCCGTGCTGCCTGATCGAGGCCGTCTGGATCGGTTTCCTCGTCATCGGGATGAGTGCCGAGGTAGGAAATGAACGGTCTTCCGCCTGCCGAACCAGGCGTCCGCTTTCCCTGTCCCCCGCTATTGTGTCCACCGATCTTGCCGCCACCGGTGTGGCCACCAGAGCCACCGTGTGCCCCGCCGTTGCCCTGACCGCCGCCACGTGGCGTCCCAGTGCAAGTTCCAACGTGACCGCCACGTCCTGTGCCACCTGTTGCGCCGTCGCCGCCGTCCGGGTCGTGCGTCCCTGGCGGAATGTCCGGCATACCGTCGCCATACAGGTCTTTCGCCTCGTCGTAGACATCATCGCCAGATGGCTTGGTGTCGTCCGCCTCCTCTTCGACAGAAACCTCGTCAGGCGGCGCTTCATCGGTTGGGGCCTCATCTTCTGGAGGTGCGTCAGTGATCCCAAGTCGAGAGGTCAGATCTGCCACGCTGGTAATGCCTAACTTTCGCAGCAAGTCGAGGGCAGCAGGATCGATACCAGCTTCCGTGGCCAACTGGTCGATGATCGGTGGTTTGAAGGCGATCTTGGTCAGCAGGAAAGGATTGGTCTTCCACCCGAGCAGATCGAACAAAACAAGGTTTGGCGGCAAAAGTTCGCCGTTGTCGTCGGGCACCCACGCTACTGCATTGAGGCGGCGAATGAAGGCAGCCGGGAATGGCGGCGTCCTGCGCTCTCCGTAGTGCGACCAACTGTAAGAACCATCGAAGATGCCGCGCCCACGACGCTCCTCAAGGTCGCCCAAGCTCTCCCAGATCAGGCGGGCGCGCTCAATGCGTTGTTCGGGTGTGAGCTTGGGAAGCAAGTTAATCAAGGCATCGAGGCCATTTAGCGTCCAGTCAACAACTTTTTCTCTGGCGCCCAGTTCCACGTAGCCGGTCTTTCGACGGAGTTCCTTCTTCTCTTCCAATGAAAGCGCAGACGGCGCTTCTAGGGGACGTGGATACCTCAATGCGCCGCACGCCTCGAGCAACTCGCGCATCTCTTCGCCGCGCAGGCAGTCGTACCCGTCATCAACGATGAAGACGCCCGAAACACCGGCGAAGAGCTGTTTTAGGCGGTCAGTAGCGATGTAGATGCTGCCCGGCTTTGCGACGTAGCCTTTGGTGCCACCGGTGTCGACCACCATCACGAAGGGCGTATCGCGCAGCGCAGCGAGAAGCTTTTCCCGTTGGGTTTTCGAGTCGGTATTGAATGCTTTGCGGATGCGCTCAATGTCAGCTGCGTAATCCTCGTAGTCAACAGAGACGGTCTCTTGCTGGTACTTCGGCAGCAGGTTCAACACCACGTCATCGACTTGATCGGGTTCTGTGATGCCGAGTGCGATGAGAAAGCTGCGCGCATCTACCGACTCGCACACCGCAGGGCGTATCGTCGGGAAGCCGGTTTTGATAGCACTCGGCAGGAAGGCCTTCGCCGCCCCGTTCTCGCGCCCAACGACGTGGGTTCCGTCCTCGAGGCGGATCAAGGGAATCTTGTCGAGGCTGCGGCGCAAGGCGGCTTCTTGGCCGTTCAAAAACTCATAGAGTCGCCTCACCCAATCGTCGGATTGGGCTTCGAGAAAGGGCTTTGTCAGACGCGGAACCAGCGTGGCTGGAGTCACTTCGGCGACGTTCAGCTCCTGCATCAGGTAAGAGCGAATCTCCGGCTGCCTGTCCGGGGTGATGACGCCTGTAAGCCACGCAGAGGCCTTGGAGCCGAACACCGCTTCGATCTGCTCTGGGCTGAGCAGATCTCGCAACTCCTGCGTGCGCGCCAGCTTCGCTTGGGAGGCGGGGACAAAGCCGCCGTCGAAGCGTGGCAGCAGCGGTTCGCTCCACAGCGCCTGCCGGACGCTCTCGAAGATGGGTGCGAACATCGCACCAGGGGGAAACTTCTCGCGGTTGAGCGGCAAGCAACGCAAGGCTGACATGTTCAGCATCGCGTTGTCCCGCATCCATCGCATCGCTTCCACCAGCAAGCTGGCCGTCTCCTTGACCAGATGCTGATTCCATGACTCTCCGCGCGGAATATTGTCGCGGCTGGGTGTCGTGCGATACGGCCCCTGCACCAGAAAGCCGAGATTGGTCTGCACTACCGTCGGGAAAAACACCACCAGCGGCGACGAGGCCACGGGCTGAACCGCCCAGCGGCCCGGCGCGTCCTTGACCGTGACCAGCGAGAACGCGATCTCAACGCGCCCGACGGCATCCTGCGTGTCCGAGAACATTTCGCGGTGGAACACCAGCCAGTTCTGATCGACTTCCGCTTTTCCGCTCTCTTGTCCGATCACGGTGATGCGGTGGACGTTGTTTCCGAACGCTTCAGGGCTGTTGCGCAGGTAGAACCCAGACGCGCCACCCTCGACGCTCCAGTTGATCTCTTCGATGTGCCTCAAGAACAGCAGCGCGCCGGGGCCCAGATGCCGGAACCCCGCCGTGATCTCCTTCTGCGCGGTGTCGTCGCCGGCCTTTAGCCGGAGGACGATCTGGGTCTCACCCGCCTTGCGTTCCGTGCGATCAGCCCGTTGTGGCTGCACATAGTCCTTGATGGCGAAATCCTCGTCGCCGGAATGAATCTCCGGGCGGTCGGTGAAGGTGTAGACCGACTTGAAGCCAATCCCGAACCGGCCAATTGAGAACTTGTCCTTGGTGCTTTCGGCAATCCCACACACACCCCGGACATCTGCCTCATCGAATGGCCTGCCGAAGTGGGAGAGCGACAGCCGGGTCGGAGCCAATTCGAACGTCACCTTGCGAGGCCCAGCCGAGTCACCACGCCGACCGAGCGCATCCTCAGCGTTCTGAAGCAACTCAAAGATGAAGTGCGTCCGGTCGTCGTACCTGTCAGCAAGCAGCATTGGACCGATCCGTCCGATGTCGGTGCCATAGCGTCGCCGGTTTTCTTCGCAGATCGCTTCGTAGTTAGATGCCACCACCGCTCCCCTCTCGGTCAGGCATCTGTCTGATGCCAAGTTCACAAAAGTCTGCCCGATTGCAAAATATTATGACAAGATGTAGCATTAAACCAATCTCGGTACAAATTAAGTTACTATCCTGAAGTTTTCCGAGATAAACACATCGCAAATAATTGATTTTGCTGGTGCTGTGTAGAAAGAAAGCTGGAAAAACTTCTTTCATCTAACTTACATGAGAAACTCCCGCCACCCGTCCGTCCAGTACTCGAAGGCGGAGAAGTTCATCGAGACATAGTTGGGAAACTTGTACCGCGCGCCACAACATGGCGCAGCCAAGATTCGGACCCCTCTGACGATGGTCATCTGGTCAGCCTCCTACCAAGTCAGAACCTTCGCCATCGCCGCCAGCCCGGCAGCCGCCCCCATCGGCAGACCGACGTCCAGCCGAGACGGCACATCGCACTCGTTGGGGTTGATCCGGATCAGCCGGCCACCGAAGTCGTGAATCACGCGCTGGCTGAAGTGCCGCACCGAGGGGATGGTGGTCCCAGCACCCAGCTCGATTACGACTGGCCGCTTGACCTTCGACAACCAGGCCTCCTGCCGGCTAGCCTGCGCTGCAGTGCGTTGGTCGATCCAACCCCAGTCATCGAACATCAGCACGTTCGGTCGAGCCAGGCCACCGCAGTGCGGGCAGGCCGGTGCCGGGTTGCGCAAGCGGCAGTGCTGCTCATCGACCTCGGGCTGGAAGTCGTCTGCAGGCCAGATGACCCCACAGCACGGCTCCAGGCACTGGAGATGGTGGATCGAGTCGTGGCACTCGTAGACATGAGCCGAATCAAATCCTGCCTGCTGGAACTGGCCATCGACGTTACTGGTGAAAACACTCAGTCCATGCGGCATGCGCTCGCCCCATTTCTTAAGCAGTTCGAAGCCCGCATGCGGCACGGTCTTGCGGTACAGAGCCAGGCGATGTCCATAGAAACCCCAGGCGCACTCGGGAGCCGAGACAAACGCCGATGGCGAGGCGATGCTGTAGAAGTCGATACCCGACTCGCGCAGGGCCGGGTAGACGCGCCAGAATCCCTCCCTGCCCCGGAAGTCCGGCAGTCCGGAATCGACACCCATGCCCGCGCCGGCGGCGATGATCAGCGCATCGGCCTGCTCGAGCAGGGACGCCGCGTGCTCGATGGCCGAAGCGATGGCCATATTCAGTGCAGTGACTGGCCGGGTGGACGGCCGATGAAAGCCTCGATGCCCTCCGCCTCGAGCTCAGCCAGTGCTGTTTCGAGCGCCTCCTGGTCAGTGTCAAACTCGCTGTCCCAGACAGTCGAGTTGTTATGCTCATCCACGACTTCCAGCGTCCAGCCAGTGTTCGGCATCCGGTAGATCTGTACCTCAACCCAGCGGCCGTTGTCGGTGTAGCGCTGGTTCAGCGGAGAGTCGATGAGGTCGAGTTCGTCGTGTTTGTCTTCCATGCGATGTTCAATTTGGCCAGCTCTGCAGCACTGTAACAGATCGATTCTGGCTGACTTGCTGCACTGAATCCGCTTACGATTTTGGAAATGGAATGCGCCGGCCTAGAGGGCACGCCTTCGACGAGCCACCCGCAGCAGACCTGCCGCTCAGCAGTGAATGGGTTGATCCCACGGCCTGCCGGCTTTCGCTCTGAGCACGGAGGCCGCGTGATGAGTGTTGACGCAGATTTCGGGTAGTCGAAGTAACGCCAGGATTGCCAGCAGTGCTTTGGATGCATCCGTTGGGCATGCAAAGTGCACCGTTAGAATAACGCTACTGCACAGACATCTACAAGGCACCCTTGCGATTCGAAGAAACCAAATCCGACACCCTCAACCTTAGGGTATCGCCCTCCTTTAAGCTGGCCTTGAAAGCTGCTGCTGACCACGAGCAGCGCAGCATGGTCAACATGCTCGAAGTCCTGGTGGCCAACTACTGCGAGCAGCATCGGATCACGCTTTCGGCCAAAGAGCAACAGCAGCGCGCAGCGAACAAGTCCCCCGTGAAGGTTATTGCATGAGTAACGACGAGTTGATGCGCGCCATGGAATTCGAAGCAAGCTCTGGGCGAGCCGCCTCAGCCGGTGATCTGCCAGCAGCGGTGAAGAGCGGCGGCACATCAGCCAAGCCACCAACAAAGCCTGCGACAAAGGCCAATCTCGCCCAGATCCCGAAGGTCGCCACCGAGGAGGCATTCTGCGACGCCAACTTGCGTAAGGCAGCCTCTTAAAGGGTAACAATGTGGCCCTTGAGGTACATTTATACCAGTTGCCGGTATGAGTTGCAGTCATTTCTTACCGGACGCCGGCTTGCGCCGTGGCGCGCTCGGTCCGGTCGCATCGGCTGCCGTCGTGCCCTCACTCCCCGAACACCTTGGCCACCTCGCTGAACTGCCGCCTGGCGCTCGACCGGGTGTAGCGGCTCAGCGTCACGGGCGAGGCGTGTCCCATCGACGACTGCACCGCATCGGGCGCGGCCCCCTTCTCGATCAACCGGGTGCCGAAGGTGTGGCGCAGCCAGTGCGTCGAAGCCTGGTAGAGCTGGGTCTTTTCGTAGCGAGGGAGGTCAGCGGCCGAGACCGCTTTCTCGAGCCAGCGCTTGACGGTCTGGTAGAGCGCCCAGCCCCTCGACGAGCAAAAGGCGCCGCTGGGTGATCCCTTTGCCTGCGTGCTCAGCGACAGCGACAGCGACACCGAAAGCCAGTTTGCCCATGACTGCACTGTGGACCCGCGCGTGAAGTTTTTCTTCAAGCTGCCCAGCCGGTTCAAGATTCCCACGCCCTTGGGCACCTACAACCCGGACTGGGCGGTGGTGCTCGAAAACGATGCGCGGATCTACTTTGTGGCCGAGACCAAGTCCACCACCGTCAGGGCTAACCGCCGGCCGGCAGAAAACCTGAAAATCATCTGCGGGCACAAGCACTTCGGATTGACCGATGAGGTGACCTTCAAGGATGTGACGAGGTTAGGGGAGCTGATCGACTGATGACAGGCGGGGAAGCCCGAACCTGGAAGAAGTCAGGGACAAGACATCCAGTCCGCCCATACAGTAGGCAGGCGATCATGGTTGCCCAGCCACTGGCCAAGCTCGGGGTCCACCCAGTTGATGACCGTCACGCCGGTCTGGTGCTGCTCGAGCAGTGTCGGGATGAGCCACAGCAACGGCTCGTGGTGGAATATGCGGTTGCGCAGATCACGAATCCGGTTCAGTGCCGCCGAAATGTTGTGTCGCTGCCGCTGCGGCTTCGGGCAGCGTGCGAACACCAGGCGCAGGTCTTTCCAGAGGACAGCCTGGAACTGCACGTTGAACAACGAGGTCCAAAAGCCGAAAGTCAACTCGGCAAGCACCTTGTCTGGTGTCTGTGGTTCGTGTCGGCGGACCAGTTTGGCCTTGGCACTGCCCACTTCCTTGTTCTGCCAGGTGAAGGCGGGGTCCCCAGCCCATGCTTCCCACCAGTCGGACCGGCCATACAGTCCGCTCAGTCGTGCATGGATGCCGTTGCGCAGCGCAATCTCCAGGACATTGAGCATCGGCACCAGCGCCTCGGACAGCAGGACGTTACTGGCGTAATCCGCCGCAGCCCTGTCCACGTCGCCGCCTCGTGCGGCCCGGTAGCGGCCCAACCTTGCAGGGGAAAAATGCTTCTCTAGGTCATTCCAGTTCATGCTTCGTCACTTTGAATCATCGGGCAGTTCTGCTATACTTGGCGCGCAGCCCTAGGCTAAGTCCTCTCCCAGCAACCTACTGGTGATGACACTAGGTTCGCTCTGGCCCTGTAATGCAGGGCCACCCCAGTTCATAGACAGACCCGCCTACTGGCGGGTTTTTCGTTTCTGGCCCATCCCCACAAAGATCGCTAGCTATCACAGCAGCGCCGTCAGGTACGGCAGCGCCTGCGCCGCCAGTACGCCACCTGTCGCGTTTTCCAGCACGGCCTTGATGAACCGCCCGAAGGTGGCAAAGGGCCAAAGGAGAAGGCCGCCCGTGGCGGACTTGCTGACGGAGCACCCCACTCAGTGCTCGACCTTGAGCAACTTGATAATCTGGTCAACGCCGAGGTAGCGGCCAAAGCCTAGGTTCGCCCGGATCGGCTCGAACGCTGTGGTCATGCGGCGATAGCGCGCGGCGGGTAAGCGTCGCCTCATTACCCGTCTTGACGTCGGGATGCGGGGAGGTCAAACGTCGAGGACGTGACGCAGCAAGGAGAAGCCCACGCGCCACTGGGTGCCGTCGCCGGGATCGATGGTGGCGGTG
>JACCDQ011748592.1_pt1 | contig 13638 bp, 10 predicted proteins | sample 7446031 | NCBI WGS metagenome assembly JACCDQ01 (sample SAMN15323442, study PRJNA562643) | freshwater metagenome | isolation source: river surface water | place: USA:Blue River Watershed | collected 2017-08-17 | reverse complement strand
GGATGAACCGCCAAATGTTTTACAACGCCTACCAGCGCGTGAGCGGCTTGTTTGGCAACACCGATTGTTCTGCCACTGGCTTGCCAAGCCCCGATGAGTTGACCTTGCTGCAACCTTGGCTTTCGCAGCTGCCAGCCGCTGTGGTGGGGCCCGCTTATGTGCCCCCGCGCACCGACGGCACAACCACCTTGCGGGACAACCTGCGCCGCGCCCAGGGCTTGTTGCGAGAAGCTGGCTGGACCGTGCAGGACGGACAGCTGCGCAACGCTAAGGGACAGCCTTTGGTTCTGGAATACCTGGACAGTGCCGAAACAGGCGCACGCGTGGTCACGCCCTGGGCCCGCAACCTCACCAAATTGGGGGTGGAGCTGAAGTTCCGCCCGGTGGATTTTGCGTTGTACCAACAACGCTTGCGGACTTTTGATTTCGACATCATTTCCCTGGCGTTTGGTGGTTCACACAACCCTGGGGCGGAATATGCCGACCTGTTTGGCAGTGTTGCCGCCAAAACCGAGGACTCCGGCAATTTCGCTGGCGTCAGCCACCCGGCGGTCGATGCGTTGGTCACAAAAATGACCGATGCCAAGTCCCGCCCCGATTTTTTGGCCGCCTGCCGCTCGCTGGATCGCGTGATCAGTCACAGCCACTATCTGGTGCCGCAGTGGTCCGCCTCCACGCACCGCATGGCCTACAACACCTGGCGCCTTGACCACCCCAAGGCCATGCCGCCCTACGCGTCTGGCGAGGGTTGGGCCATCGATACCTGGTGGGCTCGCAAACCCTGACCCAGCTTCACCCCTTTAAAACTCCAACCCAACACCGTCGCTCATGTGGGTCTACATCCTCAAACGCCTGCTGCTCATGGTTCCCACCTTGTTGGGGGTGCTGTTGTTGACTTTCGTGGTCATCCAGTTTGTGCCTGGCGGGCCGGTGGAGCAGTACCTGGCCGAAGCGCGCTCCGGGGCGGGTACGGGCGCTGAAGGCGGTGCGGTGTACCGGGGTGCCCAAGGGGTGGACCCCGAACGCCTGGACCAAATCAAGGCCTTGTATGGCTTTGACAAGCCAGCGCATGAGCGTTTTTTCCAGATGCTGGGGCAGTTTGCGCGGTTTGATCTGGGAACCAGTTTTTTCCAGAACAAAGCGGTTTCTCAGTTGATTGTGGAAAAACTGCCCGTCTCCATCAGTTTGGGTCTGTGGACCTTTTTCATCAGTTACGCCATTGCTGTGCCGCTGGGGGTTGCGAAGGCGGTGCGTGCAGGGTCGCGGTTCGATTTGGTGACCACCTTGCTGGTGTTGCTGGGCTATGCCATTCCCAGTTTTGTGTTGGGTGTTGCGCTGCTGGTGGTGTTTGGTGGCCAGCTGCAATGGTTTCCGTTGCGGGGGCTCACCTCGGCCAACTGGGATGAGCTGGCTTGGGGCGCGCGGGTGGTGGACTACCTGTGGCACATCACCCTGCCGGTGACGGCCATGGTGCTGGGCAGTTTCGCTGTCACGGCCATGCTGACCAAAAACGCTTTTTTGGAAGAAATCCGCAAGCAGTACGTGCTCACGGCCCGCGCAAAGGGGTTGAGCGAGCAGCAGGTGCTGTGGAAACACGTGTTTCGCAACGCCCTGATTCCCATTGTCACGGGTTTTCCGGCTGCTTTTGTGGGCGCTTTTTTTACCGGTTCGTTGTTGATTGAAACCCTGTTTTCTCTGGATGGCTTGGGTTTGTTGAGCTACGAGAGTGTGATACGGCGTGACTACCCCGTTGTTTTGGGTACCCTGTATTTGTTCACGTTGATCGGGCTGCTCACCAAGCTCGTCAGCGATTTGTGTTACCTGTGGGTGGATCCACGGGTCAAGTTCGATTGAGCCCTTCGCCATGACCCAGCATTTGACGGTTCGATCGGTCAGCCCCTCCCAACGGGCATGGCTGCGTTTCAAACGCAACCGGCTCGGCTATGTCAGCCTTTGGTTGTTTGTTGCCATGGTGGTTGTGAGTCTGTTGGCCGATGTGTTGTCGAACGACAAGCCGCTGCTGGTGCGGTACGAGGGGCGTTTTTACACCCCTTTGTTGACCGACTACCCGGAAACCACCTTTGGAGGGGATTTTGAAACACCCACCGACTACCTGGACCCATTTATCCAAGAGCGTTTGTCGAGTGGAGGCAATTGGGCCTTGTACCCTCCCAACCCTTACGGCCCCAAAACACTCAACTATTTTGCCAAGGCGCCCAATCCCTCGCCACCCACGGCAGAGAATTGGCTCGGTACCGACGACCGTGGCCGTGACCTGGCAGCGCAGTTGCTGTACGGTTTTCGTGTCAATGTGCTGTTTGCCTTGGCCTTGACCGCCGTGGGCGTGGTGCTGGGGGTGGCTGCCGGTGCGGTTCAGGGTTTTCTGGGCGGGAGAACCGATCTGGTGTTCCAGCGTTTCATCGAAATTTGGGGCTCCATGCCCGAGCTTTACCTGCTCATCATCTTCAGTGCGGTGTTTGCGCCCAGCGTGGGCCTGTTGTTGGTGTTGTTGAGTTTGTTTGGGTGGATGGGCTTGAGCGACTACGTGCGGGCGGAATTCTTGCGCAACCGGCAGCTGGATTACGTCCGGGCGGCAAGGGCCATGGGTTTGTCGGGTGCCCAAATCGTTTGGCGACACATATTGCCCAACAGCCTGACCCCGGTGGTGACGTTCCTGCCATTCCGCATGAGTGCCGCTATTCTGGCTTTGACCTCTCTGGATTTTCTGGGTTTGGGGGTGCCCCCGGGTACGCCGTCTCTGGGCGAATTGCTGGCGCAAGGCAAAAACAACATCGACGCGTGGTGGATTTCCCTGTCCACCTTTGGCGTGTTGGCGCTGACCCTTTTGCTGCTCACCTTCATGGGGGACGCCCTCCGTGACGCGTTGGACCCGAGAAAGGGGCTGGCATGACGGCAACGCCTTTGTTACAGGTGGATGATTTGCGCGTGGGCTTCAACGGTCGCGAGGTGGTCCATGGCATCCATTTCAACCTTCAGGCCGGTGAAAAGCTGGCGTTGGTGGGTGAGTCGGGTTCGGGCAAAACGGTGTCGGCCTTGAGCCTGTTGCGCCTGCTGGATGCGGCACAGGTCAGTGGGCGCGTCGAACTCAACGGCCAGAACCTGATGCAGATGACCGAGGGGCAGTTGCGGGGCATACGGGGTGGAGATGTGGCTTGCATATTCCAGGAGCCCATGACCGCGCTCAACCCGTTGTTGACGGTGGGCGCCCAAGTCGCGGAGGTACTGGCCTTGAAACGGGGCTTGCGTCCGCCCTTGTTGCAACAGAAAGTGCTGGATTTGTTGTCCAACACTGGGTTGTCGGAGCCCGAGCGGCGCTCCCAGGCGTACCCCCACCAGCTGAGCGGGGGGCAACGCCAGCGGGTCATGATTGCCATGGCCCTGGCCAGCCAACCCAAGTTGCTGATTGCCGACGAACCCACCACCGCGCTGGATGCGAGCCTGCGTCTCCAAATGTTGGCCTTGCTGGCGGACATGCAGCGCCAAACGGGGATGGCGGTGTTGTTGATTACCCACGACTTGCCTTTGGTGCAGCGTTTTGCCAACCGGGTGGCTGTGATGGAAGCGGGGCATCTGGTGGAGCAGGGCGATGTGGCACGTGTTTTCTCCAGTCCTCAGCACCCCTACACCCGCAAGTTGCTGGACAGCCGCCCGCAACGTGGGGCGGTGCTGGAGACGGTGGCCCCACCTAAAGCCTCGAATGACGCGTTGAATGCCATGTTGTCTTGTCGTGGAATGTCGGTCAGCTATCCCACACCGCTGCCTGGAATGAAAGGGTGGTTTCGCAGCGGGGTGTTCGACGCCGTGCGCGAAGTGTCGTTTGATCTGCAGCCCGGACGAACTTTGGGGCTGTTGGGTGAATCGGGGTCGGGCAAGTCAACGCTGGCTCTGGCGGTATTGGGCTTGATGCCCAGCCAGGGCGAGTTGCACATCAATGGAAAGACCTGGCTCAGAGCGTCCCGCAACGAACGGCAGGCGTTGAGGTCTGAAGTGCAAGTTGTGTTCCAAGACCCATTCTCTGCGTTGTCGCCACGCATGACCTTGCTCCAAATTGTGGGCGAAGGTCTTGAAATTCATCGACCGGGGTTGTCTGTTGCCCAGCGCCGGGCCCGTGTGGTGGCGGTGCTACAGGAGGTCGGGCTGCTGACCGACGTTTCGCTCGAAGAACAGGACGACTGGTTGCAGCGCTACCCACACGAATTTTCGGGTGGCCAGCGCCAGCGCATTGCCATTGCCCGGGCGTTGGTGGTGGAGCCACAACTGCTGGTGTTGGATGAACCCACCAGCGCGTTGGACGTGACCATTCAAAAGCAGGTGGTGGAAATGCTCCTGGCTTTGCAGAAAAAACGGGGTTTGAGTTACTTGCTTATCACCCATGATGTGGACGTGGTGTGGGCGATGGCGCATGACGTGATGGTGATGCAATCGGGTCAAGTGGTAGAGTCGGGGCCTGCAACGAAGGTTTTGATGCACCCGGAACACCCCAGCACCCAACAATTGTTGGCTGCATCGGCTGTCGGTATCACACCGCTCAACGATGCATAGAGTTGTATGTCCGATTCTTTTCTTTCCCCCCCTCCATTGACCTGGACCGCTCCTTTGCGCTGGTTGCGTTTGGGCGCAAAAGATTTGTGGCGCAACCCCAGGCCTGGTTTGATGCACGGTGCGGCTTTGGCCTTTTTCGGCGCACTGTTGGTCGGCGTGGCGCGGGACCAGTTTTGGTGGTTGGTGGGCGCATTCACGGGCTTTTTGATCGTGGCCCCGGTTTTGGCCACCGGCTTATACACCGTCAGTCGGGCCGCTGAACGGGGTCAAAAGGTGTGTTGTGCCGAAGTGCTGGCTTTGTGGGCCTCGCGCGACCGGCGCTTGGTCACTTTTGGGCTGTTGCTGGGGTTGGCCGGCACCGGCTGGGTGCTGACCTCAGCGGGGTTGATCACCTTGTGGGCCGACGTGCCCATACGCAAGCCTGCGGATTTTTTTCGGTATGTGGTCCTGCAACCGCAACTGGGGCTCTTTGAGGCGTGGGTTTTGCTGGGTGCCCTGTTGGCCGCGCCCGTGTTCGCATCCAGTGTGATCACCCTTCCGATGTTGGTGGATCGGCCGGTGTCGGTGTGGGCTGCGGTGAAGCACAGTTGGCGCGTGGTGGCCGATCAGCCGGTGGTGATGGCGGTTTGGGCGCTGGTGATTGCAGTGTTGGTCGGTTTCGGTTTCGCCACCTTTCTGCTGGGTCTGGTGGGAGTGGTTCCCTGGCTGGGCCATGCCAGTTGGCATGCCTACCGCGATTTGGTTCCGCGTGTGCCCGTTGTCAAAGACCAGGGGGTGCGGGTTTAGTCCCGTTCTGGTATGGAAGGCTCATTGTTTGGCTATACCGAAGCCCAGATCGCCCAATTTGGCCTCACTTTTGGGGTCGGTGCGTTCATTTTGTACATGATGTTCATCGTGCTCAACTTGGCAAGGGAATCCAAAGCAGGCAAGTTTGGAACGTTCATTATTTTCCTGGTGCTCTCACTGGGTATGCTGGGTTTTTTGGTGAAAAATCTGATTCAGTGGTGGCTTGAGATATGAGCAGGGATTCAAAAATGAAGAAGGAAATATTCCAGTTGCCCAACTTGCACAGTGAGGATGCTTTTGAGGTTGGACTGCCCCGATTGAGCTGTGTGGCGGAAGGATGGAAAGGCAATGCACTGGCGGGGCACCTGCTGGACTTTGACGAAGATCACCGTCAGATCAAGATTCAGCCCCTGGGTGACGCGCGCCCGGTGGCGCTCAAGTTCAACCAAATCAAACGCTTGCGCCTGGACAAAAACCCCGACACCGATCTGGAGTTTCAGCCTTCGTCACTGGAGGCGGTCGCAAGCTTGCATTCCTTTGTCATCCACTTGAAAGACGGGTCTTTTTTTTCCGGCATTGCGCACGCGCATCAAAAAGTACCGTATGGACTTTGGGTGTTCCCCAAGCAGTCACTGGACGGTGATCCGTTTCGGGTGTTTGTGCCGCGTTCCAGCATCAACCATTTTGAGGTCAAGCGACAGGACGGCACCGGTTCGAGCGACGCTGATTTCAACGCACAAGACTTCAACGACACGGTCCAGGCCGATCTGGATGCTTTTGGTGTCGAGGCTGCCGTGGGGCGTGGTCCAACACTGGTAGAGACGCCGCAAGATCTGTCGCAAGCCCTGGACAACCAGGCCCGATTGAAGCCGGTCCCGATCGGTGAGGCTTTGCTGGGTTTGGGAAAAATCACCCAAGACCAACTGGCGCTGGTACTGAAGCAGCAAAAGGAAAAAAAGTCGGCCCCATTGGGGCAGATGCTGGTGTCTTCCGGTTTGGTCACGCCGGCTGATTTGCAAACCGCCTTCGCCCGCAAGATGGGCTATCCTTTTGTGGATTTGAGCAAGTTCCCGGTAGACGTTGCCGCCTTGCGCGTGGTGCCCGTTGCCCTGGCCACCCGTCTCAAGGTCATGCCACTGACCATTTTGAACAATTCGGTGGTGGTGGCCATGCCCGACCCCCTGCAGTTCAAGGTGATTGAAGAGCTGGAATTTTCGACCCAGCGCAAAGTGGTCCCGGTGGTGACCACCAGTGGCGATTTGGCTGCCCACATCACCAAGGCCTACCGCAACATTGGCATGCTGGAGTCGAATGGGCGGACAGCAGAGGCCCCTGTGGCGGCCACAGACACCGTGATGCGCGAAGATGCTCTGTTGCTGGCGGCAGAACTGTCCAGTGACGATCAGGGCACGGTTGAAGAGCGTCCGATCGAGCAGACCGACAACACCCTGGTCAAGCTCATCAACTCGATGATCACGGAGGCGTTCCACCAAGGCGCTTCGGACATTCACATCGAGCCTTATGGCGGACGTGAGCATGTGGTGATTCGTTTTCGCGTCGACGGCGAACTTCGGCCCTATTTAGAGCTGCCAGCCAGTTACCGCAATGCCCTGGTGGCGCGCATCAAGATCATGTGTGACCTGGATATCTCCGAAAAGCGGAAACCCCAGGATGGCAAGATCAATTTTTCGAAATACGGCCCTTTGAAAATTGAGCTTCGGGTGGCCACCATCCCCACCATGCAAGGCATGGAAGATGTGGTGATTCGGATACTGTCATCCCACAGGGCTTTGCCCTTGAGTGCTCTGGAATTGGCACCCGACAACCTGGCATTGATCGAAGACATTGTTGAGCGGCCCTATGGATTGTTTCTGTGTGTGGGCCCCACGGGGTCGGGAAAAACCACCACTTTGCATGCAGCGCTCAAGCAACTCAACAAGCCCAACCGCAAGGTGTGGACCGCCGAAGACCCGGTTGAAATAACGCAGCACGGTTTGCGCCAGATACAGGTCAATGCCCGCATAGGGTGGACCTTTGCGACGGCCTTGCGCTCCCTGCTGCGCGCCGACCCCGATGTAATCATGGTGGGTGAAATCCGTGACGCCGAAACCGCAGAGATCGCCATTGAAGCCTCTCTGACAGGCCACATGGTGATTTCCACCTTGCACACCAATTCAGCGACCGAAACCGTCACGCGTTTGATCGACCTGGGGGTGGACCCTTTTTCGTTTGCCGATTCGTTGCAGGGTATTTTGGCCCAGCGATTGGTTCGGCGCCTGTGCAAATCCTGCGTGACCACTTCACCCATGGACGACAAGCGCCTGAAAGAGCTGATCAACGATTTCCAGATGGCGCTGCCGCCGGACCATCCATTGCGCGACGATCTGGCCTTGGTGGGTGTCTGGAAACAACGTTTCGGCCAGAACGGTGCTTTGTTCCATCACCATGCCCCAGGTTGCAGCCACTGCGGCAACACGGGCTATCGCGGCCGTTTGGCCATACATGAGTTGTTTGCCGCCGCACCCGCGCTGCGGCAACTGATCCAGAAACGGGCCAACGCAGAAACCTTGCGTGACGCGGCGGTCTCTCAAGGCATGCGCACGCTTCGCCAGGACGGTATTGAAAAGGTGTTGGCAGGGCTCACTTCGCTGGCCGAAGTTCGTTCATCGAGCAACCGTTGAACGCCTTTGGAAGGGTTCAGCAACCCCGGGTGACTGGCATGTCGATGTCTTCGGTTTGTGCCAGGGCTTTTGCCAGTTCGAGCTTGGCAATCGCACCACGGTGTACTTCGTCGGGACCGTCGGCCAGTCGCAAGGTGCGTTGGTGTGCATAGGCGTAGGCCAGTGAAAAGTCTTGCGACACCCCGGCGGCCCCATGGGCCTGGATGGCCCAGTCGATGATCTGGCAGGCCATGTTGGGCGCCACCACTTTGATCATCGCAATTTCTGCCTTGGCCGCCTTGTTGCCCACGGTGTCCATCAAGTAGGCGGCTTTCAGCGTGAGCAACCGCGCCTGTTCGACCATGCAGCGCGCCTCTGCGATGCGTTCGTGCCACACCGATTGCATTGCCAGCGGTTTGCCAAAAGCCACTCGGCGGCTGAGCCGTTGGCACATCATTTCGATGGCTCTTTCGGCCGCCCCAATAGAGCGCATGCAGTGGTGGATCCGTCCCGGGCCGAGGCGGCCTTGGGCGATCTCAAAGCCGCGTCCTTCGCCCAACAGCAGGTTTTCTGCGGGCACCCTTACCTGGTTCAATGTCACCTCCATGTGGCCATGGGGTGCGTCGTCGTACCCGAACACAGACAACGGCCGCACCACTTTCACACCCTCCGTGTTGGCGGGCACCACCACCATCGATTGTTGGGCATGCCGTGGCGCGTTGGGGTCCGTTTTGCCCATGACGATGTAGACGGCACAACGTGGGTCGCCGGCCCCTGATGACCACCATTTGCGCCCATGGATCACGTAATGATCGCCATCTCGCTGGATGTTGCATTGGATGTTGGTGGCATCCGAGGACGCCACCTCGGGCTCGGTCATCAGAAAGGCAGAACGCACCTTGCCTTGAAGCAAAGGTTCCAGCCATCGGTCTTTCAAGGGTTCGGATGCGTAGCGCTCCAGGGTTTCCATGTTGCCGGTGTCTGGGGCACTGCAGTTAAACACTTCGGCTGCAAAGGGCACCCGGCCCATGATTTCGCACAACGGGGCGTATTCCAGGTTGCTCAGGCCCTCGGGAGCACGTTCGGAGCGGGGCAAAAAAAGGTTCCACAAACCCTGCGCCTGGGCCTTGGGCTTGAGTTCCTCAATCAAGGGGCTGGGTACCCAAGCGTTGCCTCGGTTCCTGTTTTCGGCGATTTCGGCGTAAAAGCGGGCTTCGTTGGGGTAAATGTGTTGATTCATGAACGCCAGCAAACGCGACTGGAATTCCTGCACCTTGGGGCTGTGGTCGAAGTTCATGGGTAGGTGGTGGGTTCAGGTTCTTTGTGCAAATCGCCAAGCCATTTGTGCCAGTGGGCGCGCCGCCGCCGCCGAGGCCCGGGCCTGAGTGCTGGAGGCGGTCCCTTCCTCAACCCGTTTGGCAATGCCCTGCAGAATGCCGGCCAGACGAAACAGGTTGTAGGCCAGGTAAAAGTTCCACTCAAGACGCAGCTGTTGTGGGCTGGCAAAACCGGTTTGTTCGCAGTACCAGTCGATGTATTGGGCTTCACTGGGTATGCCCAGGGCGTCCAAGTCCAGTCCCGCGATGCCTCGAAACATGCCCGGGGCAATGTGCCACGACAGGCAGTGGTAACTGAAATCGGCCAGTGGATGCCCCAACGTGGAAAGCTCCCAGTCCAGCACCGCCACCACCTGGTGTTCTCTGGTGTTGAACATCAGGTTGTCGAGCCGGTAGTCGCCGTGAACCACCGACACCAGCCGCTCATCCCGGGCCAGGTCGGGAATGTGGGCGGGCAGCCATTCGATCAGCCGATCCATTTCCGGGATGGGTTGCGTGACGGAGGCCTGGTATTGCTTGCTCCAGCGCAGAATCTGCCGCTCGAAATAGTTGCCAGATTTTCCATAGCCGTTCAAACCGATGGTCTCTGGGTTGAGGCGGTGCAGCACCGCCATCACCCGGTTCATCTCTCGGTACATGGCGTGGCGTTCTGTCGGGCGCATGCCTGGCAGTGACTGGTCCCAAAACACCTGCCCTTCTACCAATGCCATGATGTAAAAAGCCCGTCCGATGACGCTTTCATCCTCGCAAAGGGCGTACATGTCTGGCACCGGGACACCACTGGTTTTGAGCGCTTGCATCACGCGAAACTCGCGCTCTATCGCATGGGCCGAAGGCAACAACTTGGTGGACGGCCCGGGTTTGGAGCGCATCACGTAATCGCCCTTCGGGGTGGACAGCCGGTAAGTGGGGTTTGACTGCCCACCGCTGAATTTTTCGAGCTGCACAGGCCCCTCGAATCCTGGGACATGGGCTTGCAGCCAGCGCGCAAGCGCAGAAGGGTCGATGGGGTGACCGTTGTCTGTGGTGGCCGCTTTCATGACACCACCCCGACCGTTTTCAGTGTTCTGCTTCGGCGATTTTGAGCAACATGCTCCGGTTGCGTACCACCAGACCGCCGGGTTCGATGCGTATGGCCTCTTCGCGCTCCATGCTCTTGAGTTCCTGGTTGACCCGTTGGCGCGAAGCACCCAGCAGTTGGGCCAGTTCTTCTTGAGCCAGTTGAAGGCCAATGCGCGTCTCGTTGCCGTTGCTCAGGCAAGGCACGCCGTAGCTGCGCACCAAGTGCAACAGCTGCTTGGCCAGACGTGCACGCAGCGGCAGTGTGTTGAGGTCCTCGACCAAACCAAACAATGTGCGAATGCGCCGCGCCTGCAATCTCATCAAAGCCTCGTACAGCTCCACATGCTGCGACAGGATTTTTTGAAAATCGCTGCGCGCCACGCCCAACAAGGTGGTCGCGCCGTGGGCGTAGGCGTCGTGGGTGCGCTGATCGCCGTCGAACATGGCCACATCGCCGAACCACACACCGGGTTCCACATAGGTCAGTGTGATTTGTTTGCCGGTCAACGAAGTGGAGCTGACCCGCACGGCCCCTTTTGCTACCGCAGTCCATTCGTGCGGGGCATCGCCTCGGGCCACAATCAAGTCGCCGTCTTTGTACCTTTTGACGTAGGCGCATCGCAGTATGTCGTGTCTCAGGGAGGGGGAGAGGCTTGCAAACCAGCGACCGCTGTTGATTGCCTCGCGTTCTTCCATTGTCAGAATGGGTTCGTCCATCGTCTGTCCTGTGAGTGACTGGGGTGGGGCTGCTTGTCGCCCTTGCGACCGCCGTTTCATTGGTAGTTGGGGGCGCGTTTGTCCAAGAACGCTTGTATGCCTTCGGCGCCGTTGGGGTGAAACAGGTTGCGCACAAAGCAATCCCGCTCTGCCTTGAGCTGCGTGCTCAAACTGTTGTGGGGTGCTTGTTGTACCAGCTCTTTGATACTGGACAAGGTGTTGGAAGCGCGTTGGTTCAATTTTTCGGCCACCTCCAAGGCGGTTTCCAGGGCGTGTCCTGGCGCCGTCAACCGATTCAGCAAACCCAATGCGTGCAGGCGTTGCGGGTCCAGTTTTTCTCCCAGCATCAGCAATTCGACCACTGTGGCACGGGGCAGGGCGCGCACCAGGTTCCAGCTGGCTCCACCGTCGGGCGACAGGGCCACATTGGCGTACGCCATCACAAACACGCTGTTGCTGGCTGCTACCACCATGTCGCAAGCCAGGGTCAGCGAAAACCCGGCCCCAGCGCAAGCGCCTTCAACGGCGGCAATCACTGGTTTGGGGAAGCTGTGAATCGTTTCTATCCAGCTGTTCAGGCCTTCTATGCTGCTCGCCTGTACCTCAGGTGCTTGCTGGCGGTTGCCCAGCAGCCGTTGTAACTGGCCGCCTGCGCAGAAATGGGAACCCTCGCCAGTCAGTACCACGCTTTTGATGTCGGGGTCGCGGTCCGCCGTGTTCAATGCTTCCACGCCAGCCGCGTAAATGGCGGGGTCCAGTGCGTTGCGGTGCTCGGGGTTGCTGATGGTCAACACCAGTGTGTTGCCGACGCTGTGGCGTTTGAGGGTGGCTGTCATGTCGGAAGTCCGCTTCAGAGTTCGGTTTGTGTCAGGCTCAAGCCCAGCGCGCCCCGGCGTCGCAACCAGGGAGACGGGCGGTAACGCACATCACCATACACAGTCTGCAGGTTGAACAGGCATTCCAGAACGTTGGTGGGGCCCAGGCTATCGCCCAGGGCCAGTGGGCCGGCAGGGTAGCCCAGGCCCAGCGTCACGGCAGTGTCCAGGTCGCTGGGGCTGCACACCCCTTGCTGGCACATGTCTGTTGCAATGTTCACAATGGTGGCCACCACCCGCTGGGTCACGAAGCCGGCGCTGTCACGGATCACGCTCACCGCTTTGCCATCGCGTGCAAACAGGGCGTGGGCGGCGTTGCGCATGTCTTCCCGGGTGGCAGGGTTGGTTGCGAGCACTCGGCGGCGCGTGGCATCGTCCGGCAGCATCATGTCGATGCCCACCGTGCGGCTTGCATCCAGTCGTTCGACCGCTGCGATGGTGGTCACGTCATGTCCCAAGGGGGCCACCAGAATCAGGGCCTTGTCCGACGGTTGCTGGGCTGTTTCAATGGTGGCGCTCAGGTGCTTGAGGAGCTGGTACAGCTCTGGACGCCGTGCGGCCTTGGCAGGTACCCAAACCGGTGGCATGTCCGTCACCACGGGTGGTGGCGGCTCGTCGGGGAATTGCTTTTGCCCATCGATGTAGGTGTAAAAGCCCGCTCCTGTTTTTTTACCCAACACACCACCCGCCAGCCGCTGAGCCGTGATCACGCTCGGGCGGTATCGGGCTTCTTCGTAGTATTGGTGGTAGATCGACTCCATCACGGGATGGGACACATCCAGCCCAGTCAAGTCCATCAATTCAAATGGTCCGAGCTTGAAGCCCATTTGATCACGAAGAATGCGGTCAACCGTGGCAAAGTCGGTCACGCTCTCGCCCACAATGCGCAGGGCTTCGGTGTTGTAGCCGCGTCCGGCATGGTTGACGATGAAGCCTGGTGTGTCTTGGGCCATCACCGGGGTGTGTCCCGCAGCCCGGGCAAAGGCCGCCAGTGTGGCACAGGTTTGGGGCAGGGTTTTGATTCCTGCAATGACCTCAACCACTTTCATCAGCGGTACCGGATTGAAGAAATGGAAGCCTGCAAACCGACCCGGGTGTTTGAGCTGGGCCGCAATCGCGGTGACCGACAGTGAAGAGGTGTTGGTGGCCAGCACCGCTTGTTCCGACACGATGGCTTCGAGGTCCGCAAAGACGGCCCGCTTGACGTCCAGTTTCTCCACAATCGCTTCCACCACCAATTGGCAATCGGCCAATTGGGCCAATTCTTGGGCTGGCTGGACGCGCTTGAGGCAATCACTCACCTGCTGTTCGGTCATTTTTCCCTTGGCAGCCAATTGGGCCCAGGTGGTGTGCAGGCTGGCAATGGCGGTTGCCGCCGCAGCCGGTTGGGTGTCGAAAAGCCAGACCGTGCTGCCCGCTTGGGCTGCGATCTGGGCAATCCCACGGCCCATGGCCCCTGCGCCCAAAATGCCCACTTGTGTGTATGGATTCATCATTTCCTTGTCTCTCTGAGGTAGGTGGAGTCTCTGTTGTGCCACAATGCGTCGAAACAACAACCGGACAGTTGAACGTCTTGGACGCACCATGCTGAAAATAGCGGTAGGAAGCGCGCTGCTTGTGGCAGCATCCCACAGCCTG
>JACCDQ011860707.1_pt1 | contig 13640 bp, 9 predicted proteins | sample 7446031 | NCBI WGS metagenome assembly JACCDQ01 (sample SAMN15323442, study PRJNA562643) | freshwater metagenome | isolation source: river surface water | place: USA:Blue River Watershed | collected 2017-08-17 | reverse complement strand
GGAGTGCCAGAAGAAAAAAGAAAAAGGAAAGAAATGGATCGCCCTACACCAGTATCGTGCCAAAATTACGACCTGGTTGAATCGTACATTACGAAGGATGGCTCAGAGATAAGGGAATTAATGCATCCTGCCGTGCACAGGAACACAAATCAGAGTTTAGCCGAGGCAATGATTCAGGTCGGTGGCAAAACCCACCTCCACAAGCACTTAATTACCGAAGAGCTCTATCACATCATTCGAGGCCATGGCTTGATGACCTTGCAACACCAAGTCTTTGCTGTAAAGCCCGGTGATACAGTCTGCATTCCGCCAGGCACCCATCATTCGATTGAGAATACGGGACAGGTCCCCTTGGTATTTCTCTGTAGTTGTAGCCCGGCATACTCACACCAAGATACCGAGTTGCTTGATTAAGGCCTAGTTATTGGATGCATCACGGATAAATGAACGACGATTTGGAAGTCGCATTGGGCGATTGTCACGCTCAGCAGACGCCCTTTCCGACCGCCCTTCGCTGAATCCAGCCAACCAGTCCAGACATCTAGATTCATCTTGATAATAAGGGTTAGCCGCTGCAGGGCTACCCTTAGCTCCCGCCGCGTAACCCTGTCGCCAAGCCAACTCATCCATTTCAAGTTCCGCCATTCTCTCGACTAGTTCGTTTCTATCCTTTCCGGAACGGCTGAGGGAGTTGCAACCGCCATAGTGACGAACCCTCAGGGACGGCAGAATGAAGATTCAAGGAGTAGAGCTCTCAAGGGAATGCACTAACAGCACGATAAGAAGAGTCCCAGTAGTTCGCATACTAAAAATCATATTGATTTGAGATAGGAAGGATCAAGACAAGTTCCTGATGCACTTGGCAGATCCGATGTCTGGCTAGAAAGGGATTGTTTTGGTGCAATCACCCTGGAGGTCTCTGTTAAAGGAGTGGAGAAGCGACAAAGATAGTTATCTTATGGGACGAAACCCAATCTCAAATCAAAAGCGTAATCCCCTTAGGCTGACTTTTTAATTTTTGTTCTTACTTATTCCAATTTTCCCTCAGCTGCCCGCATGCAACGTATACTCAATAGGTTAATTTGAACGACCCAGCTGAGATCGGATTACGGGAGATCAGGATTGCGCTCTTTTCCAATTATCGCTATCGGTGCTTCAGCTGGCGGACTCAATGCGCTTTTGGAGTTTACGGCTGCATTGGACCCGAACGCCCAGGCGGCTTACCTCGTCATCCAACATTTAGATCCGCATGCATCGAGCATCCTAAGCGAGCTTCTGGCAACAAAAACCACATTGAAGGTGGTCGAAGCTGAGAATGGGGTCATCGTTGAACCGCAAACCATGTATGTCATTCCTCCCAACAGGGTGATGACCATCGACGAGAGCTGCCTCTTAGTTTCGACTCCTGGACAGTCCTTCTCACCCCCTACAAAGATAGATCTGTTGTTTGAGTCGCTTGCAAACGAAGAGGGACGAAACGCAATTGGCGTGCTACTTTCGGGGATGGGAAACGACGGTGCTGAGGGACTAAAGGCCATCAAGAATGCCGGTGGGCTGACCTTCGTGCAAGACGAGGCCTCCGCTGAATTCTTTGCCATGCCCAAGGCAGCCATTGACATCGGGGCTGCAGACCAGATCTTGCCCCCTAAAGCCATCGCAGGGGAACTGACCCGCCTAATAGAACATCCCTACTTCATCTCTTCGCCTTCTAGGGAAGATCCAGACGCCATTGTCGGCGCTGATAACGAGAATGAAGGACTTATTCGAAAAGTGTTGGTTGAACTTAGGGTTCGCACCGGAATTGATTTCTCTTTATACAAAAAAGGGACCATTCGAAGACGGCTGGCACGTCGGCTTGCAGTAAACAGTATCAAAAGCTTCGAGGACTACCTCGAGTTGCTGAAGACCTCTAGAGAGGAATGTGAGACGCTCTCTCGAGAGCTCTTGATTCAGGTTACAGATTTCTTTCGTGACCCAGATGTTTTCGAGGGAATTCGCCAACTTGTATTACCTCAGATCTTTTCAAGGCCAGAAAACACGCCGATAAGAATCTGGATCCCCGGCTGTGCGACCGGTGAGGAGGTCTATAGCATCGCTATTATGCTTCTCGAATTTCTCGGTTCGAAAGCTGTAAATCAGGATTTTCAAATATTCGGAACGGATCTTAGCGATTCGGCCATCGAAACGGCTCGCGCCGGCCTCTTTCCGGATACGATCTCACGACATGTTTCTGAGGAACGCCTCCATCGTTTCTTTCTCAAGAAAGGCGGGGGTTACCGCATTGCCACCTCCATTCGCAACATGTGTGTTTTTGCCCGGCAAAATGTTGTGGATGATCCGCCGTTTTCGCGAGTTGACCTTATCAGTTGTCGTAATCTTCTGATTTATCTCGATGCCCCACTTCAAAAGAAGGTCATGGGCCTTTTTAACTATTCGTTGAAGCCTGGTGGCTTTCTTGTCCTAGGACCCTCTGAATCCATAGGAACCAGTTCAGAGCTCTTTGCGCCTGTTGATAAACGGCTGCGAATTTTCACCAAGAAAATCGTTCCCGGTAAGATCCAACCCACTCTCTTTGCCCCTTTAGAGCGTACGATTCAAATGTCCCCCTCTCGCAAAAGACTTCATGCCAACGAACAATCCGAGTCCGAGCGACTGGTGCTGGAAGCCGATCGTGCTGCGATGCAACGTTACCTGCCACCTGGGATACTTTGCGATGCTGAGCTCAATATTCTGGAGTACCGAGGGGATACGACGCCGTTCATCGGAAATCCCGTAGGTCCTCCCAGCCATAATCTCCACAAGCTGGTCAGACCCGGTCTGCTGGTTGAAATATCTAATGCCATAAAAACGTCTCGTGAGTCGAACGAAATTGTTGTTCTCAGGGGGCTAAGCCTTAATGAATCCGGTGGATCGCTAACATTTTCCGCAGAGATCATTCCGGTTGCGATTGGAGTAAACCCCTCGGCGTGGTATTGGATTTTCTTTATCAGAGACGATATCAACCAGCAGTCAACCTCTAACCTTCACAAAGGATTGATTCGACAGATAGTAAGTTTTCTAGATGGTCGCATACAGTCCAGAAAACGAATTTCGGATGAAGATCCAGAGGAAATTAAACGGCTAAATCGAGAGCTTGAAAACGCTCGCTCATACGTCCGCACTCTTCTGGAGTCACACGAAGCGACCGTGGAGGAGTTGAATGCTGCCGAAGAGGAACTCTTGTCCAGCAACGAGGAGTTCCAGAGCACGAATGAAGAGCTTCAGACAGCCCAGGAGGAGCTGCAATCCAGCAATGATGAGTTAAGGGCCAGAAATCGAGAGCTGAACACGGTCAATGAGGAGTTGATCCAAGCTCGAGATTTTTCCGAATCAATTGTTGAAACAGTCTGCGAACCCTTAATCGTTCTCAATGGCGGAATGATCATCCAAAAGGCAAACCCTGCTTTTTACAGAGTCTTCCAGCTACGATCCGAGCAGGTGGAGGGTCTCTATTTCTTCGATTTGGGTCAGGGTGATTGGATCGATCCGGCGACTCGAGACACTCTATTCAGGATCATTCCTGAAAATCACGCCTTGGAGAATCTGGAGCTCGACGTAGACAACTCTAGATTAGGGAGCAGAGTTTTGCGAATTAACGCGCAGTGCCTAACTTGGAATCATGAGCGCGGAATTCTAATGCTCCTCGATGATATTACCGAGCAGCGTAGCGCCATGAAAAAGCTTCAAGATATGGATCGCCGCAAAGACGAATTTATGGCGATGCTCGCGCATGAGCTCCGTAATCCATTAACGCCCATTCGAAATGCCCTTGAGATCTGGAAAGACGGAAAAGCGACAGATGAAGAGATTCGTCACATTCAGAATACGATGGATCGTCAACTGAAACACGAAGCGCAACTGATTGATGACCTCATTGAATTATCGCGCATCAATCGAGGGGCGATCTCACTCAAAAGACACCCTACCGACTTCAGGCAAACCACTCTTGAAGCCCTCGAAGACTTTCGTGCTTTGGCTGATAGCCATCATCACAAGATCATCGCAAATATTTCCTCAGACCCTGTATTTGTGGATGCGGATCCCATTAGGCTGGCTCAAATCGTTTCAAACCTACTGAGTAATGCGATCAAATATACGCCTCAAGGTGGGAGACTGAGCATTGCCTTGGTGCGCGAGGGAGGCTCCGGCATGTTAAGCATCACGGATAACGGAATCGGAATTGAGCCGTCACTCCTTCCCCATGTCTTTGACATGTTCGTGCAGGCCGATCGTCCCATCGCCCGAACAGAGGGCGGCCTTGGGATAGGTCTCACACTTGTTAAGCGGTTAGTTGAGCTTCACAAAGGCGAAGTAACTGCTTACAGCGAAGGCATTGGGGCAGGCAGTTGCTTTACTGTTCGCATCCCCGCAACCAATCAACCCCAAAACGCTCCTCCCCCGACCACGGAATCCCAGTCAAAAGATGCAGAAAAGGCCATAACCGCCTACCGAATTCTCATCGTGGATGACAATGTGGATGCCGCGGAGAGTCTTGCTTTGCTCCTTTCTATGAAGGGATACAAAACGCATGTAGCATTTGACGGACAAGAGGCCATAAAGCTTGCCAAAACGTTCCTTCCGAACGTCGTTTTGTTAGACCTCGGGCTCCCCTTACTAGATGGCTATCAAGTCGCTGAAAGGTTGCGCGAAGTCAGGGATCTGGATAAGTCCCTTCTAGTGGCCATCAGTGGATACGGCCAACCCAACGACGTTAAAAAAGCCCTGAGCGCTGGTTTCGATCACCACATGACAAAACCTACAGATGTAAATGCGCTATTGTATCTAATCCGACAGCACGAAAATTCTAAACCAGTTAATGCGAGTTGATTTCATGAGTCGAACCAGACTCTCTGATATTTGACCTTTCAATGTATTCAAGGGCGGGTTCTATCGGTATCAATGCCATGAACTCAGCCAAGTCCGGCTTGCCCGATACTTCCCAATACTGCAGCAGGAGACGCGTGATCTCGCCGTGGATCTCGTTGACGACGCGATCGCGATTGACTACTCGGTTCATTAAACACCTCGATAATTTAGAGTGCATCCAGGATAGATTCATCCAGCCTCGTATCAATCAGCTCTGCCATTCGAGTGACCCGCAGGCGACGCTCAGTGTGATCTAATCTGAATGCGCAAATGCGCCAAACAAGCAATCCATCCAATCACCATCATCATTCAGTCCAAGCCCACTATTCGACCGTGACGGACTTGGCCAGATTGCGCGGTTTATCAATATCCCTGCCCATCGCCAACGCAGCGTGATAAGCGATCAACTGAACCGGGATGCTATAGAGAATGGGCGCGATCAGATCATCCATGGGTGGCATGCGAATGATGTGGGCATACCCACGTTCTTCAAAAGCAACGCGCTCATCCGCGATCACGTAAAGCTGGCCTCCCCGAGCTGCCACTTCCTCAAGATTAGAGTTCATTTTTTGGGTCAAATGATTGGCTGGAAGCAAAGCCACAACGGGCATCTTTTCATCGACCAAAGCTAAAGGACCATGTTTAAGCTCCCCGGCGGGATAGGCATCCACTTGCATATAAGAGACTTCCTTCAGCTTCAAGCCGGCCTCTAGCGCGATCGGGTACATCGTCCCCCGACCCAGGAAGATTGCATGGTTGGATTCAGCGATGCTCCTCCCCCAGGACATCAATAGGGGTTCCTTAAGAAGGATCTCATTAGCTAGATGGTGAATCGTGGGCAGTTTGGATAAAACCTGGTCGAGTTGATGGCGACGAATTCTTCCCCGCAGTTCTGCAAGTCTCAGCGCGAACAGAAGTAAGGCCATCAGTTGGGTGGTAAACCCTTTGGTGGAGGCAACACCGACCTCATGTCCAGCACGGGTCACAATCTGAATGTTAGACAGTCTGGCTAGAGAGCTCGTCGGGACATTTGAAATAGACACCGTCTCGATATAGCCCATGGTTTTGGATAGATCCAACGCGGCAAGGGTGTCTGCAGTTTCCCCTGATTGGGATACTGTCATGAATAAGCTGCCATGACTCACCACCGGGTTTCTGTATCGATATTCGCTTGCCACTTCAACATCACAGGGAATACCCGAAAGCATTTCAATCCAGTATTTTCCTGCTAAAGCCGCATGGTAGCTTGTTCCGCAAGCAACCAGCTTAATGGACTCAAGCTTCGAAACTAGATCGGCTTCTATTGCATAAAGAGAGGAAGGCCCTCCCCCAGTAAGATAACAATATGTCTCCTTTAAAGCATCGGGCTGTTGATGTATCTCAAGATGCATATAGTGCTCATGCTGGTCAAGCAGAGCATAGCTCTGATCATGATGAACCGTTTCTATATCTCTTTTGACATTATTGTCAGAGACGTCATATACATTGGTTCCCTCTGATGAAAGTAACACGATATCGCCGTCCTCGAGATAGGAGAATCTGTTTGTTCTATTCATCAATGCACAAATGTCTGACGCGATGTAGTTTGCATCCACTCCATACCCGATAACCAGTGGGCTGCCACTTTTAGCCGCGAGTAGCAGAGTTGGCGCATTTTTGGATAGAACGCCAATAGCATAGCTCCCGACCATCTTATTCATGGCCTTCCTTACAGCACACTTGAGCTCGGCTCCCCCTTCTACAAAACTTTGAATAAGGTGGGCGATGACTTCAGTATCCGTATCTGACAGGAATTCAAACCCTTTACGCTCCAAATCTGAACGTAGGGTTTTATAGTTTTCTATGATTCCATTGTGCACTACGGCAATAGATGATCGCGATATTTGCGGATGGGCATTGGCCTCCGTGGGCTTCCCATGCGTCGCCCAACGGGTATGCGCTATGCCGGTCCCTGAAGCGATCACTTCAGTTCCCATCTTCTTCGTCAGTGCGCTTATGCGCCCAACGGACCGCCTTGTCCATAGCGCTCCCGAGTTGTCCATTAAAGCCATCCCCATGGAGTCGTAACCCCTGTACTCCAACCTTGCCAGACCATCAAGCAACACAGGTGCAATGGTTCGTTCAGACGCACCGCCAATAATTCCGCACATAACAACCTCTAAAGGACTTGATAATTTATAAGCGCGATATATCGACTAGCCCATAACTATGTCAGAGGCCTCAAATAGCTGGGATCGGGCCATCCAAGCTTAAATTCAGAGACATGCGCCATATCTACATCTATCGATATACTGTATATTGCTGACCAGTCAGCAACGTTGTTATTCTCCAATGAAAGCATGAGAGCGGATACAAAGAGATCCATCCGATCAAACATGAATGCAACCCGCCATGCCCTTCTCGAATCACTAATATCTGAAGGATATTTGTCCTCATACATCCTGATCAAATCCATCTGATTAATTCCATAGACCACCATAACACCACCCCAGAGATATGTTTAGCCAAGTCATTATCACAATAAAAGTTAAAGAAAGTTGTCAGAACACTTAGCTCTACTTCATCAAGAATAATACTGATCGCGCACTTGTTTTAGAATACGCATTATTCGCCACGTAGTTCTATTTAGGGGGTTCTACCTAAATGATAGGCCTGATGAGGGATCGACTGATATTAACTGGAAGGATCCGCATAGCCATTGTGTTGAACAACACTACAATCGATTGATCTCGACCCAATCAAGATCAAAAGAGTATTTATGGTTGATGCGGGGATCAGGGCTCGGTAGCAGAAACGGCGAATAAGCAAGCGCCCAAGATGCGCTTGGTGCCCATAGATTAAAATGAATTCTTGTCGGCTGATCCGGTTGTGCCTGAAAAGAACTAGCCACAAGTTTCTGATCGATAAACCACTCTGTCCGATCAGGCAACCATCGAATGGCATACTCGTGCCAGGCCAATGGATCTCGTCCGACTAGGCTGATACGAGTGCTCCAATGGTGAGCCACATCATCCAAATCCGCACTGGCCTCATCCCACTGTCGCCAGGTTGATAGCAGCACGGGTAGTTGGTTCTTCGCGCCTGAGGTGCTTTTGCTAAGAAACTCAATATCAATCTCATCCGACGCCCCATCCGTCCCCGTTGTATAGGTAAAGACCCCACTGACAAGACCTGGGGGATTTTTCCCCAAACGTGCTCGCACCTTGATTTCAATACCCGTCTCCCGAGAAAAGAAGCGTTGGGTATAAATCTCAGTCCCGGCGAATTGCATGGTTTGAAACGATAATCGGGCGATACCCTCCCGAAGCTCTGGCTCAAGGCCTAATTGCGTTCTTCCCAACTTCCAATCTGCAATACCCCATAAAGTTCGATCGAGAGTCGAATGAATAAAGTCGTCACGAAAGAGGGTCTCCGAGCCCTGAACCCCGGGATGGAGTAGCAAAAAGACCGAGAAGATAAAAAGCCGGGCTCGCAGGAAACGCCAATCGCGTCGTCCGCCCTCACAAGTTTGGAGGACTAGCGCATAACGATGATAGTTACCGGCTTCCATGTCGGGCATCAGTCCTGACCTGATCATTTGTATCTATTTGGAAGCGTTGATTTCATCTTCCGGGCTTCATCAATTTCTAAAGTCAGGATGGTGTCATCGGCAAATGACAATTCCAATTCGAATCTATACGGATTCTAAGAACATAAATCCAAGTACTCCTTAGTGTGTGGGAGTTCCTCTCCGTCTCCTCAACGCCTTTACCGCATTTCGAGAATACTGGCAGGGGATAAACCTACGAAATGACCCGCATTCTTCTGCCTCCCTGCCCTGTCTACCATCTTCTCGACTTCCACTTGTGAACTGAAACACTGGGAGTTTGTGTGCTCGTTTATCCACCATCCTGTGCAGGGGAATATTGTTATGCATGAGAACTATTCGCTTCCAATTTGGAACCATGATCGAAAACCACCGCAGAAATCAGCGAATTACTGGACCTGTCGAAGGGGGGTTGCCTTCGTTCTGATACTCGGCTCGCTACTTCAAGCATCGGTGTCCAGTGCTACAAGCCTCTCTACAACATCGAGTAAGACCAATGCCTTATCGATCGAGTCCAATCTTGATCTGGTTAAAAAGCCTTTCCCATTACCTCCCTCACGAAAACCAAACAATCCCAACCTGATCCCGAATCCATCTGCTGAATCCGTTCAGTCCAGTAATTCCACTTTGCCTTCCGGCGGTTGGGATAGTGTTGCCAACACCAATAGCGCTGTTACTTACGCTCTGGTCAATCCCGGACATACAGGAGCAAGAGCCTTCAATGTATCCATTCAAACCTATGGCGGAGGAGAGGCCTTCTGGAAGTACCCACCGCAGTCCGTGACACCCGGGAAGACCTACGAGTTCTCAGATGCTTACATCTCTGACACCAACACAGCTGTGTGGTTATATCTGATTGATAAGAACGGAACGGAAACCGTGAGATGGTTGGGTGACACATACAAGAGTCCGGATTGGAACCGCTTCTACGGACAATTCACGGTACCAGAGGATGTAGTCAGTGTCGGGGTATACCATTCAATCAGTAGCAAGGGCTTCTTGATCACCGACGACTACAACCTCGACGAATATGCACCCCTTCCTCTGCATCGGCCTTTGGTTAGTTTGAGTTTTGATGATGGGCTCGCTCCCGTTTACAGCAACGCACTGCCATTACTCCAAAAGTTTCACTTTCTAAGTACTCAGTTCCTCCCCACCGGATTTATTGATCAAAAAGGGCGCTTTACGCGGAGCATGGTGCAGGATTTCTCCCGCTACGGTCATGAAGTTGCTAGCCATTCTGTGACTCACCCTTTTTTGACGAATTTCACAAAAGATCAACTCGACCAAGAGTTCATGCAATCCCAACAACAGATTTTCTCAATAACCGGGATTAGACCCACGAGCCTGGCGACCCCTTATGGTGCATACAACCCCACCGTTATCAAGGAGGCCTCCAATTATTTTCAGTTTGTTAGGAACGTGAATGTGGGATTCAACAGCCGTGATAATGCAGATTCTTTTGATATCAAGGTTCAGAACATCACCGCATCAACAACGATCAATGACATAAAAACATGGGTCAGTGCGGCAAAACGCGATAGAACCTGGTTAGTATTGGTCTATCACAACGTAAGTGACGATGTCACTAATGCTGGTTTTTTCAATACCCCCCCTGGCGAGCTCGAAAGGCATTTCCAATTGATCCAGGCGAGTGGCATTGCTGTCCTTCCTATTAATCAGGCTGCTACTGAACTGAAGGCACAGTCCTTCAGTATAGGAAAGTGGGACTGAATGGTTTAGCTCTATTGTTCCCGTATTGAATCATGGGCCCTTGTATCAACTCGATTCAAGGGCCTCTCTTCTTCCTTTGCAGACCATCTGATTCTTTTTTGTCTATCTTAACGGTACCTTGAGTACATCTCGATTTCAGCATGGCTTCAGCCAGAGCCAAGCGATTTATTAGCGCCATTCCAGAGGGTACTTATAAAGTGATCAATCAAACCTTTGGTGTTCCATGCTGAACCCATGAAAGGTCAGTATTGAGAGTACGTACTGCGAAGGCTGTAGTAAGAAGGTTTTAGCCTTTCATGATAAGTCGGTAGATCCCAGGAATGGAGTGAGTACTTTCCTAAGTTCAACGGGGCCATGGTGAATGAATGAGTTAGCCCCGCGCCTATGTGGATGGCATCAACATGAAGTGGTGTGAATTGGGTAATCTGCCCATTTCCAAAGCTGGATACCACTTGCCCCTCAGAAGGATCCATGAAGTTGAGCAACTGCCACGGTATTCGCATTTCAAGAATGCCTGAGTTGTAGGCGTAGTCCGTGAGAGAGTCATAGCTCCTTGATCTTAAATTACCGTTCCCCGACCTAAGAACCCCAGTTTCAACCGTTTCCGGAGGGACTGTCGTCATTTCTATCGGTAGATAAAGCTTACGACTTAAGATCAGGCGGGTAGGCACGAATGTGCCTTCGGTAAAAAACTCATGATCCGCCTCAAGCGGGATCAGATGATCTCGATGGTGTGCGTTTAGCGCATAAAAAAGATCGTAGCGCGGATCAACTGTCACTCTGGAGATTCCTCCAGGATCGACCTCAACTAAAAAATCGGCTTCACGACTGAAAGCCACATCATGGGCAATGCTGCTGCCATTCCCCTGACCGGGCAGACTATCGATTGCAATTATGAATTTCGGGGATTCGGGGTGTTGCGATCGGGCATCCAGCATGATGTAAAGATATTTTTCGTCACTCTTTACAAACGTTTTCACCCCGCCGTTCTCAGACACAGGCCGAGTATCCGACCACTCCTTGGATTTACCATCAACGATACAGACATTTGATTTTCCGGGGTCAAAGGCCAAGACGCCGTAAACTTGTTCCGTACTCTGGGGATTCGACCAATAAGCACGCCGATCCGGCAAGTCATAGTCCATGGTATTCCAGGTTCTCTTGAACCATTCGTCCTGCCAACTGAAGAGGACGCCACCCGCGTATCCTTCATCGTGAATGTCCCGAAACATATTATCCGCCATCTCCCCTTGCTGGATCTCGTTGATTCCTCCCTGATTGAATCCACGAAATGGGTCGGTGTGAACCACGCCTCGGGCAGAAGGCACGCCATATTCAGCAACGATGACTGGGACCGAGTGCATTTTTCGAAGGTCCCGAAGATAGCCTTTGAAGGTATCAATTCGCCCGGATGCGTCAAAATAAACCTGATAGTCCTTTTGAAACTTAAGCGAGTCTGGATAATAGGGATAGATGTGATAAGACGCAAAGAGACCTGCTTCAAACGCGGAATTTGCGCGAATATGCTCCTGATTAACCTCAACCAAATCCTCACGATCAAGGGGTTCATTGGGGTGCTTGAGCGGATCTGTCGTTGGCCAGTTCACAAAGCTGATAGGTCGTGACTGACCCCATTTACTGATTTCGTAGTTGGCCACGCGATCACCGACCTCGGCTAAAAAGACCTCGAAGGGAGACGCCGATTTGGAACTCAAATAGGGCCCTTCATAATCGGGATACAGAGGGTTCGCGTCGTTAGTTCCCATCACAAAATAGGGATCCCACTCCACGCCCAGCAGCCATCCGATGACGTAGGGCGAAATGTCTTTCCGATATCGTCCACTTGCATGACCACGCTCTGGAGCGATATCCCTGTGGCCATGGACCACATCGACCAGGGTCTGGGCATCCCTCACAAAGGCTTCCTTGATTCGTGGATCGTGCGCGTTGCCAATATCCGCAATGTCATTCTCATCGACCCAGACACCCTGAAGTAGCATCAAGGGTTTTTTACGGCCCTTATTAAAGTCGTAAAGTGCCTCATAAAATGCGGGGCTTAACAGTGTATAAACGCGAATCACGTTGGCATTCATGCTCGTGATTTGACCAAACCAGCGTAGATACATCGTTTTGGTAATGCCAAACTCGCCCGGAAACTTCCCCGGCATCCCTGAACCTAGGTTGACGCCTTTTAGGTACGTTTTTTCCCAGTTACCACTGGGACCGTGCGTGTAGAAAAATTGATGATCTACTTTAGAGGCCGGAAGTGTTGTTGCGTATGCCTTCGGCGCTAGGGCAAAAATCATTACAAAAGCCAAAAGGAATGGAGTCGAAGAGCGGGCCATCTAGTCACCTCAGAACGTTTTATGAAATGTTTCTGAGGCTAGTCGGTTCTGATTCGAATGAAGATCCGGACTAATACTTAGTCGATCAACTTTGGCGGATTAACCCGAATCTTTCGGAAATACCGTGTTCTTGAAAAGCGACAAACTTCGACCCGTTGCTCCCCTTTGAAAACTTCCACTTCTAATCGATTGGGGCACTTTCTGGGGAGCCGGTAGAGATTTCGAAGTCCCACAGGAAGATCAATCGTAGAGGATCCCAGATCAATGGGGGACTCGATCACGAGCTCGTATTTGTTCTTTGTGCGTTCAAGAAGAGATTTTTGTTTAGCAAGGGCTTGGAGCCGTTCTCGATAGATGTCGAGTTCTGTCAATTCCAAATTCATACGTAGCTGATCAAAGAAGCCCTCAATCTGATTTTTATCCTCCGATCCCAGTGGAATATCCAGAAGCCTCATGGAGACTCTAGAACTGGACGGTTCCGGTTGATTGAGACCCATGAGATGGATTCGCGAGGGAAGTATCATCAAGTCGTGATCACTTACCTGATCTTCTGAGGTCTGCAAAACCATGGGGAGGTCGAGCCCCTCAGGCTCGAATCCAGAGCGTGACAAATACCGAAATCCTGACTCTTGGAGTGCCCTAGCAAAGGCGATAGGAATAAGTTCTTGATCCGTTATGAACGTATCAATCGGTCTGACACCGTAGCCTTGCTCCAGAACCTGCCTGCTGATTCGTAAGACGCCCGTTTGAGAGCTTGGAAACGTCGGGTGATACCGTGCACCCGCATCGTCTGTCCATTGAATGAATTCACCGCCCGTGCCCTTCTCTAAAGCATCCAAGGGAGGTGAACCCTTCAGCCACCCCAGACCGATCGGGTGGCCTAACTTTGAGATTGAAGCCAATTGCGCTTTGGTGAGGGGTGAAATCCAAAGGTCCGGTGTCATTGCCTTTAAAAAACCATAGTCGATGATGTACAGGGCTTTGACCCCCAATCGACTCTCTATGGCTGCCCAACGGGCCGCTTCCAGAAGATCCTTCTCTGTTCGAATCTCATGGCTGATCAATCCAGC
>JACCDQ011138468.1_pt1 | contig 13640 bp, 21 predicted proteins | sample 7446031 | NCBI WGS metagenome assembly JACCDQ01 (sample SAMN15323442, study PRJNA562643) | freshwater metagenome | isolation source: river surface water | place: USA:Blue River Watershed | collected 2017-08-17 | reverse complement strand
GTCACCGACGCCCGTGATTTCCTCATCCTGATTGGAGTCAAACCATGAACACCATGACCTACAAGGGCCAGACGGCCCGTATCGACTTCGATGATGCCGATGGCATCTTCATCGGCCGCTTGCTGGGCATCAGTGATGTGGTGGGCTTTCACGCCGACAACGTGCGCGAGTTGCGCGCCGCGTTCGAGGAGGCCGTGGACGACTACCTCGAAACCTGCGCCAAGATCGGCAAGGTACCTCAGAAGCCTGCCAGCGGCAAGCTCATGCTGCGGGTGCCGCCCGAGCTGCACCGCGCCGCCTTGATCGCGGCCGAGTCGGCCGGCACCAGCCTGAACCAATGGGCCGCGAAGGTGCTGGGCGAGGCGACGCGCAGCGTGCACGCTTGATTGGCGTGGCCGAGGGGCGGTACAAGACCCGCCACGAGGACAGCGCCGCCCAGTAGAAGCCCTGGGAAGCACTCGGAATCAGTCGCCGCGCCTACTACCGCAAGAACCTGCAACGTCGAGCGCGCCAGCCGCGACACCTCGGCCACCACGATCACGTCGCCCGTGCCCGCGCGCGTGATCAGCTGCCCGAGCGGGCGCGCGCGCCAGTCCGTTCGCCCGCTGGCCGTGTCCTCCACGAACACCGGGGCCAGCAGCCGCTGGTCCGCGCAGTAGCGCGCCACGCCATGGCGCTGGTTGGCGACGTCCTGGGCATCGGTCGAGACCCGCAGGTAGGCGAAGACATGGCTCATGCCGCCCGGATTCTCCGCTGACCTGAAAAAGTCGCAAGCGCGGTTTTTTGAGGTCAGGGCTTTTTCCTGGGGCGTCCGCCCAGCCTTCCGTTCGCCCGTGCCGCTGCCTGCTTGGCCTGTGTGGTGGCGCGCCCTCCCATCTCGCCCATGCGGGCCGCCATCCAGGCCTTGGAGCCGAGTAAGCCGTCGAGCAAGGCTGGCAGGTATATGTCGACATCAATCGCCGGAAAATGCAGGCCCTGACCGGAAGGCGAGATCTCGATCTCGCTCAGGTCCGCCGGAGCGGCCGTCTCTAGCCCTTGAGCCTGCTGCGGCCTGAACGCGATTTCAAGCCCGCTGTCGAGCTCGATCACCACCCGGCCGTTTGGCGCGTCGTAGCGCGCGGCCACGGCTACCGGCCCCTTTTTCAAGCGCTGCTCAGCACGCCGGGCAGCGGCTTCAAAGGCGGCTTCTTGCACGAGGTCAGTAGGCTCCATGCCAGGTTCTCCAGTCAGCACACAAGGCGGCCAGTGCTTGGGTCAGGGCCTGCGCGATCGCATTGGCCTGGGTGCGGTCGTAGCCGTAGATCTCTCTCAACTCGGGCGGGCCATCCGGGCAATGCAGCTTGAACACGGCTTCGCCGCCGTTGCCCATCACATGCACATGCGCCGGGCGGTGATCGTTGGGGTAGATCACGACCCTTAGCTTGCCGATTCTCAATACCGTTGGCATTCTACATATAACCTAATCGTTTAGGTTTTTATTCCAGATTGTTACCGGCAAGCGGTTGCTCATGAAGTAGTGAGTTTAAATGTATTTACTCATATCTTGTTCGTGGTATGATGCAATGAGTTTTAAATCATTGACTCATCTATCCCCGGAGCCTCCATGAAGGTCATCGCCGTGCTAAACCAGAAGGGCGGATCGGGCAAGACGACCATTGCCACCCACCTCGCCCGCGCGTTGCAGCTCGCCGGGGCGGACGTGCTGCTGGTCGATTCCGACCCCCAGGGCAGCGCCCGTGACTGGGCCGCCGTGCGCGAGGATCACCCGCTCGCCGTCGTTGGCATCGATCGCCCGACCATTGACCGCGACCTCAAGCAGATCGCCCGCAAGGATTTCGTCGTGATCGATGGTGCTCCCCAGGCGGCCGATCTGGCCGTGTCCGCCATCAAGGCCGCCGACTTCGTGCTGATCCCGGTGCAGCCCAGCCCCTACGACATCTGGGCCGCTGCCGACTTGGTGGACCTGGTCAAGCAGCGCATCGAAGTCACCGACGGCCGCCTGCAGGCTGCGTTCGTGGTCTCGCGGGCCATCAAGGGCACCCGCATCGGCGCCGAGGTCACCGAGGCACTGGCCGGCTATGGCCTGCCGGTCCTGGAAGCTCGCGTCACGCAGCGCGTGAGCTACCCCGGCACCGCAGCGGCGGGTCTGACGGTCATGGAGTCCGAACCGGATGGCGACGCGGCGGCCGAGATCCGCGCCCTGGCGGATGAGATCAAGCAGAAACTCTTTTGATTATTTAAATATTTGAGGAAATAAAGTTATGAGTAAATTATCAGGGGTATTGAGCGCGGGCCGCCCGAGTGTCAGGCACAACAAGGCCACCACCCTCGCCAGCTTGGCCGACGAGGCCAGCACCAAGCGGGTCAACTTCGAGCTGTCGGCCGAGCAGCACATGAAGCTCAAGATTTACGCGGCCAAGCAAGGCAAGACGATCAAGGAGCTGTTGACCGAGTATGTGTCCAGCTTACCGGAGTAGTTGAGTAAAAAATCAAATGAGTGCAGTGCGCCCGGCTGTGCCGGTCGCAAGAATTCCAATCAGCGGCCTGCGGCCAAAGGCAAGAAGCGCCCCCCGTCCGCCCGATCTGCCGTCCTCGCTGCGTGCCCGCGTTCGGGCGTTATTCGCCATACCCCCGCTCCGGCCGTCGCCTGCTGTTCTCCACTACTGCTGTTCTGACGCGTTCCCTATCAGGCGCAGGCCCGCGTGCTCTTGTCGCGGCTATACGGGTTCAGGACTCTGTGGGCGTCCCCCTGCGGGGCCGAGCCCGCCGTCGTGTCAGCAGCCGGCCGTTTCTAGGCCAGACACCGTCCCGCTCAGCCTCCTCAGCGGCAAACCTCGCGGCGGTTGCCGATCCTCACGACCACGATGCGCAGCGCCCCGTCTTCGAGGCTGCTGATGTTTTGCTTATGGCTATTGCTTGGGATGCGTATCAACTGCGGGTAGTGGAACATAAAGAATGGCAGACAGTTCTGTCCTGAATTGACTGTTTTCTCCAAGCTGGACAAAGACTTAGTCTGTCGGACAGCCGCTGTTTCTTGTCTGCCATCTGGCTGACGTCGGTAGTGTGTCGGGGTGCTGATTTTTTGCTTATTCCTGCAGCAGTTTCCAGATAAGACGGGTTTATCGGGGCAGGAAAACTGAGCTTCACAAGCTCAGTTTGGCAGTAGAATCGGTTTCAAAAAACCAAAAATTCCTGACATGAACCCAGTCACCGACGACGCCCTGCTCAACCGGGCTATCAGCGCAGCGGCCCGCGAGGCCGCCCGGACCGGCGGCGTGCTGATGCAACCCTCCACCGCCTCCGGCGTCCAGGAAGTCCACGGCAGGCGCTACGTCGTCCTGCGCCACGCGCACGGCCTCCTGGCGGTCTACCGCGTCAGGACCGATGGCATCCTCAAGGGCCTGAAGCGGTGGCCGAAGCAACTCGACGCATGACCACCCACGACATCGTCCTGATCCACAAGGCCGATCAGTCGTTCGGCAGCATCACGATAGACGCCTGCACCGACACCGTGGTCCTCACGGTCTGGGACGGCGAGCAAGGGTCGGCCCAGGCCCGCCTGGAGCTCACCCCCGAGACCGCGCGCCGGCTCGCCGCCAGCCTGCTGGACGCAGGGGCCCAAGTGGCCGATGAATGACCCCCCAGCCGGCTTTCAGGCCAGTTGGATCTTCAGTTCTCCCATCGGTTGCTCGGTCACCTGGATCGTGAGCTCCGCGCTCTTTTCCGCCTGTGCCGCCTGAATCCTGTAATCCCCGACCGGGAGATTTCCGTAGGCGAACTGCCCCTTGGCGTCCGTGGTGGTCTGCCGTTGGTCAGTGCCATCGGCGTTCGACAGTGTCACCACGGTGCCCGCGGCCGGGCCCAGATTTTCCGTCGCCGCATCCTTGACCAACACCGTGCCGCGAACGCCCCGCCCGCTGGTCGCCTGCGGTCCCGCGGCCCGCGTGCTGTTGGGACGTATGCCCTCGACCATGCCGCGCACCATCAACAGCAGCGGCTCTGACGCGAAACCAGTGCCGAACGCCAGCACCGCGGCCGATGAAAGGTTGACCGGGCTGACAATGTACCAAGTGGCAATCGCCAGGAACGGGGCCGAAACCAGCTGCATGATCTGGAACACGACCGACTCGCGCGCCTGGAACGATTTCATCGCCGGTTCCTTGTCGGTCGGTTCGTACAGCTTTTCCGAACGCCTCTGGTATTCCGGAATCCGGCGTGACAGGCTGACCGCGCCGCCGATGAAAGCCAAGACGATCACGAACATCGGAACGGCAAGCCCGCCGTAGACCTCCACATACCGCCCAGGCTCTTTTTGCTCTTTGGGATCGGTCGACGTGATCTCGATGCGCTGGACCATGACCCCTCCAATCGAGAGCAGCCAGCCGTAATCGCGCCCCACGTCCTTGACGGTCAGGCTCGACGTGGGCCCTGGTGTTCCGGCTGCCGGCGCAGCCGATTGGAAGGTCTCCCAGTCACTGCGGCACCTCATCCCGTCGAAACTGTTCGCAGCGCCCGGGGCGGACTTGATGCAGCCCCGGATCAGCTGGATCACCCCTTCTGTCCGGGGACTGCCTGGGCTGTCGGGCGCAATGAAGGGCGTGACCAGCATCGCGAACGCGCCCAACGTGAACGCATAGGCAAAAGTGAAGCATTCATTCTTCTTCCTGTCGGCATCCCCCGAGAAGCATTCGATGAACCAGAGGGCCGTCATCAGGAGCGTGCCCGTCAATGACCAGCTTCTTATGTGATTGCCCACTCGATCATTGTCTGAAATGTCAAAAACACCAATATTCGATGATATGAATATCAGTGCAAACAACAACGTCAGCCACGGAATCGCCTGGCCCACGAACCGAAATAGGCGGTCGGCCTTATCCGAAGAATGATCAGGCATACGATCCTCTGCTGGTGGGTTGGCAGCAGTGTAGCGATCCCGTCAACAAAACACGAGAAATTGATCAGTCCCCGGTTCACCCATCAATTCGCCCGTCGGGCGGCTGTCGATCGCCAGGCGCTGCCGGCTTGCCCTTGCGGTACCAGGTCGCCCGGCTCATTCCCAGCGCCTCCCAGGGCTTGGTTCTGGTCATGGAGTTCGCTTCATATTCCGCGCGTGGCATGGCGGTGTACTTGTAGACAGTCTTTATGTTCACACCGAGTCGCTTGGCCAATTCTGCAGCGGTGGTGTTCTTACGCATCGGGTGCATTGAACAGCCCTGCCTTGTTGCCTTGCCGTGCCCGGTGCGCCTGCAACTCGCTGAAGCGCCGGTCGCTGGCCTCGATGTCAAAGCGCTGCCAGGTCCACTTGGCCACGCTGCGCGCGATGTGGTACAGCTCGCGGGCGTCCAGCGGGTGCATGAAATCCCCGTTGCGCGCGCCGCAGCGGTCCAGCACCGCCTTCTGCCACAGCACGAAGCCGCCTTGCTGGTGCTTGAAGCGGCGCACGTTCTTGTACGACCACAGGCGCACGAAGTCGAACACCGTCACGTTGCGCCCCAGGCCCACCTCGGCCACCCGCACACCGGGTCGGGCCTTGAAGCGCTCCAGGTCCACCCACTCGGCCAGCTCGCCGAGCTCGTAGGCCAGCCGCGGCCCGCGCAGCGTCCACCACAGCGGGTGCGCCGGGTTCTTCGTGATCAGGCCGCTGAAACCCACATCGGCTTGCAGCCGGGCGCGAAATGCCGACTCCACCGCGTTGAGGTAGCGCAGCGGCGCCTGGCGCGCCTCCATGCTGGCGGTCAGCACCGGCGCGCTCATGCCATACGCCAGGTGCGCATGGCCGTTGTCCTTGCTCACCGCCGACCAGGACGGCGGCAGCAGATTGGCGTCCTGCCAGGCCAGCCCGCCGCCGGGGCGGTCGATGTCGTACAGGCTCCAGACCCGCAGGTGCGGCGGGTTGACCTGGATATAGGCCTTCGTGAGCGCCTGCTTCAGCGAGCGGATGCGCAGGCCCGCCGCCAGGTCGTCGGTGCAGTACGGGCGGCGCGGCCAGCGCCCGGTGTCGAACAAGTCGGGCTGTGTCGGCTGCGGGGGCGGTAGGGCGATCGCGGTCATGGACCGACTGTACCCTGAATGAGACAGGTCTACCAAAAGCCATAATCAGATAACAGCGCCCAACGAGGCGTTCGGCTTGCCACAGGGTCGCCGGCGTGCGTGTCCCCGTCTGTTTCCGAAGGAAATCCTCGACGGTATTTCTCAACACTCAACCGGGGTGGAACGCGCGCAGCGCGTGGAACCTCGGAACCGGGTGTTGGCCGGATGCCGACCGGCAGCGCACGCCTGGGCCTGGCTGTTCGTGGGAGGGGGGATCGGGGGGAGGAATCGCGGTTTCCCCGCCAGCGGCCGGCGACATGCTGCAGGCCCAGCACCGTCCAGCGACAACTGCCTCAGGATCAAGACATTCGGCCCTGCCCTGGGAAAAACGAGCATTCTTTCCCCCGCCCATCCATGGTAGAAAAATGATGCTGGCACGGGATGAATGGTGCTGTATAAATATTGTATTGATATTAATAGAAGGTTAAAAAACCTTAATTTTTGTCACGACGTGGTTTTTTTCAGGAGGCAACATGGGTGAGTGGTCCGCATACTTCGAGGATTTCCCGGGCGAGAACCCGGTTCCCTACGGCACTCGCAGCCGCTTCGAGCCCGAGCGCCGTTCGCGTGCGACCGCCGAACGGCAACGCGTCACCAACCACAAGCTCGACGCGCTGTTGCGGCTCAACGGCGTCTCGCCCGTGCCCAAGCCTTCCACCGCGGCCAAGGCCTGAAAGCAGGGCTGGAAACAACAAGGGCTCGCCGATGAGGCGAGCCCTTGTCGCAGTCAGTCCAGCGCCAAAAGCCTAGGCTTGCGACTGGGAGCCGTTACCGCTGGCCACTCTGCTGACCGCTCTGTCTACCTTGACTGCTGTGGCTGCCCTGACCGCTTTGGCCGGTCTTACCACTCTGGCCGCCTTGGCTGCTGTGGGTGCCGATGCCGCCTTGGCCACTTTGCTGACCGGTTTGGCCGCCTTGACTGCTGTGGCTGCCCTGGCCCCCTTGGCTCATCTTTTGCCCGGATTCAGAAACGGATTCAGCGCCACGCGATTCATTGCTCTGCTTGGTGTTTGCCATGAGATATCTCCTAGATCTGAAAAGTGCGTAAGACGCGCACAATTCACAAGAGCAATCCACATGCCAATGCCTCTGTGGCCTCTGCACGGGGCAAGCCTATCCTGTCGCTTGTCCGTCGCCGGAAATTTTTTCCTCCAGCCCGTGAATTATTTGCCCATCCCGAGCACGCCCTGAGTGCGCCGGTCCTGCCTCGCCACCGCTGCCGCCCAGGCGTGTCAGCTCCGCTGCTCGGCCTCGACCGCGCGCGTCAACGCCAGCTTCATGAAACCCGCGCGCGTCAGCGACAGCTTGCGCGCCGCCTCGTCGACCCGGGCCAGCAGCTCCGGCGGCAACGCCAGACTCACCTGCCGCTGCCGCCCCTGCATCACCCCCGTGACCACCGGCGGCTCGGGCTCGGCAAACAGGTCGCCCGCATCCGGCGCCCCCTGGATGAAGGCCTCGGCCGTCCTGGCTGGGGTGCCCGCAACGCCGGGGCGCTTGACGATCGCCATCTGATCTCTCCTTGGTATCTTTTTAAGATTAATTTGGTTTGAAAACCGAGCCCACCAGCACCGTGATCTCGTCGCAGGCCTTGGGGTCGCGCGGGTTCATCTCCAGCACGCTCAGCCCCTGGCCGGCCGCGTTCGCGATCCCCTTGCGGCGCCGGACTGGCGTCCCCAGGTACTCCAGCTGCGGGAAGTCGGCCAGCGCCTCATCGCCGTCTGCGCCGTGCCCTGGCGGTCGCCGTCGATCAGCCAGACGTCGCGCCCGGCCAGCGCGCGCGCAAGCGCCAGGTTCAGGGCCAGCGTCGTCTTGCCGACCCCGCCCTTGGTGTTGCCCACGGTTACGATCATGATTTAGAGGTTTATATGATTTTGTTTCGATATTAAAACACGAACTCCGTATCCGGTAATAAAATGTAATACGTATTCAGTGTCAAGGAGATACCTATGCACCGGAAAATGACGATCACGCTTGACGAGGTGGTCTACGAAGGGCTGTACCGGATGGTCGGGCGGCGCAAGATGAGCCAGTTCATCGAGGACTTGCTGCGCCCGCACGTGGTGGACACGTCGCTCGACGACGGCTACCGCGCGATGGCCGCCGACCAGGCGCGCGAAGCCGATGCGATGGAGTGGTGCAACGCCCTTGCCGGAGACATGGCCGATGCAGCGCGGTGAGGTCTGGTGGGTCGAGTTCGATCCGGCCGTAGGCAGCGAGATCCGCAAGACCCGCCCGGCCGTGATCGTGAGCAACGACGCGGCGAACCGGAACCTGGCGCGGGTCGTGGTCGTTCCCGTCACCAGCAACACCGGGCGCCAGTATCCTGGCGAAGCCGTCGTGACGGTTGGCGGGCAGAGCAGCAAGGCGATGGCCGATCAGATCATGGCCGCCGACAAGGCGCGGCTCAAGAGCCTGCTGGGCAAGCTGTCCAAGGTGGACATGCTGGCCGTCGAGGACGCGATCAAGCTGCATCTGGCCCTGCCCAGGTAGCGCGATTGGGGCCATGGGGGCGCATGGTGAGTCGGCAACCCGCCCTTCGCTGGAAGCGGCCGACGCCGGCATGTGCCGGCATCGGCCTTCTGGCTTGTCTGCGCCCTGATTCAGTCAGCGCGGCAGGCTGCGCCCGCCGCGTGGGGCCCGGCGCGGTCGCGTCAGGCGCCGGCCTCGGGGGGGGGCCCCTAGCGTACCGGCCACCTGGCTGGGTCGGGCGGGCTACCCGCCCGACGTTCCCTGCCCCTGCGGGGCCTGCATGCGCTGCCGCGCATCGGGTGGCCGGTCGAGTGGTTCGGAGGGGTTGGCAAGTCTATTGTTTCCGTTAATGTTTATTATCGGAACCTAATTTGGCACGTTATTCAGTGCTAAAAAATGTGCTTTTGTGTGTGTTTTTGCTAGCATCTCGGCATGACCTCCACGCACAAGACCAGCCGCACGGCCGCCGTGACGCCCGACGGCCGCACCACGTTCCAGTTCGACCCCGCCACCTGGGCCGCCATCGACAAGCTCGCCGCCAAGCTCGGCACCTCCTGGCAGGACTGGGCCGCGCGCGCCATCGCGCGCCGCCCGCGCATCGGCAAGGCCGCCGCGCTGCGGGCCGCCGTGGCCGAAGAGGTGCTGGTCGAGCCGGTCGCGGCCGCGCAGGCCGTCGCGCTGCCCGAGCCGCACGCCATCGCCGGCACGGGCTACCAGCGGCTCGACGACGACCTGCTCGCGGTCCAGCTCGATGGCGCACGCATCACGGCGCGCGACGACGCCTTCGAGGGCTTCACGCTGATCGTGGGCACCCGGTCCGAGGCCAGCGGGGGGCAGCCGTTTGTCTGCGTTCAGAACCGGCTGCGCGGGGGGCTGCATCTGTTCATTCTGCAGGAGAGGGAACAGGAAGGCGATTCCAAGGGGGACGCAGCAGGCAGTGACCTAGCGTAATCGCTAGATAAAAAATATTTAAAGCACGGCAAGGCGCCAGGAGCTCTCGTAAATGACCCTTTGCGAAACAGCCGTGACAGGTCAAGCCGGGGTCTTAACTTTATTTTGCGTTTCCTGAAGCGACCCAACAGAGTCGTGACCAGCGCCTACATATGGCGCTGGTTCTCGAAACTTATCGTTTTATGGGCTGCGTAATATGAATTACTTAAGAAATTCTATATATATCAAAAGCAAATGGGCCTTTACCATTTTTGTTTTTATTTATTTTGAATTCGACTTTGATGCCTTCATAAATTTCTGATTCTTTTTTTAAATGTTTGTAAAAAAAGAATAGGTCTTTCCCTTTTTCACGGGTAATAAAACCATATCCCTTGAAAGGAAAGAAGCATTTTACGGTACCTATTCCACATTCAAATTCTTCAGATTGGTTCATTGTAAAGCAACTCGTCTTTTTTCCCGGTTGGTTTGCAATATTTAAGAATATTTCTTATCAAGTTAGCTCTTGACTTGTTATTCCTAAATAAGATATTTACTTTGTAATTTAAAATATGGTATTTCTGAAAATATGAAAATTTAGATCTTATGGATTTATTGGATTTGCTTAGATGAACTGCATTTTTATAAATTCCATTGGCTGCGTTTTCATCATAAACAGGAAGAATTTTTCTAAGTCTTTCCCGGTATTCAGTGGCCTTATGATATTTAAGATAAGATAACTTGCCAACTTTTCCGGAAATTTCACCGTGAAGCTTATGATATTCCTCACTAGTATTTTCTTTTTTCGCCATTGTCTCGCAACAAAATAACCCTGCCTTAATTTTGTTGAAATCATCATGGTGGACGCGAGGCTTACCTCTATTTAACCATAACCCAGTAACTTCCATTAGTTCTTCTGGATTGGAGCGTGATGTTATTTTTTGTTTCTTTTTATTTAAAGATAGGCCACTTCTTTTTACGTATTTTTTGACGCTTGTGATTATGTTATCAATTTCTTTTTGGCTAAATTTTTTTTGTGAAGAAATTGATATGTCATCCAATAGCCTGGTATATGTATATCTTTTTGTTTCGCAATGTTGCGCGAAATGGTATTCGCTATCGTGAAAAATTAAATTGGCTAAATGAGAGCTAGTGCAAGCCCCTTGAGGGACTTGATTTTTAAATGTACAGAGATCAGCGAGAAGAGTCGCGACTTCAAGTGGAAATTTGCAAAAATATTGAAATATCTCTAATACTTTTTTATGAGTAATAGATGGATAAAAATTTTTAATGTCAAGAGAAATTATTGCTTCTGCATTTGAATGCGAGGCTGCATTTTTGACATAGTCTTTTTCTTTAATTCCGCCAGTAAGGTAGTTGGGATATGAGACATTAGAGAATATGCTTCTGTTAATTCTTTTTTGTATTATTTTTAAATGATTTGTAGGTATGCTTATTTTTCTAAATGTGCCATCACGTTTGGGAATTGAATGAGGGTGATAGTGCTTATCTAAGCAGGCTGCCGTATTTTTTAATACACCAATATCAACTTGCAAAGCTTTTGATAAAGCCTCAATTGAACCGATGGGTTTTTTCGTATAAAACGGCTTCATTTGCTATGGAAATGAAAATAAATACCTACCTTATGAGAATGAATCCCAGAAGGATTTTAGCAAGAGAATCCATCTAGCAAAGATGAAAAAATTCTTCTCGCTGAGCCAGCTGCTAGCGCTGCTAGAATTCAGATTTTGCTCTCGCGCCATCTGAGTTTTTTTCGTGGCAAGTTTATTGCCAGTTTTAGAACACTTATATGGTTTTTTGGCCATTTTCTTTCTTTCAGGTTACCTACAACGATGTAGAGCTCAACGCCTGAAAGATAGATTTAGAGAATAAAAACTTGCAGCTGGCCCAGGTATTTACTTTTTAGCGCAACAATTGACTCTTATGGCTTACGCTTTTTGTGCCCGCGAACTCCCGTGTGATGAGGAGTCACTACACAAGCAGCCAGCCGGTCAGGTTCTGATAAACAGAACGTTTTCTAAAAAGAAAACTCAGGCTTCTCTAACTGTGTTCAAAAACCGAAAAAGCAGCCCAGATGAAACATCTGGTTCCCAAATTATACAATAATAATGAATATTTTTTCCATGGAGTAAATTTTTTCTTTTTAAATGATAAATTTAAAAATAAAATGTAAAATTTATACGGATCATCGCTCTGGACGCGTGAGATGCTGGCCCGCCTGTTCCCCTACATGGGGTTGTCTACCAGCAGGCAATGTGAGATGGCTTTCCCAGCTCGGAGACAGTGGCAAGGAAGGTTCTCGAAAACCGTTCTCGCCTCGATCGAGGTAGAACGATGAGTTTCGAGCGGCTGGACCATGTGTGAGCCGTTGGACGCGGCCGCATGTGCATGACCAAGCCCACAGCAGGTCCGCTAAGGTGCTTTAAATTCCGAAGTCTGAGACGACCACCCCATCTGCAGCGCTACCAAGGGGTAGCGGAACCGGACCAGACATGCGCCCCACGCTCACGCTGAAAAAGAAACTCTCGCCCGCCCCGGCCGACACCGTCACCTCCGCCTTCCAGCCGGCCGAACCCGTCAAGGCCCCCGAGCCGGTCAAGGCCAAGCCCGCCAAACTCTCCCCCCAGCAAGCGAAAGAGGCCAAGGAAGCCCGGGCCGCCGCCAACCGCCTGTTGGGCCAGGAGCTGTTCGCCCGCCGTCGGGCCTGCACCGAAAAGGTCAAGCCCCTGCTGGAGGCCTACTTCGCCGACAAGGCCATCCTGCGCGAAACCATCCTGGTCGACGGCGTCGAATGCCTCAGGCCGCTGGCGATCGGCATCCACAAGACCATCTTTGCCTGGCTGCGCGAGCAACCCGACGCCCAGGGCGCTTCCAACACCTTGCTGATGGACCTGATCAAGGCCGTCCTGGGGCCTCATGTCGCCCAGCCGCGCTACCTCGCCGGCCTGCTCAACTGCCCCGACCGATTTGACCTCGATGGCGCCGTGGTCGGCCCCGTGGCCGGCCAGCAAAAGGCCCGCGCTCAAAAAGCCTGGCGCAAGCTCCAGCAGGCGACCTCGCCGGCCCCTTGACCCCCTGGTGCCTTCGCTCAAGCCCCGCCTATACTCTCAAGGCCGCCGCTTCCCTGGCGGCCCAGAAACGACAAAGCCCGCACATAGCGGGCTTCGCGGAACCGACAGTGATTGGACCCACTGCCGGTTCTGTTTCATCAACCTAAACGACCTAGGTGACGACGCATGCTGAAAAGTATAGCAAGCTCGGCGGCCGGAAAGCCGCTCAATGGCCCTACTCCGACGTAAAACCGGCCCCATCGACACCCCGCTCGAACATTTCGAGCTGCTGCACACCCCCGACCAGTACGGCACCGCCATCCTGTGGGAGCGCCAGGGGCTGTACAAGCGCTGGCACAAGCTCGCGCCCGACGACCCCCACATCCCGGCGCTGCTGCGCCTGCAGGCCGGCACGCGCGACGGCTTCCTGACCGTCAACGAATTCCGCTGGTGGCGCCAGGTCGACAACCTCAAGTCGCTGCGCGCGCTCTACGTCGACATCGACCGCCCGCTGATCCTCGACGAGATCGACGACGCCCTGCACCAGGCCCGGCTGCCCTGGCCGTCGCTGATCGTCTGGTCCGGCCGGGGCGTGCATCTGTACTGGCTCCACGCCCCCATGCCGGCCCGGGTGCTGCCGGTCTGGCAGCGCTGCCAGGACGTGATCATCAAGGCCCTGCTGTTCGCCGGCGCCGACCCGGTCGCCAAGGACTGCACCCGCCTGCTGCGGGTGTGCGGCACCATCAACCCCAAGAACGATGCCGTCGTCCTGGGCCACATCTACGACCCCGAGCCCTGGGACTGGCACGCGCTCTGCGACGAGATCCTCGGCCCCCGCGCCGATCCCCGCCCCAAGGCCCAGCTGCTCGACCTCGCCACGGCCAAGGCCGAGCGCGGCCAGCGCCTGCGCACCGGCTCGATCTACGACTGGTGGCACCTCGTCTACCGCGACCTGCTCGCGATTGCCGACCGGCACTGGTTCGGCGGCATCCCCGAAGGCCACCGCGACCAGTTCCTGTTCCTCTCCAGCGTCGCCCTGAGCTGGTTCGCCCACGCCGACACGCTGGAAGCCGAGCTGACGCG
>JACCDQ011363729.1_pt1 | contig 13641 bp, 11 predicted proteins | sample 7446031 | NCBI WGS metagenome assembly JACCDQ01 (sample SAMN15323442, study PRJNA562643) | freshwater metagenome | isolation source: river surface water | place: USA:Blue River Watershed | collected 2017-08-17 | reverse complement strand
AGAATATGAAGACCATCCCGGCAGTAACATCGCCGGTACAGATACTTCGTATGGAAGTGTGGGTTACCAACCGTACAGGTTCTACTACTGAAAACAGAAACGTAGTAGCGTTGATGGATTTGGGTGAATCGCAACCATACAACAGCAATGTATTTTCATTAACCAGTGCCGAACTTCCTTCAAACGATGCCAACGATCTGTACCAACGGATGGTGAACGACCCTGCTACACGTGATGCATCGCTGGTAACAAACCGCTTAACCAGTTTTGGTTTAACAGCCGTACAGGATTTCGAACGCACATTTGCACGCAAGCTGCGTCCCGAAGAATATTATTTCAATCCACAAATTGGTTTTATATCGCTCAATACTATTTTACAACCCGATGAAGTATTGGGTGTAGCATTTCAATACAGCGTAAATGGAAAAATTTACCAGGTGGGTGAATTTTCGAACGATGTAACGCCCGATACAACAAGCAATAACAGTGGTACTCAAAAGGTATTATTTCTGAAAATGCTCAAAGCAACATCGCAACGTCCGTTGTTGCCAATCTGGGATTTGATGATGAAGAATGTTTACTCTGTTGGTTACGGACAATTGGAGCGGAAAGATTTTAAACTCAACATTCTTTACCAGGAGCCAGGTGGTGGCGAAAAAAGATATATCCCCGAAGGAGAAGAAAAGGGCCGTCCTATTCTTGAGTTAACCAACCTCGATCGTTTAAATAACCAGAACGATCCGCAGCCAGATGGTGTGTTCGATTATGTAGAAGGCTTTACTGTTAACTCACAACTGAGCCGTGTTATATTCCCAATACTCGAACCATTTGGTAAAGACCTTGAATATATTTTCCGTGGCGTTGATTCCATTGAACTGCGGCAGAAATATTTATTCTATCCGTTGTACGATTCAATCAAATGGGTTGCACAGCAATCACCTCAATTGAATCGTTATGTTTTTCGTGGAGCATCACGCAGTGCAGGTGGTGGTGGCGATATTCCGTTGGGTGCATTTAATGTGCCGCAGGGTTCTGTTACCGTTTCTGCAGGCGGACAAGTGTTGAGAGAAAATGTTGATTTTACAGTTGATTATAATCTTGGTACAGTACGTATCATTAACCAGGCTATTGTAAACTCTGGCGTGCCGATTAATGTTGGTTTTGAAAACAACGCAACGTTTGGTATGCAGAACCGCAACTTCATGGCGCTGCGTTTAGATTATAAAGCCATTGAACGGCAGAACAAACAACTGAATATTGGTGGTGCTGTTATGCGTTTAGGTGAGCGACCTTTCTTTACGAAGATGAATTATGGTGATGATCCGATCCGTAATACCATGATTGGCGCTGATGTTAACTATCGCAGCGATTGGAAGCGCCTCAGCAAATGGCTTGATGCATTACCGTTTTACTCAACCAAACAACCTTCGAATATTAATGTATATGGCGAGGGCGCACAAATTATTCCAAGTACAGCAAGACAGATTCGTCCTGAAAAAGGCGGTGGCGGTTTAGTATATATTGATGATTTTGAAGGAACACGTAACGGTATCGATCTTCGTTTTCCATTTATTGCCTGGTCGCTTGCATCAACTCCTTACAAATCGCAGGATCGTTTTGGCGTAGAGTTATTTCCCGAAGCAACTTTAACCGATGATCTGCAATATGGTTATAACCGTGCAAAGCTGGCATGGTATAATATTGAACCGGTTTTGCAGCAACGTCGTGATCCCAACAATCCCTTAGGTGATAATTTAATTGAGTTATCTGATCCTCGTGTGCGTTTTGTAAACCGCCAGGAAATATTTCCACAGGTTACACCCGATCTTGGACAAAATCAGTTGATCACATTTGATATGGCGTTCTATCCAACAGAACGTGGTCCGTATAATTTCGATGCACGCAACGGCAGCATCAATCCATCCAACGGCCGCTTATTAAACCCCAACAGAAGATGGGGTGGTATCATGCGTGCTATCGACCAGATTGATTTTGAAACAAACAATATTGACTTTATCGAAATGTGGGTACAGGATCCGTTTATCCTTAACCCAACAAGTACAGGTGGGCAGATGTATTTCAACCTCGGTAATATTTCGGAAGATATTTTAAAAGATGGCCGTCGTTTTTATGAAAACGGGTTAAGTACAACACAAACACCTGCACGTGAAGATTTCAGTACATGGTCTCGTGTACCACGCAATCCAATCCAGATTGCACAGGCCTTCAGTAATATACCCGAAGAGCGTCCGCAACAGGATGTTGGTTTTGATGGACGAAGTGACAGTGCAGAAGTAAGAGTATTCAATACATTCCTTACACAGTTCAGCGGCAACTTTGGAACCGGTGCAGCTTATCAGCGTTTATTGGCCGATCCATCGAGCGATAACTATAAACATTTTCGTGTAGATCAACCGGCGAACGCAAGCATTCTTAACCGATATAAAAATTTCAATAACCCGCAAGGCAACAGCCCTATTGCAAATAATGATGTGGAGTATACATCAGCATCAACACTCTATCCTGATAATGAAGATTTGAACCGTGATAATACATTAAATGAAGTGGAAGAGTATTTCCAATACCATTTAGAGTTACGTCCGAAAGATGATCCGCTGATGCAGGTTGGACAAAACTATATTGCCGACAGACGTGAAGTTGATATTAAGCTTGCCGATGGAAATACACGAAAAGAAACATGGTTCCTCTTCCGTATTCCTATTAAAGATTACGAACAGAAAGTGGGTAATATCCCCGACTTTAAATCGATCCGTTTTATGCGGATGTTTATGACCGGTTTTGAAGATTCGCTGGTGATGCGCTTTGGTAAACTGGAGTTGGTGCGCAACATGTGGCGTTCGTATAAATATGCGCTCGATACAACGGGTCAATATCTGCCATTGCAAAATCAAAGCACAACATCATTCAATGTAACTGCTGTTAATATTGAAGAGAATGATAACCGTGTACCGGTGAATTATGTAACCCCGCAAGGTGTTGAGCGTGTGCAGCAGTTAAGTAACAACGGTGTAAACCTGTTACAAAACGAAGCATCGCTTAGTTTACAGATTTGCGATTTACAGGATGGCGATGCACGTGCAGTGTTTAAAACACTCAACCACGATTTACGCCAATACAAACGTGTGCGCATGTTTATGCATGCAGAGTCGAGAGGTAAAACAGATGACTTGAAAGATGGCGAAGCAATTGCCGTGATTCGTTTTGGTACCGACTTCATTAATAACTATTATGAGGTACGCATGCCATTGAAGGTAACAAAATGGGGCACCTATGCAAGACCGGGTGTAAACGATACTACCAGTGCGCAGTGGCCAAATACAAACCAGTTTGATGTTAATCTGGAAGAACTTGTACGTTTTAAACTGCGCAGAACAGGATCGGTAAGTAATTTGTACAGCGAAGACAGAGGCAATGGAATACGTTGGGCAGTGATGGGTAATCCTAACCTTGGTGAAGTAAAAGGTTTCCTCGTTGGTGTTGAAAACAACAGGAACGATAATACTGCTTCAATTTGTTCGGAAGTATGGATAAACGAATTGCGTTTAAGTGGACTCGATGAAAAAGGTGGTTGGGCTGCAACCGGCCGTGTTGATATTCAGTTGGCCGATCTTGGTACAATCTCTGTTTCTGCTTCTGCACGCAGTGCCGGTTTTGGTACCATTGAGCAACGTGTAAACGAACGTAGTCGTGAATTCTTTTATCAGTTTGATGCTGCAACAAATCTGCAGTTAGGCAAACTGTTGCCAAAGAAAGCAGGATTGGAAATTCCATTCTATGCCAGCTATTCGCAAACAGTAATGAATCCGGAATACGATCCATACGATCAGGATGTGAAATTTAAAAACAAACTGCAAACAGTAAACAACAAAGACTCTGTAAAAAATATTGCACAGGATTTTTCTGCAATCACAACGGTGAATGTTACGAACATGCGGAAAAATAAAACCAATGGTAAGCCTGCACAGATTTATGATATTTCGAATTTTGATGTAAGTTATTCTTACACCAAAACAGAAAAGCGAAATCCGCTGATTGAAAATGATGTAATTGAAAAGCATTATGCAGGTGTTGGATATAACTACGCACCACAGCCGAAGTTTATTGAGCCGTTTAAAAAGTTTATTAAGTACAGAAGCCCTTGGTGGAATATTGTAAAAGATTTCAACTTTAACTATCGCCCGAGCTTGTTAAGTTTCCGTGCAGATGTTAACCGCCAGTTTGGTGCTGTACGGGCAAGAGAAGTAACCATACCGGGTGTGGCACCAAGTCCGTTTAAAATTCCGGAAACCTACGATAAGTATTATGTGTTTGATCGTGTGTACAACATGCGTTGGGATCTTACTCGTTCAATCAATATCGATTTCAGTGCAACTAATAACTCACGAATAGATGAACCGTATGGACGCATAGATACGAAGCAGAAAAAAGACAGTGTGCGGAACAATTTGTTTAAAGGTGGAAGGAATACAATCTATCGCCAAACTGCCAATGCATCGTACAATCTTCCATTGTCTAAAATTCCGGCACTCGATTGGGCAACGGCACGTTTAAATTATGCTACAACTTACAACTGGATTGGTGCATCACGCCTTGCAGTAAGTTTAGGTAACACGATTGAAAATTCGCAAACGAGAGTATTTACAGGCCAGCTCGATTTCAACAGACTGTATCAGAAATCGAAATTCTTACGTGCACTCGAAACAGAAAAAGATCCGAATGCACCTGCTGCACTCGCATCGCCCAATATTAAATTCAATCCAAAAGATACGGTTGGTAAGAGTAAGAAATATATTGCAAAACTGTTCCGCCGATTAAACCGTTTGGAAGCGAAAAAAGATAAGAGTCTGCAATACGAACCATCGGGTGGCGCACGCTTTTTTGGTCAGTTGCTTACATCGGTTAAGAGCATTAATATTAATTACAACGAATCGTTTAACTCAAGACTGCCCGGTTATTTAGACAGTACACAATACATTGGTCAGAACTGGAGAAGCGGTGCACCAAGCCTGGGTTATATTTTTGGCAGGCAGCCCGATAATCAATGGCTCAACAATGCTGCACAAAAAGGATTGATAACACGTGATACAAATTTCAACTACCTGTTTACGCAGAGTTACAGACAGGAGTTGAAAGCAGAAGCTACCGTAGAACCCTTCAGAGATTTTACCATTGACTTAAACTTAACACGCTCATTCAGTAAAAACTATTCGCAGTTATTTAAGGACACAACAGGTAATGGAACCTTCGGTCATTTGAGTCCGTTAGCAAGTGGTGGTTTTGATATCAGCTTTATTTCTTACCAAACCATGTTTAAGAAATTTTCTGCTACAACACCCGGCGAAACCTTCCTGCAGTTTGAAGCAAACCGTTTAATTCTGTCGAAGCGATTGGGTGAGTCAAATCCTTACAGTCAAACTCCTAATGCCGATAACTATTACAAAGGTTATGGACGTTATGCGCAGGATGTGTTGATTCCTGCATTTATAGCAGCGTATACCGATCAGGATCCTTTAAAAGTTGGTTTACTCGATCAAACAAACCGACGCATCAATGATAATCCGTTTAAACGTTATTTGCCCAAGCCAAACTGGCGGTTAACCTATAATGGTTTAACACGTATACCGGGCATGGATCGGTTGTTTACTAACTTCAGCATTACGCATGGTTACAGCAGCAACCTCAGTATGAATAATTTTACATCTGCACTTTTATATGCAGATCAGTTCGGCTTTGGTTTCCCATCGTTTGTTGATCCGGTATCGAACAACTTTGTACCGTTCTTTATTGTTCCAAACTTAACCATCAGCGAACGTTTTTCACCATTGATCGGTATTGATGTGCAAACAACCAGTCAGGTAAATTATAAACTCGATTATGGCCGCAGCCGTACCATCAGTTTGAGTTTGATCGATTTCCAGGTGAGTGAAGTGCGTAGTATTGAAATTACTGTTGGTGCCGGTTATCGTAAGCGTGGATTGAAGCTGCCGTTTAAACTGCCTTTCAGCAAAAACGATAGTAAAACATTATCGAACGATCTGAGTTTCCGTTTCGATCTTACTTATCGTGATAACGCAACATCGAATAATATTCTTGATCAGCGAAATACCATCCCAACAGGTGGACAGAAAATTCTTTCTATCAATCCATCGATTGATTATGTATTGAACAACCGTATCCGTTTGCGTTTGTTCTTTGAGCAGAACAGGGTAACAGGTTATATTGCAACACCGCCGCCGGTAGTAAATACAAGAGCAGGTGTACAGATCAATATTAGTTTGGCACAATAAGAAAATAAGTAAGTGATAATAAAAAACGCCCCGGAATTTTCCGGGGCGTTTTTTATGCTGCTTTATTTATTGCATTTACAACACATCATGATAATCGGGTGTTTTATCGAACACGGCTTTTGCAAACGGACAAAGCGGTTTGATCTTTATATGCTGCTTTCTTGCAAAATCCACAGCTTTTGCTACTAGCTGTTTGCCTGCACCTTTGCCTGCAAGTTGATCGCTAACTTCGGTATGATCGATGATGAACATACTTTCGCCTGCCCATACGTAGGTCATTTCGGCAAGGCGTTCACCGTTTTCTCCGATATAAAAAGCTCCTTTTTTACCATTGTCGGTTTGTTGAATCGTCATCATACAATAAAAATAAGTAAACCATGGCGGTAAACCAGTTGCCTTGTGTTTCGGTCCAGTGCCTTGCTGCTTGTGTATTTACGTTTTGGCCGTTCTTCCCGTGTCTTGTTTCTGCTCCATCTTCCTTACTTTTGGGCAAATCTTAGTTTATGAGTCATCAATTACTGAAAGGAAAAAAAGGCATCATCTTCGGTGCATTGGATGAAAAATCAATTGCATGGAAAACAGCGTTGAAATGTTACGAAGAAGGTGCACAGATTGTGTTAACCAATGCGCCTGTGGCTTTACGCATGGGCGAAATCAATAAACTGGCTGAGGCTTGTGGTAATGCGCCTGTAATTGGTGCCGATGTTACCAATATGGATGATTTGAAAAACCTGTTTGAAAAATCGATAGAGCACTTTGGCGGCAAAGTTGATTTTGTGCTGCATTCAATTGGTATGAGTTTGAATGTTCGTAAAGGCAAACACTATACAGAACTGAACTACGAATGGAATGCAAAAACACTGGATATATCTGCAATGAGTCTGCACCGTGTATTGCGCACCGCATGGGATATGGATGCAATCAACGATTGGGGTAGCGTAGTGGCGCTTACTTACATTGCTGCACAACGTGTGTTTCCTGACTATAATGAAATGGCTGATGCAAAATCGTTGCTGGAAAGTGTAACACGCAGCTTTGGTTATCATTATGCGGTTAAAAAGAAAGTACGTGTAAATACCATTTCACAATCACCTACAAAAACAACGGCGGGCAGCGGTGTAAAAGGTTTTGATGGATTTATTAACTATGCAGAAAAGATGAGTCCGTTAGGTAATGCAACTGCAGAAGATTGTGCAAATTATATTGCTGTTATGTTCAGCGATCTTACCCGTTACGTAACCATGCAGAATCTTTTCCACGATGGTGGTTTCAGCTTTACAGGTGTAACAGCTGAAGTAATTGAACAAATGGAAAAAGAATAAATAATTAAACGTTGAGATAGTACTCGTCATTTATAATCAATTAAAAAGTTGACAGGTTGTAAGCCTGTCAACTTTTTAATTTTAAAGTAAAGCTTATGAATTGGGTAGAAGCCGTTGGTCTTTTTGGTTCGTTCCTCAGCAGTATTACGTTTGTGCCGCAAGTGTACAAAGCATGGCAAAGTAAAAGTGTAGGGGACCTTAGTGTTTACACGATCCTGATTGTAACAACCAGTACACTTGTTTGGTTGGTGTATGGTTTTTTTAATAATCCGCTATTGCTGCCAGTAGTACTTTGTAATGGATTTATTTTTCTGCTGTCGCTGGTATTGCTTTATTTCAAGTTCACGTTTAAGAAATAATCATGCACATTGAACATCTGGCAATTTGGGTAAAAGATCTGGAGTTGATGAAGGGTTTTTACTGCAGGTATTTTGCAGCAACCGCCAATGCCAAATACACAAATGATGCAAAGCAATTTCAATCTTATTTTCTTTCGTTTGCAAATGGCCCACGTTTAGAATTGATGCAGATGCCAACTGTGCCTGATACCACTGATGATATTTATAAACAGTTTACAGGGATTATTCATTTTGCAATTTCGTTGGGGAGTAAAGAAAGGGTGGATGAAATGACAGCCATGTTTAAAGCCAATGGGTTTGAAGTATTAGATGGTCCACGAACAACAGGGGATGGTTATTACGAAAGTGTGATACTGGATCCGGAGAAAAACAGAATTGAGCTTACGGTTTGATGTGTGTTTACCTGGAAGGTGACTGACATCTTATTTTCATTGAGGCGGTTCATATCTCGACTGCGCTCGATACAAACGAAATACCCTTCGACTCTCTCCTGCGCTAAAGCTGAGTAGAGCAAGCCGCTCAGGGCAAAAACAAACCCCGCCTTTGGGGCAGGGTTTAATGTTTTGCTTGCAGCTAAAAAACAGCTTGCAGTCAATTAATATTCATCTTCATTAAAGAAGAAGTCTTCCTGGCTTGGATAATCAGGCCAGATGTCGTCAATGCTTTCGTAAATTTCGCCCTCGTCGTCTAACTCCTGCAGGTTCTCTACTACTTCAATGGGTGCCCCACTGCGGATCGAATAATCAATCAATTCATCCTTGGTAGCAGGCCAGGGAGCGTCTTCGAGGTACGAGGCTAATTCAAGTGTCCAGAACATAAGGTAACCCTTTAATTTTCCGCAAATGTAACTCTCCTGCTGAAATTACCAAATCTGCTTTTAAAAGGATGTGCATAAGCCGGGCAGGAATTTTTTCGGGCAGTTTGGAGCTACGGTTCAATACCTTAGGTTTGTACAACGGAGACGAAACAAATGCTAAGCTGTAAACAGATAACGAAACGATACGGAAGCCTGGAAGTATTGAAGGGCGTGGATTTGGATATTGCCAAGGGCGAAATTGTAAGCCTGGTGGGTAGCAGTGGTGCCGGTAAAAGCACGTTGCTGCATATTTTGGGTACATTGGATGCGGCCGATGCAGGCCAGGTTTGGCTCAATAATGTGCAAATGAATGAGCTGAAAGGCGATGCACTGGCAACTTTTCGTAACAGGCATATCGGCTTTGTATTTCAGTTTCACCACCTGTTGCCGGAGTTTACCGCTTTGGAAAATGTGTGTATACCGGGCTGGCTGGGTAATAAAAAGAAGAAAGAAGTAGAAGCAAGGGCTGTTGAGTTATTGAAAATGCTTGGACTTAGCGAACGGATGAATAATAAACCTTCTGAATTAAGCGGTGGCGAGCAACAACGTGTAGCTGTAGCAAGAGCATTGATCAATAACCCCGATATTATTATGGCCGATGAGCCAACCGGAAACTTAGATAGTACCCATGCCCGTGAGCTGCATCAATTGTTCTTCGACCTGCGCAAACAGTTCAACCAAACATTTTTGATTGTAACGCATAATGAAGAGTTGGCAGCGCAATGCGACAGAACTGTGCATATGAAAGATGGGAGAATTGTAGTAAATACGAATTGAGACCAAAGGATATAGTATTTGCAGCAAGTATTAGTTATAAACTGATGATTTGATCATGCTTTCCACTCCAGGAAAGTATTTGATAGTTTACTCCATTCTCGGCTTCTAATTGAGAGGGCGTACTTAGTAAAGTTGTTTCATACCATTCGTTAGATTTGTAGCCTACCGCCCAGAATACCGTATCTGATAAGATATCTTCAATCAGCTCTAACATCTCTTCAGTTGTATCAACCAGATATGCTGTACAAGGTTGATGATTTCTTATCCAAATACTATTGTCATCTGTAGTTTGAATTATAAGTCCGCCAATGCTAGATTTGTGTGGGGATGGGAATTCTAATTCGAGTAATTCCGAATCATCTAAGTGGATGTTCTTCCATTCAGGAAATGCAAACAATAGTCTTTGATAAACAGAGGATGAGAATGCATTCATAATTACAGATCAGAATCACTTTAATGTTAGCTTAGGTTTGGGGTGGCGTGGCGTACTTCTAATTTCGTACATCGTACTTTCTTCTTACACTCTCGGCTTCCACGGAATTTCTTCCACACCCAATTGATGACCTGTGTAACGAGCAAGCACAAATAAATAATCGCTTAAACGGTTGATGTATTTAATTACGAGCGGATCAACAAACATTTCTTCCTGCTGCATGTGTACACATAAACGTTCGCAGCGGCGGCAAACGCAACGGGCTACGTGTAGCGTGCTTACTGATACATGACCGCCAGGCAGCACAAAAAACTTCATCGGAGGAATCGCTTCATTCATCTTGTCCATTTCTTGTTCCAGCAATTCAACATCACCTTCTTTCAGATCCGGAATTTTCATCTTCGGTTCTTTCTCCGGGTCGCAGGCCAGCGAAGAACCAATCGTAAACAAACGATCCTGTATTTCTTTTAGTACAGCTTTTGTATGCACATCGGAAACATGGTCTGTAACCAAACCAATATATGAGTTAAGTTCGTCTACCGTGCCGTAGGTTTCAATACGAATATGGCTTTTCGGAACCTTTGTTCCGCCAATTAAACTTGTTTTACCTAAATCGCCTGTTTTTGTATAAATCTTGTGTGCCATTTTTCGTCAATTCTAGTGTTAACAAAAGTAGACTTCAAAAGGTTGTAAATAAAAATGGAGAGTTGAAAACTCTCCACATCCGGTTATTTGCAACAGGGTTAACCTGTTATTAATTCTTCTTTCTTTTTATCGCTTTCGATCAAACCATCACGCAAGCGAACAACACGTTTAGCATAACCTGCAATATCTTCTTCGTGTGTAACAAGTACAACAGTATTGCCCAGCTGATGAATATCGTTGAGCAGGTGCATAATTTCTACCGACGTTTTTGAATCAAGGTTACCCGTTGGTTCATCTGCAAGAATAATAGAAGGTTTATTTACCAATGCACGGGCTATGGCAACACGCTGAATTTGACCACCACTCAGCTCATTTGGTTTATGATGATAGCGATCGTCGAGTTTTACTTTCTCAAGCATTTCCATTGCACGTTCGTTCCGTTCTTTTTTAGGAACGCCTGCATAAATAAGCGGCAACGCAACGTTTTCCAAAGCCGTTAAACGTGGCAGCAGATTAAACTGCTGAAATACGAAGCCGATTTCCTGATTGCGTATGTCTGCAAGATCATTATCATTCATTTTGCTTACATCTTTCCCGTTAAGGATATATCTGCCATCGCTCAGTGTATCCAAGCAACCCAAAATATTCATGAGCGTACTCTTGCCCGATCCCGAAGGGCCCATCAATGCTACAAACTCATTTTTGAAAATATCGAGATTAATACCTTTCAAAACAGGTAATTCCTGTTTGCCCAGATAATAACTTTTGCGCAGATTGTCGAGATGGATAACTGATTGCATACGATGATAAGTTTATTTTTTGATCACTTTCGGAACCATAAAAAAGCGATCTTTTTTTAATTGTGCGTTTTGCAAAGCCTCTTCAATAGAAACCGATCCTTTTACTTCATCTGCACGGAGTACATTTATTTCTTCGGTTAAATGCATCAATGGCTCAATACCAGAGGTATCGAGTTCCTGAAGTTTTTCAATAAAACCAATCATTTGCTGCAGATCGGTACGGAGCTTTTCTTTTTCGGCCGGTTTAATATTCAGTCTTGCCAGCAAGCTCAGTTTATCAATTAGTGCATGGTTTACTTCCATTGGTCAAAAATAAGCAAATTGAATGGTGAACGTTGGGTTTTGGATGAATGGCTTCGGGCATTACAGAACCTTTTTTCGCTTCTTACAACAATGTTCCTTTTAAAAATAGAAATGCTGTTGAGAAATAAATGATCAGCCCGGTTACATCAACCAATGTTGCCACAAACGGCGCAGAAGAAACAGCTGGATCGGCGCCCAGCTTTTTAAGGAACAGTGGCAGCATCGATCCGCTAAGTGTTCCCCAAAGTACCACGCCAATAAGCGATATGCCTACAACAAAGCCAATCTCATCCCAATTGTTACCATAAATTTCAGGCGAAATAGAATGCCAGACGAAGATGCGGATAAAGCCGATTATACCAAGTGAAGTGCCCAACAGGAGTCCCTGCATAATTTCTCTGCGCATCACCTTCCACCAGTCGGCTAAGGTTACTTCGCCCACTGCCATTGCCTGAATAACCAGTGTTGAAGCCTGCGAGCCACTGTTGCCACCACTGGAAATGATCAGCGGAATGAACAGTGCCAGTACAACTGCTTTTGCAATTTCATCTTCAAAAAATGCCATGGCCGATGCTGTTAATAATTCGCCCAGAAAAAGAACAATCAGCCACACAACTCTTTTTTTAAAGAGTTTCATCATAGGCGTTTCAAGGTAGGGTTCGTCGAGTGCTTCGGTACCACCCATCTTCTGCATGTCTTCACTAAACTCTTCGTTAGCCACCCACAACACGTCATCAATTGTAACAATGCCGAGCAATTTGTTGGTGTTGCTTACAACGGGTAAAGCCACACGGTTATTCATTTTAAACGCCTCATTGGCTGTTTCCTGATCGTCAAAAGCTTTAAGTGCAATAAATCTGCCGTCAATCAATTCTTCTACTCGTTTATCGGGAGCTGCAAGTATAATATCACGAATGCGGATATCGTCAATCAATTCTCCATTTTCTTCAATTACATACAATACGTTAATGGTTTCGCTGTCTTTCCCATACTTGCGGATGGTGTCAAAAACTTCTGCAACTGTATTATAGGGGTAGATGTACACATAATCAGGCGTCATCAAACGGCCAATGCTGTTTTCGGGGTAGCCTAATAGTGAAAGGGTGATTTTTCGTTCCTCAGGGTTCAGCAGTTTAATTAATTCCCTTACCACATTACTCGGTAATTCCTCAAGGAAAGAAGTGCGGTCATCGGCCGGTAATTCATTCAGCAATTCGGCTGTTTTAAACGGTGGCAATTCTTTAATGATCTGTTTCTGCCTGGGCAAATCAAGAATTTTAAAAACACTGGCTGCACGATGCACGCTCATATTCGCCAGCATCTGGCTTTCATAGTCAGGAAATTCATACACCAGCTCGGCCACATCGCTGATGTTCTGGTTATTTAAAAACTCCTGAATCTCCAACTTGTCTTCCCTTACCATCAGGGTTTTAAACTGCTCTTTTAGTGAAACTTCCTGTTCCAGTTCCAAACTCATACCACAATGTTTTTATGAAGGTTTTTTCCTGATTTCTGCATTTTGGCTAAAGTTAGTTTCTTTGATTGAAAGTGGATGATTCCGCCCCAAGCTTATGCGTTTAAACGAACTATATATTACAACTTCCGAAGGCCGTGGAAGGGGTGTGTTTACCAACGAAACCATTGAAGCAGGTTCTATTTTAGAAATTGCACCAGTGATTGTGATGTCGGCCGAAGAGCGCATACTGCTCGATCAAACCTTGTTACACGATTATATTTTTGAATGGGGCGAAGAAAAAGACAGATGCGCCATGGCACTGGGCTGCATTCCCGTTTATAATCACTCCTACAATAGCAACGCAGAATATTATATGGATTTT
>JACCDQ011335427.1_pt1 | contig 13641 bp, 9 predicted proteins | sample 7446031 | NCBI WGS metagenome assembly JACCDQ01 (sample SAMN15323442, study PRJNA562643) | freshwater metagenome | isolation source: river surface water | place: USA:Blue River Watershed | collected 2017-08-17 | reverse complement strand
GGCAACATGAACTGCTGAGGCACGCTAACGGTTGGTGGCACTATTATCTCTGAATCTGAGATTGTTGCTCTTGATGCTGCGGTGCCCGGTACAGCCGAACCACTAAAGGCTCTAATCACTGATAACACAAACAGCATTGGCGGCATTGCCACACTTTCGGCTGATGCTCTTGTTGGTGAGCTACAAACATCAAATCAGCCTAACCTAACAAGTGTTAACACACTTGACATTACGCTACACGATGGAGCTGAAATGGGTCTTGCTCTTGATGGCGTGCTAGTAACTGCCACCGCATCTGAGCTAAACTACACGGATACTACTCCGGGTCATGCTCAGGCATCTAAAGCTCTTATCTTTGATGAGAACATTGACATTGATAGCATTCACAATATGAGCCTAGTTGGTCTCACTAGTCAGACAGGATCATTCACTAGCACGACAGATTCTAGCTCTGCCTCTACTGGCGCGCTAGTAACTGCCGGTGGTGTTGGTATTGCTAAGAACCTTTCTGTTGGTGGCAATATTTCACTTACTGGAACACAATCCATTACGAATACCACTGATTCCACTTCGGCTTCTACGGGTTCTCTAGTAACGACCGGCGGTGTTGGCATTGCTAAGAACCTTACTGTTGGCGCAGATGCTTCGATCATTGGTAATCTTAATGTGACTGGTCTAATGACTCAAACAGGAAGTGCTACAATCACTAATTCAACTGACTCCACTGCTTCAACAAACGGCGCATTGATCGTAACTGGTGGCGCTGGTATTGGCAAGAACTTGAATGTAGGCGCCAATGCAGTAATTGGTGGGACATTCGCTGTTACGGGGGCATCAACACTTACTGGTGCAGTGTCAATTCTGAATACAACCGATTCCACGTCAATCTCTACTGGCTCGATCAAGACTGCCGGTGGCGTTGGTATTACTAAGAACCTAAATGTTGGAGGCAACACTGCTCTTACAGGCACGCTTGCTATCACTGGCAACACTACGCTATCGGGTACTGAATCGATCTCTAACACAACTGATTCAACTTCCACTACTACGGGATCATTCATTACTGCCGGTGGTGCTGGTATTGCAAAGAACTTAAATGTTGGGGTAAATACTGCGATTGGTGGTACGCTTGCTGTAACTGGCGCTTCTACGCTGACTGGTAATACTAGCGTTGGTGGTACACTTGCCGTAACTGGTGCTTCTACATTCACTGGAGCAATGACTGCAAATGCAGGAGTTAATGCATTGAATGTATCGCTACAAGGCGGAGGTGCTATCTTCACTCCATCTGTGCTTACTGCAAGAACTAAACTTACCGCTTTAACAAATTCTGTAGTGCCTTTGGTATATGACACGACACGAAGTATTGCTGTATTTGCATCTGGCAGTAATTCCGCATCTGCTATTTCCTACACTAGTAACTTTAGCACTAGTACGGTTATTCCTAATTCATCAGCGGTGCAATCTGCAATTAATGGTTATTCTCCGGTTAACGTATGGACTGATATAGTTGATATTGCCCCTGATGGAACAATCTTTGCTGGTATCCAAGTTGACAGAGGAAGTGGAGAAAATCGAACTGCAGCTCTTCTTCTTGGAAGTAATACTTCAATGACATCAGTTTCATTCTTTGCTTCTAGCGTTTCATCTGGCAATAAAGTTAAAAGTATTGCATCTAAATCTAGTACCGAGGTAGTAGTAATTGTAATAGAAGATTCTGTCCGTAGCTTAAAGTACTCCACTAATGGAACAACCTTTACTACAGCATTTGATAGCACGACTGTAGCAGCACCTATGAAAGTACGATGGATTCCCGCATGGAATAAGTATGTATGTGGTACTGGTAATAGTATATTATATTCAACCAATGGAAGCACATGGTCACCGACGGGACTAACAACGAGTGCTGCGGTTACGAGCATTTATTATAATACATTTGCTGGAACTGCGATCGCTACAGCAGGAACTGATATTTACTATTCTTCCAATGGCACAACTTGGGCTAAAGCCACTTATCCGTCAACCGCCGGTATTACATTTGGAGCATGTCTTAACAGTTCTTGTTCTGCACTATTTGTACTTTATTTCCATGCTTACTCATCAACTAAATCAGTACTTTATAGTACTGATGGTATTAACTGGACAGCAATTACAGGACTTGATAATTCAAATACATTAGGAAATGGATATGCAATTGACGTATATGGAGATACCATTTGTGTCGATCCGGTATCTGGATATGCATATGCAAATACTTTTGATTATGCTGGATCTGGATATGGTCTAATGCGAATGGGATCATTTAAGTTTGCCACTAGCCTATTTGGTATGAATGTATTATCTAATTATCTACAAAACGAAACTGGCACAGGTTACAAATGGTATTCCGGTTCTACATCGTCTGCATTGGGTACTCAAATCATGCAACTAGATTCGTCTCTTGCTCTAACTGTCCCTGAAGCGATCTCTAACACCACTGATTCCACGTCAATTACCACTGGTTCATTCACAACTGCTGGTGGTGCTGGTATTGCAAAGAATCTAAATGTTGGCGGTACATTAACGGTATCCGGCGGGCTCAGTCAAAATGGTAAACTAAATATTACCGATACCACTGAATCTACATCAACATCAACTGGCGCAATTGTGACTGCCGGTGGCGTAGGTATTGCTAAGTCGATTAATGTTGGTATCAATGCGGCAGTTGGGGGTACTCTGGGTGTGACGGGCGATGCCACATTTGCGGGCATCGAGTATATCACAAACTCCACTGAATCTACTTCTACTACTACTGGCTCATTCCACACCGATGGTGGTGCGGGTATCGTAAAGAACCTAAATGTCGGCGGCAATACTTCTATTGCCGGCACTCTATCTGCTACAGGTGACACTACGCTTGCTGGCCTCCAAGCTATTACAAATGAGACAGATTCTACGTCTCCTACTACCGGCTCATTTGTTACTGCTGGTGGCGCTGGTATTGCATTGAATCTCAATGTTGGAGTAGATACTACGATTGGTGGAAACCTAACAGTTGATGGTGATTCATCATTTGGTGGATCGATCACATTTATGGATGATACGCAATCTGTTGATTTCACAACGGGTGCTCTGACTACAGCAGGCGGTGTTGGTATTACTAAGAATCTTAATGTTGGTGGTACTGCTTTCATTGAAAACGCCACTCCTTCTACGAGTGCCACTACGGGCGCGCTTGTCGTAGCTGGTGGCGCTGGTATTAGTAGCGATCTAAATATTGGCGGTGATCTTGGTATCGCTGGCGATATTAACTTGATTGGTGATTTCAATATTAGTGGCCGTATGCATGCGTCTAACGTAAGTCTCATTCCTGATGCGGCATCTCCGTTCTCCACTGCGCCGCTCACTGAGGTCACTACTCAGACTAGTATTCTATCCTTGAATTACCATGCTGGTATTGCGCACATTCACACTGCCAATGCTCTGGTGGTTGTTCCTGCTATGATCACGAATAGCTCACTGCTATACTATGCCAGCAATGGTGGTACAACATGGTCAGCGCTAGCTCTAACTGGTGGGGCTCTTACAATGATGGAAAGTGATTTTGCAACCAGTACAATTGTGATTAACCAAATTAGTGTGAATGCTTGGTCAACTGTAATTTGGGCAGTTGGTGCCATTCGTAGCACGGCTGACAACACTAGCCAAGCAATTGTGCTCTCTGGTAATCTTGATGATGGAATGAATCAAATTTACTTTGTTGGCTCTGGAAGTAGCAGCTCGGCAAATATTGCCGCCACTCGTATCGCGGTCGCTACTGATGATATGAATGTTGCTGTTGTACATTCATCCGGAGCGCTTTACTACATGAATACGAATATTGCTTCTACTTTCAGTTCCGTGGCTACCGGTTCATTCGTAAGTGTGGCATGGCTCAATGGTCTAGGCAAGTTCGTAGCTACTCGCACGAATACATCAGCTATTTACTACTCAACGTCGGTCGCTGGTACGACTTGGGTAGATGCAACAACTCCTACCGGCGTGGCGCCCAATACCGTATTCTACAACGATACTCTCAACCTTGCAGTCGCAGTTGGTCCTAACTATCTCTGGTACTCCACAAATGCAGCAACATGGACCAAGTGTAATTACACGGAAATCGCGGCTGGTAATACCTTCAATGCAGTAGTAAACTCTCCTGTCAGTGGATTACTTGCGGTATACTCAAATGCTGGCAACACCATGAAGCAAATGTGGTATTCGACGGATGCAATTAAGTGGACAATGATTGTCATTCCTGAATCGTTTGGTTACACAGTGCCTCTTACAAGCACGGTTGCCTTTGATCAGGCTAACTATGCTTACACGGTTGCCTACAACGGCCTATCATCGATTGTTCAGCAAATTGGTCCTATTAACTCTGCTTCGATGATTTACGGAGTTGGTATTACTTCTGGTTACATGAAGAACAGCACTTCACTAGGTTACCAATGGTTCAACAGTTCTACCCCGACTGATATGGGTGTTGAGCTAATGGAACTAACATCGACTTACTTACAGATTCAACCGATTATCACAGCTGATAACACAACCAACTCTACATCATCCGATACTGGCGCATTGGTACTTGCTGGTGGCGCAGGTATTGCTAAGAACCTTTACGTTGGCCAGAATGTCAATATTGGTGGTACGCTAACTATTGAGGGAGAGTTTAATCAATCTGGCGTATTTGCTGGCACCGATACAACTGAATCGACATCTACTATCACTGGTGCCATTATTACAGCGGGTGGTGTTGGTGTGGCCAAGAGCATCAATGTTGGCATCGATGCTACTATTGGTGGTAACACAATCATTGATGGAACTTCAACCATGAATGATGATGTATCGATCACAAGCACGACACAATCGACAAGTACTTCTACTGGTGCACTGATTGTAGCTGGCGGTGTTGGCATCGCCAAGAATGTCAATGTCGGTGGCAACGCTGTTATCACTGGTAGTATGGATATCACTGATGCCACCACCCAGCGTGGCGTATTCACTTCTGTAAACACGACTGAAACCATTTCTACATCAACTGGTGCGGTAGTAGTCAATGGTGGCGTGGGTATTGCTAAGAGTATCAAGATTGGCCAGAATGCGACCGTAGAGGGAGACCTAACTGTAATTAGCTCAACTACATTAACCGGCAATGTTTCTATCGTAAGTGGTGTAGATGCTACAACTAGTGTTAATGGCGGAGCATTCACTGTTGGCGGTGGTGCAGGCATTGGCAAGTCTCTATTTGTTGGAGACAACGTTGCAGTTGGCGAGAACCTTTCGGTTAGCGGTACGAGCACGCTAACTGGCGATGTTGCCATCTTGAATACGACTCAATCAACCTCTACTTTCACTGGTTCGTTCATTACCGCTGGCGGAGTTGGTGTTGCCAAGGATGTATTCATTGGTGGAGCTACTACTATTGATGGTGATCTTGAATCTAATGCTCTAGCTCGATTCACTGATGCCACTGATGCATCATCTACATCTACGGGCGCTCTTACAGTTGCTGGCGGTGTTGGTATTGCCAAGAAACTATATGTTGGTAGCGGCATCTATGGTACGCTCTTTACTTCATACCAGCCCAATCTAACCAGTGTTGACACTCTTGATATCACTGGTGCTAATGAAACTAATGCTGGTCTAAAGCTTGCTGGTAGTCTAGTTACTGCCAATGCTACTGAGCTCAACTACCTAGATGGATCGTTCCCTGGTTCTGCGACGGCCGGTAATGCACTTGTTCTTGATGGCGCAAAGGCTATCACTGGCATTAATGCATTGACTGCTGATGCTATCACGGGTACGCTTCAAACCGGCGCTCAGCCTAATATCACAAGTGTTACCACTCTTGATATCACTGGCGCGGATGGTTCCACTGCTGGCCTCAAACTCAATGGTGAATTGGTTCGTGCTACTGCTGATCAGCTCAATGCACTAATTGATGGCACCAGTGATACTACATTCTCGAATGCTACAGTAACGGGCAACCTTACGCTCAGCAATGCTGATGGCTCTACAACTGGTCTCATTCTAGGATCAACGCTAGTAACATCTACTGCAACAGAGCTCAACTATGTTGATACAACTCCTGGTACAGCTGAAGCCTCAAAGGCACTTGTACTTGATGTAAACCGTGATATTACTAATATTAATTCATTGACGGCGACTAGCCTAACAGGCACACTACAAACATCATACCAACCTAACCTAACTAGCGTCGACACACTTGATGTCACTGGCGCTAATGGTTCGACTGCTGGTCTTGCTCTTGCTGGTGTTCTAGTAACATCTACTGCGACAGAGCTTAACTATGTTGATACAACTCCTGGATATGCTCAGGCTTCAAAGGCACTTGTGCTTGATGCTTCGGGTAATATTCAAAGTATTAACTCGCTAACTGCTACATCACTGACTGGTACGCTACAAACGGCGGCACAGCCCAATATCACTAGTGTCGGCACGCTAACATCGCTGTCGCTTGGCGGTAATCTAACGATGGGTAGCACAGTTATTTCAGAAAGCGATATTGCTAAGATTGATAATGTTACTAATGGCACTGCTTCTGCGGACAAGGCATTGGTGCTTGATGCTAACAAGGATATTAGCGGCATTCATAAGCTAAGCTCAGATGTGATTGCTATTGGTGGACCGACGAATTCTAATCTACCTCTAGAAGTTGGAAGTCTCTTATATCAGACAGCTCAGAGCTATTCCTACCATAACAGCTCCAACGCAAATGGCTTAGTAAATGCCGGCGAGGGACTTCAAGTATTGTACAGCGCGCGATTTGATTCGAGGGTGCTGGTGGGAGCTGAGATCCAGATTACCTCCGATGTACGTCTCAAGGAAAACATTATTGAACTTACGCCTGAGTTCAGTCGTAGCTTTATTGAAACTACCACTCCAGTGAAGTTCAACTGGAAATCGGGCGATCAAATTACTGATTATGGTTATATCGCTCAATCGATCGCAAAGGCAGGCTTCCATGACTTAGTTTCCACGGTCCCGCATCCTGGACTTAAGGGATTCACTGATGAAGATGGATTTACAAGTCCGGATGATGTCAAGCTTGTATTCTCGCCTGGTAAGATCATTCCTCTATTGGCTCTTAACCAGAAGCAAGTCTTTGCTGAGCTGGATGCTAAGGATCAGAAGATCCAAGATCTTGAAGCTCGTATTCAGAAGCTAGAAGAGGCTCTAGCTAAGCTATTGTAAAATTGATAATGATTAATTCAAAATATACAATCATAAGAAATCGCAACAATCCACTATGTCTCTAACCTTTGTCAATGCCGCTGATGGCTTCAAGGAGAATGAAACCGTGAGTTTACTGTGGAATCGCGAAACTGCTTACTATAATATTGATTCTTTCTTGAATGATCTAGCTGGCAAAACTTGGGAGAAATACTTTGCTTCTGGAGCAGGCAAGAAACGTCTTGTTCAATCTGCAACAAGGCAATTAGCAAATGGCGATTATTGTTTCACACTTGATACAGGCTATGCCGCAGGAACATACATTTCGCTCGGATCATTATTTGATGCTGCTATACAGTTCTGTGATCGTGAAACATTGACATTGCTAAAACAAATCATTGATCATCATAATGGTAACCTAATTACAATGATGCCTGAATCAAACAGCAGAGATTATAAACAGCGTTCTGCGTTTGTTGATGTTACTGATGCGCCTCAGTTTCACATTGATATGACTGTATATGAGTATGTATGTGCAGTTACATACACGCTGGGCCATGCAGCACTTATCAATGATATGAAAGCATTGTTTAAGACCAAAACTCTTACGAAAGCAAAGAAACAACGATTTGCTTTCAAATGGACTCGTTGGATGACTAATGAGCGTAATACTGATCGCGTCTGGCGAGAAGCCATCTATAATAACTGGAATGATGAATCATTTGCTAAATATTATCAATCGGCCATTGGAAATGCTGAGCCAGTGCAAGTGCCTGATTTGTTTGAATTCATAGATATGAACAACATTAAAAAGCTTCTACGATTCATTCCTAGTGCATTTGTTCATATTGATGCAATGATTCAAACAAAGGGTGAAAGCGAAACTCCGCGCTCGAGCCAGATGGCTCAACTTACACATGCAACGATATCTACTCAACATTCTGATACATTTGCGCATGCATTCATTCAACATAGCAAGCAGAAATACGAATATGTTGTTGGAGAAAGCAATGTAGTTATGGCAAAGATCCACGATAATGATACAATCTTTCATGAATCAATTTGCGAGATCCGGCCAGACTATCTTACTGACATTCATGAAAAGATTCGTCAAATTATGATGCAAGAACCTAAACGAGCTATCACCTTTGATGGTCATACATTGATTGTTCGCAACAAGGCAAAGACAACTATTGCTGAGTTTGCTCGCATCTACCGCAAGTCACAGATGAAGTAAATTCATTTTTTTTTGATAAAAAAAGATTTGCATTTATGGAGTCAATATGATTGCATGAAGGCGTTCCTCCCTCAAGCGACACCGTCGTCTCATATTATCAATGCATGCTGCTATCGTTCCTATAATCACTAATAAAATAAATGCTCCACCAATAACATAAATGGCAATTAAGAATCCAAATGGCAATTCACTGTTATCTGAGCAATCATCTAAGAGATCTGTGCAATCAGTTAAACGACGAATCATTTTGAATGTATATATAAAATTGATAACAAATATTATTAATATAACCATTAACCTATTTGCTTGCTCAGAAATATGTCTTTCGTGCTTCCAGTTGCGCTCTACCAGGATCTTACTTACAACAATCTTCGTCGTGGATATGTGTTGCTAATCGCTTCATTGATTGAGGAGTATTTGATTGATACCGACATCAATGAACATGCTGATATGATTATTGCAGTGGAGAAATCCTGTTATGATCATGCAACCGAAATTGCAGAGTATGAACTATTAACAACCAGTTTCGACGTTCCCGCGTTCGAGCAACTTTATAGAACGCGAATCATGCGCATTACCAAGAATCTGGATGTCAATTCTGAGGTAGCAGATGAACATCTGGCAACGAGCCTGCTTGATGGAAGCATTGATCCAAAAACAATTTCAAAACTGGAGAATAAAGAATTGTCGCCAATGCACAATGAAAAACTACTATCTGCATTGAATGATCGCATGCATCAAAAGCTGACAGTCAAGACTTCAAGTCTATATCGTTGCCGTCAATGTGGTAAGCGCGAAACGACTGTTCGTAGTGCTCAGATGAGAAGCTTGGATGAATCGGAGACTTTGATCATACAATGCTGTTGGTGCCATTACAAATGGTTCAATTGAACTTGCGGTTTCTTTTTTTTAGCATAAAATTGAATGATTTACAACTAAATATATCAAACCATTCCAAAATGTCAATCGGTCCCCAGAACCAGCACCACGAGCCTTCAGCGAATGCTACACCACCGCCATCAGCGCAATCTGCTGCAGCAACACTACGCCCCGCTCCAGTTCTTTATGAAGGAGAGCAGATGCGTGAAGATAGTCTTTGGATTCATACGGATTCTGAGACAGTTGCACTGATTAACTTCTTTCGATTCTTGAAGCTTTTGAATGAAAACAATCTTGTCCAAGAATGGTTGAATGTGTTTGAACCAGGAATGACCATCAATGATACAATCCCGCATCTCAATATCAATATGCAGCTTGCGATTGATCTTGCTGACACTGGCAATCAACCCTTATCGCCACAACAAGCAATTGTGATCATTCGTAGTATTCCTCAATTCATTGGTGGCGATGCTACGGCTGATCTGCAATTCATTGTTGCTCGATTATGTCTTAGCATGTTTTCGCACTAAGCTTTTGGCTATTTCTTTTTTTTTACGCAGTAAATTGAGGAGGTAATACATTGTCAGCGTAGCTTCCAGCAATGTTACCCGGCGGATTAAAGTTCATAACAACTACTGCAATAGTTGTTTCTGGATCATAAGCATATCCAATTCCAAATTGAGTGCTATTACGCCAGCATAATTGTGTAAAATGATTTGTGCCAGACGTTGGTTCATTATTGCCAAAATCATATTTTAGTGCTTCTGAATACCAAGCATCAATAACACGTTTAACAATATCGCAAGGGTTGTTTGGATATCCTTTTACAAAACCTAGATTCTCCCCATAGAGTGGGTTTCCTGAATGTACAAACTCCTTAGTGCGAATCATTTGCCCCGCATGCGACTGCGAAAATGCTGCAATGTGTTTATTATAGCTGATTGTTTTTGCTTGGTGTCGTGATCGATATAAATTGATATAGTGGGTGGTATTAATGAGTTGAACATGATTGAATGGGCAGGTCTGTGGCATGATAAAAGTATATTATAGATGTTTCTTTTTTTGCATCTAATATAAATGGATGCATCAAAGTTATTCGATGCCGGCGTGCTGTTAAGTAAGTTTGGATTAATTGGGGGATTGCTGGGATTGTCTATTAAGAATGGTGACACTGTTTTTGTTTCTAAAAAGCCGCAGAAGTTTATTGAAGAATGTATTGTGGTGGGCGCTAGTGCATCAGTCGCCACTATGATTCTTGGTACCAATCGTGACCTAAAGATGAAACAGATCTTTCATATGATGTTTCTTGTATTCTTTGTCTTTATTACATTTCATATGGGGATGGAGTTCTCTGGAATGAACAATTTAGATACAAAAGAAATCAATACTGAAGATGCTCCCACTCAGACTTGGTTATCAAAATATATTCTTAATAAATGGATGTTTGGATTCATATTTTGTGGAACGATTGCTATGATAGGATTAGCAACCCGTAACAAAACAAAAAGACTAAAAGATAAATCAGTGGCATTAATTGAATGCCTCTTATTTGGATTAGTAAATGGTATGCCAACTGCTATGACCGCACGAAACCGTGGCACTTCTAAGAAGAAGGCATACCACGATGGGTTAAGAATGTCTGCTGCTTATTGTGCATTATATGCCTTGCTCGAAGGTGGAGGCTTCTTTGCACGAGAAATCAGGCCAGATCATTAAATCAAGAATGATACAAAAAAACACGATGATTTCTAGCAAATTCACACTTTTTTGCGTTACGGTCTGAAGCGGCCAAGTAGCTCTAACTAAAATAATATTTTTTGAATAATCTTGGCTGGTTCAAACCGTAACGCAAAAAAGTGTTAATTTGCTTAAATCATCGTGTTTTTTGTATCATTTTCAATTTTGCTACTAGTTTCATGATAAAAGATTATTGAAAGGATTAAAGCTTGTTTAAGCTACTTCCGCGAAATCGGGAATGATACGCTTATGCAAATTTGCTTAAATCATCGTGATTTGGTATCATTGGGGCTAAACAAAAGCATATATTATCTGCTCGGAGACGTCTCCGAGCAGGTTAAAAAGTCTGGCCCTGGCGCACCTAAGAAGTCTTCTGAAGGCATTCAAGATATGTCGCGATAAACTTTTTGAGCATAAAATAGCAGGTTGATATTATGTAATATACCAATTAGCTTAAACACCCTTTCAGCCTCTCTCCCTACGCAATCATGGTTAATGCCTACATCAATGCTCAGCAATATGCTACTCGCCTTGCTATGGATCTTTGTAAGATCGAATTGATGGAATTCTTTACCAAGATTCATGATCAATTCTACCCTGATGTTGATATTGCGTTTATGGAAACATTCATTGATATGTTAAAGCATACTAATGAATTTGTTGTTAATGGTGAAATGCTTCGCAAATATGGAGTTATGACTTCGACAGAATCAAGCGATATTCGTAAGAAATTAGAATCATTAGGTCTAAATGAAGGCGAAAACTATCTGGTCGGAGACGTCTCCGAGCAGCTCAAAAGTGGCACCAAACATAAGAAAGAGTATTATCTTACTCCTGCAGCATTCAAGAAGTGTCTTATGCGCGCTCAGCGTAGAGCTAATCAACCAGTTGATCCTGTAATCTATATTGATTATTATCTTCTGCTAGAAGCTATATTTGATTTGTATCGCACATATCAAACGCTCTATTCAGAGAAACTTCTTTCAATGAAGGATGATAAGATAGATCAACTAACCGGAGAAGTCAAAGATCTTAAGACCGACATCAAAGAGCTACTTGGTTTGGCTAAACAGCAAGGTGTCAAGATTGATGAACAAACATCAATGATCAGCGAGCTTCATGAGAAAGTGGATGGAATATTTGATTTCATGGCTAGTCTAGCGCGATTTGCTTTGCCAATGTGGAATGGCGCTAGTGTTTTCAAAACTCAGTTGAATCATCTACAAGAAGATTCTAAGAATTTGCCAGATGCGCTGAAGCATTTAAAAGTCATGTATACGGTAGCATTTTACGAATTTGAAGAAGATCATGCTAATGTTATCATCTACTTCTGTTGCACTAACTTCAAACAAATGCGCGGGCGTATTGTTAATTTGTACGAACGCCATGTAGAAGATACAGATGAGCCAATGATTATGTTGAAGCCAAAAGCAATTTGTCTGATTTCGCAAGAGATCAACTGCGAACGTTCCAGTTTAGCTCAACTAGATTTCAATGCTCCAGCCAGATATGACAAACGCTTCAAATCATTCAATGTGAGGTATGAAACAACTAAGCACAAGGAAGTTCGGACAAACTATAACTTGATTGTGGATAATGCTCGCAAAGAAGATTTGCAGGGATATCAAATGCGTCGAAGCAAAATCGTAGAAGATGAGTCGCATTGTATTAATCAAGATATTATTGAACATATGGCTGAAACGGATAAACATTTCTTCGCGGAAACGCTGCCTTATTGTTCAGAGTTTATCAATTATCAAACAATCAAGATAAATAAGAAGAAACTTAGTCTGGGCTTCAAGCCGCGCGGAAGGAGCAGTTTAAAGAAGCTTACATCTAATAAGTTTGACTATGATGATCTTGATATGCGTCTTACCAAAACGATGTATCCACTTCATAAGATTAATGATATCTTGATCAAAGATAGTGGAGTCAATCAAGTTGATCTTATGATTGAGGATGGTATCATATCAAAGAGCAACATCAAATCATTATTTCGCACTGCTAAGGCAGCCGCGAAAGCAGAAGATTTAAAGTTTGATGAAAAAACTCAAAAGCAAGTTGATGCTATCAATGAGGACGATTTGCCTGATACTGACAATGAAGATATGTAAATGATCTTTATTTGTTTTTTTGGCAATGATACAAAAAACACGACATTTTTAACAAATTCACACTTTTTTGCGTTACGGTCTGAAGCGGCCAAGTAGCTCTAACTAAAATAATATTTTTGAATAATCTGGTCTGGTGTGAAATCTGGTTTCAGATCTGAATCAAGAAAACATGCAAATTTGCTAAAGGTGTCATGTTTTTTGTATCATTCCCGATTTTGCGAATAGTTCATTATGAATAGACAATATCATAGCATCGTAGTATGTCTATACCACCTCTAGGTAACCTCTCATTCAAATGCATTGTAAATCCATTATGTAAAACTGTGCTAGTCATATTAGCACAGAACTACTATGAAATAAAAAAGTAAAATCAAACTATAAAGATACTGTGCTCAAATATGGCTAGCACAGTTTTACATAATGGATTTACAATGCATTTGAATGAGAGGTTACCTAGAG
>JACCDQ011139651.1_pt1 | contig 13641 bp, 12 predicted proteins | sample 7446031 | NCBI WGS metagenome assembly JACCDQ01 (sample SAMN15323442, study PRJNA562643) | freshwater metagenome | isolation source: river surface water | place: USA:Blue River Watershed | collected 2017-08-17 | reverse complement strand
GAAATAATATTTTTATCAGAACGCAAAGAGAATGAAAGAGAATATATAAAAAAACAATTAGAAAATATATTAAATAAAAAAAAATATAAATTATATTTAAAGCCAAAATTGATAAAATCAAAAATATATAAACAAAGTATGATAATAGAATTACAAAAAAAATATAATATAATATTAACTATAAATGATCAAGATGAATATTATCATCATAATTTAATTCAAAGTCCCAAAATATATTATAAAATATATTAATCTAAATTAATATATTTTAATATATTTTGAGGTGCATATTTTTTAGAAGTATAATATTCAGCAATTTTCCAAAGAATTGTCATTTTATATTTAAATTTAAAATATTGTTGTAATTTAATTAATTTATAAATATTTTTATAATTAAAATTCCAAGACTTATCCCAAAAATGTTTATTATTATTTTCTATTGTTTGTATTGATGATAATTCTTTTGATATTTTTTTAATTTTAGTATTATATATTATTATATATTGTAATAAAACATATGTAATTGGTATATAATTAATATTAGTATATGAACAATTTAATTGTATAATATTATTAAAAGTAATTGGTAAATATTCTATTAAAGTATGATGACAAAATAAAAATTTTAATTTTATATATGTATCAGGAATATAATTTATTTTAGTTCGACTACAATTTAAATATATTAAATTTTTAAAAGTATGAGGTAATATATTTATATTAGAAGCATAACAATCAAGATATTCTAAATTATTAAAAGTATTATATAAAAAATTTATTTTAGTACCAACACATACTATTTTTTTTAAATTAATTAATTCTTTAGGTATATTTTTTATATTTGTATAAGAAATATATAAATTTTTTAAATTAATTAATTCTTTAGGTATATTTTTTATTTCTTGACATCCAAAACATTCTAATTCAGTTAAATTGATATTATATTTATTATTACAAATAATACACATAATTATATTAATATAATATAATATCTTAAATTAAAAAAATTGAATTTTTATGTAAATATAATATAAGAATGTATTATATTCCAATTGAAATTAAAAATATTATTATAGATTATATCTCAGGAGATATATCATATTGGAAAAAGAAATTTAATATTGTTATACTAGAATTAAATAAAATAAAAATTGAAAAAATACATTTAAATACATATTTTAAGTTTAATAATAAATTATCTAATTTAAAAAAACATTTATTAAAAATAAAAAATATTAAAGATGCAAAAATTACTTACAGTTTATTTAATATCTTTATTACAATAAATATGTTTAGGAATGAAAATAAAGAAATATTATATGATAAAACAAATAAATTACAAACAATAAATTTAATATTTCATTTATTAAATATTAATTCTAATATATCACAACCAATATTAATAAATAATATATTATCAATCGAATGTTTTATAGATACTAGTATTTTTATTTTAGATGAAGAATAAAAAAATAAAAAATATATTAATATTTTTTTTTAATCTAAATTAATATAATTTAAAATATTTTCAGGTGCATATTTTTTAGAAGTATAATATTCAGCAATTTTCCAAAGCGTTGGCATTTTATATGTTAAATAATAATTATTTTTAAAATGTTTTTGTAATTTCATAATTTTACGAATATTTCTAGTATTAAAGTTCCAAGATTTATCCCAATAACAATCAGTAGGCTTTAAAACAAAATTTAAAAGAATTAATTCTTTAGGAATATATTTAATATTTGTAAATAAAATATTAATACTAGCTAAATATATAAATTCTTTAGGGATTTCAGAAATAAAAGTTCTATGACAATCTAATTGTATTAATTTAGTAAATTGTTTAGGTAAGAAAGTAATATAAGTATTGTGACAAATAATAATTTCTAAATTAATAAATTCTTTAGGAATAAATTTAATATTTGTTCTACTACAATCAATTTTTTTTAAATTTATTAATGTATGTGGCAATGAAATAATAGCTGATTGATAACAATCAATATATGTAAGATTAATAAATTGATAAGGAATAAATTTAATATTAGTAAATGAAATAAATAATGATTTTAGATTAATTAATTCTTTAGGAATATATTTAACATATTTACAACCAAAACAATTTAATTCAGTCATATTAATATTATAATCTTTAGTGCAAATAATACACATATTAATTAAATTGTAATATATAAATTAATAAAAAAAAATTCAATTTTTTTTATTTAAATAATTAAGCCAAATCGATAAAATTAAGAATATTATCAGGTGCATATTTTTTAGAAGTATAATATTCAGCAATTTTCCAAAGGATTGGATATTTAAATCTAAGTTTAATAAATTTTTGTAAAGTAATAATTTTATTAATATTTCGATTATAATTAAAATACCATGAGTTATCCCAATAACAATTATCATTTTTATAAACTCTAAATAATTGACATAATTCTTTAGGAATATATTTAACTAATGTATCAGTAACATTTAAATCATTTAATAAATAAAAATTATTAGGGATATAAGATACTGTAGTTTTACGACAATCAAGTGTTTTTAAATTAATAAATTCTTTAGGTATATAAGATACTTTAGTTGCACAACAATCTAATACTTGTAAATTAATAAATTGTTTAGGAATATATGTAATATAAGTAAAACTACAATATAAATATTCTAATTTAGTATATGACATAGGAATATTATATATATTGGCTGCATGACATTCTAAATATTTAAGATTATAAAAACAAGGATATAAATAAATATTAGTAGTTTTATTTATAATTAAATATTCTAAATTAGTAAATTCTTTAGGAATATAATTAATTTTAGAAGATGAACAATTTAAATATTTTAATTTAGTAAATTCTTTAGGTATATTTAAAATAGCATCGCATGATGATATAGTTAGTTCAATTAAATTAATAAATTCTTTAGGAATAAATTTTAAAAATTTAGAATTATTAATATGTAATATTTCTAAATTAATTAACTGTTTAGGTAATATTTTTAATTTATTATTAGAACAATCTAATTTTTTTAATTTAATAAATGATTTAGAAATATATTTAATATTAGTTTGATTACAAATTAATATTTCTAATTTTTTAAATTCTTTAGGAATATAATTTATTTCAGTTGTAGAACAATATAATTTTATTAAATTAATTAAAGTTTTAGGAATAGATTTTATTTTAGTATATCCACAAATTAAAATAGTTAAATTAATAAATGTCTCTGATATATTTAAAACACTAGAGAATTCACAATTTAAATAATCAAGATTAATGAATTCTTTAGGTATAATATTAATATAAGTATCTTCACAATTTAAATATTTTAAATTAATAAATGTATTAGGAAGTGAATTAATATCAGTATCTGAACAATTTAAAAATTCTAATTTATTAAGTTCTTTAGGAATAAAATTAATATTAGAAGATTCACAATGTAAATATTTTAAATTAACATAAGTGTTAGGAATAAATAAAACATTTGTAAAACTACAATCAAGTTTAATAAGATTAATTAAATTAGTAGGTAACATTAATACATTTTCACAAAATTGACAATCTAATTCAGTTATATTAATATCATATTGATTAGTACAAATAATACACATTATAATAAACTTATTTAATATATAAAGATAAAAAAAAATTCAATTTTTTTATTGAGTAAGAATCAAAAATTCTTCATAAGAAATTGGTTTAAGCCAAGAATTTGTATTAATCGCAGGCTTTTTTGATTTCTTAAAAGAATAAACAAATTTTTTAAAAACTTTAGAAATAGTTTTAAACATGATTGTTTAAGGATTATATGTATAATAATATTAAAAAAAATTCAATTATTTTTATTAAATATAATATACTAAAATAATAATAAATAAAAAAAAATATTATGAGTGAATATAGTGAAAGTGATTCTCATAATGGAAAATCAATGGGTAGACAAAGTGGAATAAGATTACCAGTTGGAAATATAATATTTGAAGAACCGGAAACAAAATTTAAAAAAATTAAAAAAATTTTTAATCCAATTTATAAATTTTTTAATCCAATTTATAAATTTTTTATTCAAAAGCCAAGTTATTTTATTCAAAGTCATTTTATATTATCTTTACTAATAATATTAACTTTATGTATTTTAATAAATTATTTATTATTTAAAATTAATGATGATGAACCAGATAAATGTGAATTTGCACGGACAACAGAAGTAAAAAATATAAATGGTGAAGAAAAAACAATACACAGATCGAGTCCATTTACAGATGCTATACATTATTCATTCACTACATTTTCAACAGTCGGATATGGTGATATAATACCTAAAACAACCCATGCAAAATCTTGGACTATATTTATGCATTCATTAGTAATGTATATATCTTATAAATTATTTGAATATGTGTATAATCCTAATTCTGAAGCAATTCGTCCTGTAATTAATAGATTAAAAGAATTATCAGAAGCTAATCAAATATTGATAAAAGATAAATCAAATTATAAGTATAGATTAACAACAGTAAATAATGAAATGAAAAGTGTATCATCACAATTAGATAGTATGGCTAAAAAATATGAAAATATAACTAAAGCTTTAGAAAAAGAAAAGGAAGAAAATATAAAATTAACTAAAAAATTAGAAGTTTTTACACCTTCATCAACATCAAATACAACTCGTTCAAATACTGTGGCATCCCCTCAAAGTTCTAACTATAGTACAAAAAATGATTCTAAAAAATTACAACAAACTGCAAACAAAATAGCAAAAACTGCAATTTTGTTTAATAATCGTAGAAATGCTGAAGCTAATAATAAAATAATACCTGAAAGTCGTCAAACTGACAGATTTTATGATGTTGAATTAACAAATAAAGAAAATTCAAAAATCGCTAGAATATTATAATTAATTATATATTAGTAAAATTTTTAGATTGGTTATTATATAAATTTAAAAATTCTTGATATATGGGTCCTTTATGTATATTTTTATTATAAAATAAATCAATAAATAAAGACATCATATTAATATCATCTAATTCAATCATTTTAGTTAAATCTCCAATACAACAATTAGTAATAGTAGCATTATAATAATTTTTTAATATATATATATAATTTTTAAATTTAGAATTATTAGGTATATAAATAATTAATTTACATTCATTATTAGACATATCATCAGTAGGATATATAATATAACTATATTCATTAATTAATATATCCATATTAAAATTAGTTAGTTAATTGTTAATTATATATATAATATAAATTCAATTTTAAAATAATATAACTAAATATTTAAACTTTAATTATATATCATACTATTAGGATATTTAATAATAAATTCTCTATTTAAAAAATTTTTCCATTCTTGACCCTTTAAAAAATCATAATAAGAATTATATTTATATTGCGGATAAAAATATTTAATCTCATTCCAAGAAATTAATTTAACAATATTAGAACAATAACATAAATTATAATTATTATATGGATCTAAATTAGACCAATAACAATTCAAACAAGGTCTAGGTATTAATTCTTTTTTACAATAAATACAATATTTATAATTATCAAAATTTCTAAAAGGACAACTAGAACAAGAAGTATAAAAAATAGAAACTAATCTCCATCCTTTATTGATATGATTTAAAATAAAAGAATTAAAATAAGATTTAATATTAATTTTAGATAAAACATATCTAGAAAAAATATATTTCCAATATAAATATAATTCATTAGGAATATATTCATAAATATGATTTTTTAATTCTGATGGTAATTGATTTAACATATTAAATATATATATTATAAATAAAAAAAAATTAAAAACAAATGTAAAAGAAGAGATATGAAGTTGAAGATCAAAAGTCATTGAGCATAGCTTGTAGCCCCATAATACGGTTTCGATAAGATATAATAATATCTTGATATCTACGCACCATATAGGGATTCCACTCACCATACATCATTTCCAATTGTTCTTGAATATCAGCAGTAAGCCTTCCAATTTGACGTTGAATGTTTTCGCGTATGCGTTGTCTTTCAGCATCAATTCTAGCATTCTCCCGATCAACTTCAATTGCTAATTCATATTCACGTTCCATATAACGTTTCCACTGTGAACTTTGTTTTAATTCTTCAAAGCTCATAGTTGAACGAACATCACCATATGAATGATATTGTTCTCGAATATCTTCCCACGATACGTGGTTCAATTCTCGTGAACAAAAACATCCGGCGCCAATGTTTAAAGGATCGTAATTATACCAATAGCAATTCAAACATGGAGTAAGCATTTCGCAGTCGTTGCAAAAAGGATTAGGGATTGCAAATCCATCCAATTCACATCTAGCACAAGGGTGCGTGCGAATAGCCACCAATCTCCAACCTTTATCAAGTTTAGGAATGACATTTCGAGAATAATACTCTTTAATGTCAATCTTAGACAAGATAGTGGTAGTGAAGACATTTTTCCAATATTTGGTTAAATCTTCTTCAATGTGGTTGAAAATCTCCATACGCAAAACAAGAGGGAGAGAATCCAGCAAGTTTGAGAACATTGTCAAAAGGAAAAAGGTCGTTGAAAAGTTGTTGGTGTTACAAATAAACTTCGTAAGCAATTAAAATAAAAAAAAATTCAATTATTTTTTAATATACAAATTAGTCATTATTTTGAGAATAACTATTAATTTCATTTTTTAATGCTAATAACATTTTAGTATTACTTAAAATAGTATTTTTATGTAAAATATCATTATTATCTAATTGTTTAATTTCAATTAAATATTTAAAAATAATATTATGCATATTACTAATATGATTTTGCATAATATTGTTTTTATTAATATTTTTTTCTAACTCAGAAGGAATATAATTATCTGATGAATAATATTGATATAGTGATTCAATTTCATTTTTAATTTCTTGATTGTTAGAAACAGAATAATATTGTTCTTGATCCATTTTAAAATTTTATAATATTTATGTTAGTTAATATATAAATATAAATTCAATTTTTTTTTATTTATAAAAATATATAAATATTTAAATAAAAATATAATAAATGGTATCTCCATTATTTATTGGAGGAAATGATTTTATATATTCATCAAAAAATATAAATAATATATCAGATAAACCAAAATTATCAACTTTAATTTCAAATACTAAAAAAATATTAATAAAAAAAGAATTAAAAATAGGAAAAAAAGAAAATAAAAAAATAATATTAATAATTTATTATCATTTAATATTAATAATAATAATACTATCTATAATATTGATATATATGATATATAAACATAATAAAATTTATAAATGCAATAATTATTCTTCAGAAATATCTAATGAATCAATAAATGATTTAAATTCATTATATTGATTTTCTAATTGATTAATATCATTATTATTTTTTTTTGAAATATTTATTAATTTTTTAATAGCACCATATAAAGAAGCAATAATTTGATCATTATTTAAAGTTTTACAATCTTCAACATTAAATAAATTTTTAATAATAACAGATTTAGGGAAAATTGGTTCAACATCATCAGCAATCCAACCTAATTTAGTTCGGTCATTAATATCTAAATCAGAATAAATATCAGCTTTCCATGTATATTTTTTTAATGGTAAATTTTTAATATTATTATAACATAAATCAATATCTGCATCTTCAATATTTTCTTTTAATCTTTTATCAGAAGATACAGTCCAAGTTGATGTAGTTAATTTAGCAGCACTATTTTGAGATAAATGTAAAGTATAACTTGGTGTTGACATACCTAATCCAATATAATTAGAAATATTATTAATAGATATTTGAGTAGGATATGGTGTAATACAATTATATTCTGTTGCATAACCAATTAATGAAGAATATATTTGATTTGTACCATTAGAAGATATAATAATAAATATTGCTAATTTAGGATTCCAACAAATACATGTAAAATTATTAGTAATATTAAATGTAGATAATTTCCAATCTATTGCATTATAAGAATACATAATTCTTCTTCCTGTTGAATTCGAAATAGCAATAAACATATTTAATTCATTAATCCAAGTACAATAAATCCAATTTATTTGAGATTGATTAAATGCTGGTGCGTATGTTAAAGACCAATTAATACCATCATTAGATAACATAATTCTTTGTGTGCCTGTATTTGAAACAGCAATAAAAGTATTTATATTATTAGCCCAACAAACAGAAGTCCAATTATTATCAACTGGTGAAGTTCTACTAGTCCAATTAATACCATCAGAAGAAGTCATAACTCTATCTCCAGTACCAGAAGAAGCGACAGCAACAAATAAATATAATTCTGGAGACCAACAAATAGAAGTCCAATTATTATCAACTGGTGAAGTTCTACTAGTCCAATTAATACCATCAGATGAAGTCATAACACGATTTCCAGTACCAGAAGAAGCAATTACAACAAATAATAATAATTCTCTAGCCCAACAAATAGAAGTCCAATTATTATCAACTGGTGAAGTTCTACTAGTCCAAGTAATACTATCAGAAGAAGTCATAATTCTATTACCTGTTCCTGTATTTGAAATTGCAACATATATATTTAGATAATTTGACCAAACAATTGAAACCCATTGATTTGTGGATGATGAAGAACGAGGAATCCAATTATTAATCATATATTGCGAATTAGAATAATTAATAGATATTTTTTCTTGTAATGTATCTAAATAAATATTTTTATTATAAGAATCATATGGTGAAAAATTAGTATATACTAAATAATTACTAACTGTTGGAATAATTAATCTAGATAATGATGGAGACCATGCCATTCGATACATAAAACCAGCATTAATATTTAAATTATTTCTAATATACCAATTAATACCATTTGAAGACATCATAATTCTAGTATTAGTCCCAGAAATAGCAGTTGCAACAAACATACTTTTTTCAGGAATCCATATTAATGAAGACCAACTATTATTAATAGGTGATGCTATTGAAGTCCAATTTATTAAATCAGATGAATAAGCAATTCTATAATTTCCTGAGTTAGCAACAATAACAAATAAATCTAATGATGGTGAATAAGCAATTGCTCTCCAATTGTGAGCATTAGGAACAGATTTAGATGTCCAATTAATAGCATCAGTAGATGTCATTAAAGTATAAGTTCCAATAACTATAAGCATATTTTTAGCAACAATAATAGACCACCATGGAGCATCAGGGGCAGTTTGAATAGTCCAATTAAATCCATCAGGTGATGTAATAACAGATGTTCCATTAGCAGCTGAACTGCCGACAGCAACAAATAAATTTAAAGATGAAGACCAAGTAATAGTTTGCCAAGTATATGCTAAAGGTACAGTAGTAAGTTGCCAAGTAATACCATTATAAGAATAATAGAAATTATAAGTATTGGTATCCATAGTCATAAACATTCTTAAACTTGGAGACCAACAAACATCATATAATCCATTCGATACTGAAAATACTCCACCACAATTCCATACAATACCATCAGATGAACTTGCAGCACCATATGATGAATAATTATATGATACTGCCACATAAATATTTAATTCAGGTGCCCATACAATAGAATAAATCGAACTAATACCATTAATAGTAGATGTTCTTTGAATAATTAAATTATTATTTAAATTATTATTAATAATTTTATTACTGACAATTGATACATTATTAAGTTTTAAAGTATTAGTAGATAAATTATTAATTTCATATATATTATTATTTGTATCACAAACTAATAAATTTAATATTGATGCAGTTCCTGGAGTAATAGAGTTAAATAAATTATTAACTGTTATACTATTACATGAAACTGTATTAAGTCCAACTAAATTATAATTATTATCAATAGATAACGCTTTATTTTCAATAGTTGAACCTAATATTAATGAATATATAGAATTAATTTGTTGTCCAGTTGCTAAAACTAATTGATTATTTAAAGCAAGACCAGAATCAATACCATTATGATCGGAAATATTTATAGAATATGAACCACTATTTAAATTTAATCCAGATGATGTTGACATTGAAATTAATGAATTTAAAGTACCAGATGAATTATATAATCCAAGCGATCCGCCAATTTCACATTGATGTGTTGGTAAATAATTATAATTAGATGCTATCCAAGATCTTAATTTATTATTACTAAATACTTGTGAATATGGAATAATTTTAGTATTAAAATCTGTTGATTTAAAAAAATGTGACATATATAATCTAGTAGTTCCTGATGAACTTGTTAATAATAAAACTGCTAATTCTGGAGAATAACAAATTGAAGTCCATGAATTATTAACACTCAATGAAATAAATATCCAATTAATACCATCAAAAGAATACATAATTCTATTAGTACCAGTTGATGCAACAGCAATAAATAATTGTAATTGTGATACCCATATTACTTGATTCCAATTATTATTTTCTAAACAAATTTGAGAATTCCAAGTAATACCATTAGAAGATGTCATAATACGGTCACCACTACCTGAATTTGCAACAGCAACAAATAAATTTAATTCTGGAGACCAACATATACTAGTCCAATTATTATTTGCTGCTGATGTTCTACTAATCCAATTATAACCATTAGATGATGTCATTACTCGATTTCCGGTTCCTGAATTTGCAACAGCAACAAATAAATTTAATTCTGGTGACCAACAAATACTAGTCCATGAATTTAAAGGAGTTTTTATATAATTCCAAATATTTTTATTTGGTTTATAAATAGCAATTCTAAGTGCGCCAGATGATGCAACAACAACAAACATATTTAATTCTGCTGACCAACATACACTAGACCAATTATTTGCTAAATTAAATGATGTCATCCAATTAAAAGTAGTACCATCATTTGTAATTGTAAATGCTTTATATGCTGCACTATTTGTTCCTATATACATTGCTATATTTAATTCTGGTGAATATGCAACATCATTAAATCTATATGATGCACTATAATGCATTTGTGTCCAATTATGTACATCTGAAGAATATAATACATTAGTTGTTAAACTAGATATATAAAATTTCATAAATGGATATCCAATCCATACCACTTTATTCCACACATCTGCTGATAATGAAGGTGTTGAAATACCTGTAATACCATACCAATTATTTAATCCATATTTTATAGCAGATTTTTTAATATAAATTTTTTCATTATTATAAGTTAAATTATATGAATTATTTGAATTTACTAAGATATTATTTAGAATTGAAAATGTATTATAACTTAAAGTATTTGAAATATAAAAATAATCATTATATAAATCAGAATTTGTTATTAATAATACATTATTATTAGAATTATATATTATTTTTCTAATTGTATTTGACATATTATTATTTAAATAAGTCCAAGTTATTCCATCTATTGATTGTAACATTAAATTTGTTGAATTGTCTCCACAAACAACAATAAAAATATTTAATGAAGATATCCATAATATATTAGACCAAGATTTTGCCATAATTGATGAAACTATCCAAGTTAGACCATTTGATGATGTCATAATTCTATTTGTTCCATTTGAAGATATTGCGACTAATAAATTTAATGATGGTGAATAATCAAAATCTACCCAATTATTAGCTTCTGGGACAGTTCTACTAGTCCAATTTGTACCATTTGATGATGTTGAAATTGCATTATTTCCAACACCAATAAATAAATTTAATGCTGATATCCATTTAATTTGTAAATTTGCAGCTGTTCCTGTATTTGTGGTCCAAGATATACCATTTGAAGATGTATAAGTATTACTATCAGTAGTATTATTTAATACAAATAATGATAATTCTGGACTCCATATTAAAGATTTCCAAGTTTTATTATTAGCACTAGATTGTGAAGTCCAAGTAATACCATCTGATGATGTCGAAAATCCAGTCCCTGACTCTGAATATGCTATAATTAAATTTAAAGATGGTGAATATTGAATTAATCCATAATTTAAATTTTGTCCGGTTTGTATAGTCCATGTTGTTCCATTAGATGATGTATATATTTTACCATTTGAACCAACTGCAATATATAAAGATAAATTATTAATCCATATTAAATCTTTAAATCCTAAAATTAAATTATGTGAAAGTATATTTTTATTAAAAGTTACTTCAACACATGGTTTAGTAAGACAACAAAATTGTTTTAATGATGGTGAAAATCCTATAGTATTTATATTACATGTTTGTGGAGTATTTAATGAAAACCAATTAATAGCATTATAAGAATATATTATTTTTGGAGAATTTAAATTATTTATACAATTAGCTAATAACATTTTATATTCTGAAATCCAAATAATATTTATCCATTCAAAATTAAATATTATATTATATGAATTCCAACTTATTCCATTTGATGATACCATTACTCGATTTGTACCTGTAGAAGCTACGACAACAAATAAATTTAAATCTGAAGCCCAACATATTGAATTCCATGAATTATCATCTGATGATGTTCTTAAAGTCCAACTAATCCCATCTATAGATGTCATAACACGATTACTAGTTCCTGAAGAAGCAACTGCTACAAATAATGATAAATCATTAGAATAACAAACAGAAGTCCAATTATTATCGGCTGGTGAAGTTTGACTAGTCCAAGTAATACCATTAGAAGATGTCATCACTCTATTACCTGTCCCAGAAGATGCAACTGCAACAAATAAATTTAAAGTTGGAGACCAACAAATAGAAGTCCAATTGTTATCTGAAGAAGAAGTTTGACTACTCCAATTAATACCATTATTTGATATCATAACTCTATTTCCAGTACCTGATGATGAAACTGCAACAAATAATGATAATGTTGAAGACCAACATATTGAAGTCCAATTATTATCAGCAGCTGAAGTTCTAGTAATCCAAGTTATACCATCTGTAGATGTAATAATACGATTACCAGTGCCAGAATTAGATATTGCAACAAATAAATATAATTCTGGAGACCAACATACTGATATCCAATTATTAATATTATTAATATTATTTTTAGTATAACTAAAATTTTTAAATTTAGAAGATATATCTATAATTGAATTATTTAATGATAAATTATTATTAACATTAATAGAATTAATATTAGATATATTTTTATTAGAATCTAATATTAAAGCTTTTGAAGCAATAGAAGTACCTGGTATTGCATTATTTAAATATATATTAGGCACATTATTTGATGGACCAGTAATAGTATTATTATTTAATGTAATAGTATTACATTTTAATATATTAATATTAGATATATTATAATTAGAATTTAATACTAATAATTTAGAAGATTCACCAATACCTGGTGTTACAGTAGCACTATTTAATATATTTGCATCTGAAAATGTAATATGATTTATATCTATACTTGGTACGTCAATAGAAAATACACTATAAGAAGAACCTAATGATATTGATTGTGTTACAGTTGCCAATTTATTGAAATTTAATGTTTTTTTAATTATTCGTTCATCATTATCTTTATTAATAACAAAAGTCATATTAAATAATAAAAATTATTATTCAACTTAATTTTATATTATAGTTGCTATAAAATTACAATATAATAATTAAAAAAAAATATATAATATTATT
>JACCDQ010448644.1_pt1 | contig 13641 bp, 10 predicted proteins | sample 7446031 | NCBI WGS metagenome assembly JACCDQ01 (sample SAMN15323442, study PRJNA562643) | freshwater metagenome | isolation source: river surface water | place: USA:Blue River Watershed | collected 2017-08-17 | reverse complement strand
CGCTCGGCGGCGCCGGCTTGCCGTTCGCCGGTCTGATTGTCCCAGGTGATCATCCAGATGCGGCCTGTGCTGTCGGGAGTAGGGGAGCGGATCCAGGGTTGCTGACTGAATAAACCACGAAACGCCGGGTCGAGCATAAAGCTCTGCGTGCTCTGATTAAACTGATACAAACCGGCCACTGTGGCAAACAGCAGGCCCCCCGACCAACGATGAACCGCATTGCGGTTGAGCGACGGCAGGCCGGCGGCTTCGCCAAATTTGTCCAGCAGCGGTGGCTTGTCGGGTTGCTGCAGATTAAATTGCAGCCGGTAAATGCCGTGGGCTAAAGTGCCGGCCCAGACACTGCCGTCCGCCTCTTCCACCAGACTGTTTAAGTTGCCTTCGACGCCGCGGATCTGGTCAAGAAACTGCCATTGGTGGCCATCAAACTGCAACCGGACCAGGCCATTTTGCAGACCCACCCACAACACGCCGGGTTGCAGCCTGGACAACAACAGCACTTTGGCGGGCATCGGTGCCGCATAGACCAGCGAAGTCTGGCCATCCCGATACTGAAACACCCCTTTGTTATTGGCGATCAACAGGTTTTGCTGAAATTCAGCAAAGTCCCAGGTCTGGTTGGTAAAACCTTCAATGGCGGTAAAATGAGCGGCCTTTGCGCCATCGGCATCGAGCCGGAACAGTCCTTGGCTGGTGCCGGCATATAGATGTTGCTGGTAGCGGCGTAACGACAGCACATTGCCTTTGAGGCCCATCACATGATTAAACATTGAAATAGCGGAAGAGGCTTCGACCCTGGCCAGCCCATGGTCCATCGCGACCCACAAACCTTGCTGGCGGTCTTCCATTAAGGCGCGGATATTGTCATCCAGCATGCCGGAGGCTTTGTTGATGTGGCTGTTGATCTGGCCGTGCTGGTCGAGCAGAAAGATACCGTCGCGCACAGTCCCAATTGCCAGCAAACCATTTTGCAGACGCAGACTGCTATAGATCATCGCCTGGTTCAGCGCGCCGCTGGCCGGCATCTGAAATGGCTGTAAACCTTGTGGCGACAGCAGAAAAAAACCGGCATCTCGCGAGCCAATCAGGATCTGGTCATTATCCCATTGCTCGGCGATAAACACCGCTTTGTGGGCCAGAGCTTCGGTGCCGGCAATCAGCTCCAACTGACCGCTTTTCAGTTCCAGCAGGCCGGAATCCTGCTCTTTTACCAGAATGCGGCCATTGATCTGAAAGGCTTTCATAAAAGCGCTTTTGCTGGCCCAGCTGCGCACTTCCTGATCGTTAATCAAAAACAGATAAGAGCGGGCGACAAACAACACCCCTTGCTCGGTGACGAATGTCTGGCGGATATCCTGAAAATTGCGGTAGGCCGGTGGAATGCGTTCGCGCCAGGACACAAACTGCGGGCCCGGCGGCTGATTTTTACTGATGTAACCAAGATCGCCCTTGGCACCGACATAAATGCGGCCATCCAACCCTTGTGCCAGCGACCGCACGACTGACTGATTGGTGGTGGCGATCATCCGCCAGTGCACGCCATCATATTGCAGCACGCCGACATTATTGCCTGCGTAAATCAGGCCATCGTTGTCCTGTAGCAAGGCCCAATTTTGGGTGCCGGCGTTATAATCCTTGGGTTTAAAATTCTTCAGCAGCGGCAGGCCGGCTTCCATCGCGCCGGCAGAACATACCAGGCAACACAGCAGGCCAGCCAGCATGGCTTTGAGTACCCGGAAAACCACTGACGCATATCCCTGCACAGCTGAACCTCATGGCAAAACAATCACCGCATTATTCGCGGATCTCCTAAATTACCCGAGCGTTGCCACAGGGTCAAATGTCAGCTTTTCTCTTTGGTTAATTTGTCCAGATAACCCATACAAAAAGCCGACAGCACAAAAGTAATGTGAATAAGCAAATACCACATGATTTTGTCGTTGCTGATGTTCGGCGTATCCATAAAAATTTTCAGCAGGTGAATCGATGAAATCGCGACTATCGATGCGGCCACTTTGTTTTTCAGCGAGCCGGAATCGACTTTACCCAGCCAGTTCAGTTTCTCTGCCTTGTCATCGATATCCAGCTGCGAGACAAAATTTTCATAGCCGGAGAACATCACCATAATGATGAGGCCGCCGACCAGCACGATATCAATCAGCGACAACACAACCAGAATCAGATCGGCTTCACCGGTCTGCAGAATATTTGGCAACAGGTGAAAGATCTCCTGAAAGAACTTGATGCCGAGCGCGACCAGCACCAGGCTAAGTCCGAGATAAATCGGCGCCATCAGCCAGCGGCTGGCGTACATCAGTCTTTCCAGTATTTTTTCCATCTTTGCTTCCCGTTACTGAACTGCTAAAAACCGTTGGGATATGGGGTTGACCGCAGAATATTCAAGAGCCGGCTTTTTTCTGCAGCCGGGGCTGTTTTTTCAGGGGCCGATTGTCGCACAATGCCGGTGGAAAACCAGAGAGACTTTGTTGCCGGCAGGGCAACAGGCAGTGTGCGCAAGGAATACCTCATGAAAAAAACCATGTTGGCCGTTTTAGTATTAACGGCCACCGCCGCAGTTGCCGACGAAGGCATGTGGCAACCTCATCAGTTACCGGAACTGGAAGCGGTGCTGAAAAGCAAAGGTCTGACGATTGATGCCGCATCCATCGCTGATTTAACCCGTTTCCCGATGAATGCCGTGATTAGCCTCGGCGGCTGTACCGCGTCTTTTGTGTCAAAACAAGGCCTGGCTGTGACCAACCACCATTGCGCTTATGGCAGTATTCAACACAACAGCACCGCACAGAACAATCTGATTGAACAAGGTTTTCTGGCCAAATCGCTGGTTGGTGAGTTACCCGCCGCCCCTGGCAGCAAAATTTTTGTCACCGAAAGTGTCAGCAACGTCACGCAGCAGATCAAGCAGGAACTGACTCCGCAGCTGCAGGGCAAAGATCGTTTCGACAAGATTGATGAAATGCGCAAACAGCTGGTGGCGGAATGTGAAGTGACACCAGGCTATCGCTGCGAAGTTTACAGCTTCCACGGCGGGCTTGAATATTACCTGATCAAACAACTGGAAATTCGCGATGTGCGGCTGGTTTATGCGCCGGCCGCTGGCGTCGGTGTATTTGGCGGCGATATCGACAACTGGATGTGGCCGCGTCATACCGGCGACTATGCATTTTACCGCGCTTATGTCGGTGCTGATGGCAAACCGGCCGACTTCAGCGCGGACAATGTGCCTTTTGTGCCGCCATCTTCGCTAAAAGTGTCGGCCAAAGGCGTGCAGGAAGGCGATTTTGTGATGGTGCTGGGTTATCCGGGCCGTACCAACCGTTACAACACCGCCTTTGAAGTCAAAAACCAGTTCACGGAAATTCTGCCAGCCAGCAAAACCTATCGCGAGCAGACCATCGCGCTGATTAAGCAACATGCGCCGGAAGGCAGCGAGCAACGGGTGAAGTACCAGTCCATCCTGGCGGGCCTTGCCAATTATGCGAAAAATTTTGATGGCATGATCCAGACCTATCAGAAAGGCGGCACTCAGGCGCGCAAAGACGCTTTTGATGCAGAGCTGCAGCGCTGGATTGATGCCGAGCCGGCCCGCAAAGCCAAATACAAACCTGTGCTGCTCGATTTGCAAAAACTGTTGCAAGCCGAAACAGCGACGCAGCAACGCGACCTGATCCTGAATTATTTTGGCTATGCTCAGCTGTTCAGCACCAGCCGGAAACTGTACCGGCTGGCGCAAGAGCAGCAAAAACCGGATGAACTGCGTGAAAGCGGCTATCAAAGCCGCGATCTGGAGCGTTTCAAAGCGGGTCTGAAGCGCATGTCCAGAAGCTTCGAACCGGCGGTTGATTTAGAAATTGCGCTGCATTTCCTGAAGTTATACGCGGCGCTGCCCAAAGATCAGCGTCTGGCCGCGCTGGACCAGGCTTTTGGCTTGCAGGAGCAGACCGATGAAGCTCTGCTGCGCGAGCGGCTGACACAGATCTATCAGGCCACCACGCTGACCGATGAAGCCGAGCGGCTGGCCTGGGTTGGCAAAACGCCGGCCGAATTCCTCGAAAGCAAAGATCCGGCGCTGCAGTTTGCCGTTGCGCTCTACGACACCGACATGCAGCACGAGAGTGCGGCCAAAACCCAGGCGGGTAAATTGTCGGTGGCCAGACCCAAAGTGATGGAAGCGGTGATTGCGTTTAACAAAGCGCAGCAAAAACCGGTTTATCCGGATGCCAACGGCACTTTGCGGGTCACCTACGGTACTGTGCAGGGTTACCAGCCTAAAGATGGCGTGACCTACCAGCCGTTTACCACGCTCAAAGGCATTACGGAGAAACACACCGGCGTTGAGCCATTTAACGCCCCGGCGGCACAGCTGGCGGCCATTGCCAAAGGGGACTTTGGCGGTTACCAGCATCCGGCGCTGGGGACTGTGCCGGTGAATTTCCTCAGCAATGTTGACACCACTGGCGGTAATTCGGGTTCGCCGACGCTGAACGGCAAAGCCGAGCTGGTCGGATTGTTATTTGATGGGGTCATTGAAGGCATCATCGGCAACTACGATTATGACCCCGCACTCAACCGCTCTATCCATGTCGACAGCCGCTATCTGCTGTGGCAGATGGAAAAGGTTGACGGTGCCGGCAATTTGCTGAGCGAAATGGAGATTGTGCGCGACTAAGCGTGCAGCCTGCCAGCTTTGGTCTGAGACAAAAGCGCCTGCGGGCGCTTTTTTTCTGCCAACGCCAAAGCGGGCCGGCAAGCCTTGCAACAAGCCGCCAGACTTCGTATTGTCAGGCTGATTTAGCACTATGGGAAGCGACCCGGTTTGCAGTATGATAGGCCGCTTTTAAATCAGCTGTTCTACTCAGGCATGTTATTAGATCAACACCTTTTTGCTACCTTGTCGCAGGCCGCGGCAGCCAGCCCGCGCCGGCGTGCTTTTCACAATCTTCATCAGGATTATGCTGAGCCGGTCCAGCGGGTGCTGATCGCGCTGCTGCCAGACAGCTATGTGGCACCGCACCGCCATAGCCAGCCCAGTCAATGGGAGCTGTTTGTGGTGTTGAGTGGCCGGGTGGATTTTATCCAGTTTAATGAAGACGGGCAGGTGGTCAGCCGCCATCAACTGGTGGCCGGCAGCAGTCTGTCAGGCCTGCAACTGGCACCGGGCTGCTGGCACAGCGTGACAGCACCCGCGGGACCGGCGTTTTTTCTCGAGGTGAAACAAGGGCCTTATGACCCGTCGCAGCCCCGTGAAAGTGCCGGTTTTGCGCCGGCTGAGCAAACTGCACAGGCGGCGTCTTACCTGAGTTGGTTACAACAGGCGACCGTTGGCAGCTGCTATCAGGAGGAAAGAAGATGAAGTTACAGCTGGTGATCCGCCGCGCCACCATGAATGCGGCGCTGGACTGGTTACGGCAGGGCTGGCAACTGATGCGCAGCCAGATGCAATTGATAGCGTTATTCTGGCTGATGTTGCTGATGTCGTTATTGGGTCTGATCCACCCTTTGCTGGCGGTGGCGACTGCGCTGCTCAACCCGTTTTTAAGCGCCGGTTTTTATCAGGCGATAGTACAGGCGCAACAGCAGCAGCGGATTTCGCTGGAGATGTTGTGGCAGCCGCTGTTGCAGGCAGGGCCGCACCGGGCCACTTTTATCCGGCTGGCCGGCCTGAATATTCTGCTGACTATCCCCAATCAGCTGTTGCTGGCCAATCAGTATCCATTGTGGCAACAGGGCGAAATGGCGCTGCTGCCGCTGTTCGCGATTGTGGCGATGGCCTGCGTCAACGCCATGTTGTTTGCTTATGCAGTGCCTATCGTGTATTTCCTGCGTGAACAGCGCTTGTGGCCGGTGCTGCAGGCCAGTTTTATGGCGTGCTGGCGCAATGTACCGGCGCTGACACTGTACGGCATTATCGCGGCAGTGCTTGGCATGACAGGACCGCTGACGATGTTGTTGTCCTGGGTCTTGATATTGCCCTGGCTCGCCATCAGTTTCTTTTTATCGTTCCGCGAATTCTTTGTGCTGACGCCGGCACGCGAAGCGCAAGAGGCCTCGACCTTTGAAGTCTGAACCGGCCGAACTGACTGCGGCCGAAGGCTGGCAGCTGGCGATTGGCTTATTAAGCCGTCGCGAACACAGCAGCAAAGAGCTGGTGCAGAAACTTGGACAAAAAGGCCTGAGCAAAGAACTGGCATTGCAGGTGCTGGAACGGGCGCAGCAGCAACAATATCAGTCGGATCAGCGTTTTGCGGAATTGCTGGTGCGGCAAAGCCTGCAAAAAGGCCAGGGCATGCAAGTGTTAAAGCAACATGCTTTTGAACAGGGCCTGGCGCAGGATTTGTTACAACAGGCGCTCGACAGCGTGGCGCCTGACTGGTTTGAACTGGCGCTGGCACAGTACCGCAAAAAATTTGGTGAGCAGCCGGCCGGTTCAGACAAAGAAAAATATAAACGGATGGCGTTTTTACAGCGCCGTGGTTTCAGTGCAGAGCAAATCCGTTATGCACTTACTTATTCAGAAGATCAGGAATAGACAGGAAAGCTTATGTACATGACCTCTGCGCAGCTGCGCCGTGCCTTTCTGGACTTTTTTGCCAGCAAAGGCCATCAAATTGTCCCCAGCAGTTCATTGATCCCGGGCAATGACCCGACGCTGCTGTTCACCAATGCCGGGATGGTGCAGTTTAAAGATGTGTTCCTCGGGCAGGACAAACGCAATTACAGCCGGGCTGTGACGTCGCAGCGCTGCGTGCGCGCCGGCGGCAAGCACAACGACCTGGAAAACGTCGGTTATACCGCCCGTCACCACACCTTCTTTGAAATGCTGGGTAACTTCAGCTTTGGCGATTATTTCAAACGCGAAGCCATTCATTTTGCCTGGGAATTTTTAACCGAAGTGGTGAAATTACCCAAAGAAAAACTGTTGATCACCGTCTATCACACCGACGATGAAGCCTACGACATCTGGACCAAAGAAATTGGCATTCCGGCTGAGCGTGCTATCCGCATTGGTGACAACAAAGGCGCGCCATACGCCTCAGATAACTTCTGGGCCATGGGGGATACTGGTCCTTGCGGCCCTTGTACCGAGATTTTTTATGATCACGGCGACCACATCTGGGGCGGCCCACCGGGCTCGGCCGAAGAAGACGGCGACCGTTTCATCGAGATCTGGAACAACGTCTTTATGCAGTTCAACCGCCACGCCGATGGCCGGATGGACCCGCTGCCAAAACCAAGCGTTGACACTGGCATGGGGCTGGAACGTATTTCCGCGATTTTGCAAAACGTACACAGCAACTACGAAATCGACATTTTCCAGGCCTTGATCAAACAAGCCGCCCAAGTGACCGGTGCAACTGACCTCGCCAGTAAATCACTGCGCGTCATTGCTGACCATATCCGCAGCTGCTCGTTTTTAGTGGCGGACGGCGTGATGCCATCCAACGAGGGCCGCGGTTATGTGCTGCGCCGGATCATCCGCCGCGCCGTACGTCATGGCAATCAGCTGGGCGCCAAAGGTGTGTTCTTCAGCAAAATCGTTGGCGAGCTGGTCAATCAGATGGGTGAAGCGTATCCGGAGCTGGTTGAAAAGCAGGCAGTCATCGAAAAAGTGCTGCGAATGGAAGAAGAGCAGTTTGGTAAAACGCTGGAGCGGGGCCTGCTGCTGTTAAAAGATGCGCTGGCGGACCTTGGTGACAGCAAAGAAATCCCGGGCGAGCTGGTGTTCAAACTGTACGACACTTATGGCTTCCCGGTCGATTTAACGTCCGACGTGGCCCGTGAGCAGGGTTACAGTGTCGATCAGGCCGGCTTTGAAACCGCGATGGAAGCACAGCGTAAACGCGCCCAGGCGGCGTCAAACTTCGGCGCCGATTACAATCAGACGCTGACCAGCGACCAGGTGACGGATTTTACCGGTTACAGCGAAGTGCATGGCAATGCGGCTGTACTGGAAATCATCCGCGACGGTGACAAAACCGACGCAATCATCGATGGTCAGCAAGCCTTAGTGGTGCTGGACCAGACGCCATTTTACGCCGAATCTGGCGGTCAGGTTGGCGATACCGGCACTCTGACACTGGCGTCCGGTGCGGTGTTTACCGTGACAGATACCGTCAAAATTGGTAAAGCGTTCGCCCACAAAGGCAGCATTCAGGGCGTGCTGAACGTCGGCGATCGGGTCGATGCGCAAATCGACACCGAACGGCGCGCGGCGATCCGGAAAAACCACTCAGCGACTCACTTATTGCACGCCGCATTGCAGCAGGTACTTGGTGAGCATGTGGTGCAAAAAGGCTCACAGGTGGCCGCTGACCGGCTGCGCTTTGACTTCGCCCATTTTGAAGCGGTCAAAGCCGATGAGATCCGTCAGATTGAACAGCTGGTCAATGCGCAAATTCAGGCCAACCATGAAGTAACCACCCGGCTGATGCAGCTGGAAGCCGCCAAAGCGGCGGGCGCGATGGCACTGTTTGGTGAAAAGTACGACGACGATGTGCGTGTACTCAGCATGGGCGATTTCTCGATTGAGCTCTGTGGCGGCACCCACGTCGCCCGCACCGGCGACATCGGCTTGTTCAAAATTGTGGTCGAAAGCGGTATCGCCGCCGGCGTGCGCCGGATTGAAGCCGTGACTGGTGAGGGCGCGCTGGCCTGGTTACACAAACTGGAACAGCAAGCCCAGCAAGTCGCGTCTGTGCTCAAAGGTGATGTGTTGTCGATTGCTGAGCGCGTTGTCCAGACGCTCGATAAGAGCAAACAGCTGGAAAAAGAGCTGGAGCAGTTAAAAGCCAAAATGGCCAGTGCTGCCGGCGCCTCTTTGCTCGACAAAGCAGTTGACATCAACGGCGTTAAAGTCCTGATCGCTGAGCTCAGTGGCGTCGATCCAAAAGGTTTCCGTACCATGATGGACGAACTCAAGGTCAAAATCGGTTCCGGCGTGTTGCTGCTGGCAACTGCGGCTGAGGGCAAAGTCAGCCTGATCGCCGGCGTCACCAAAGATTTAACCGACAAAGTGCACGCCGGGCAGTTGGTGGGCTGGGCGGCGGAGCAGCTTGGCGGCAAAGGCGGTGGTAAACCAGACCTGGCGCAGGCTGGTGGCACCGATGTCGCTGCACTTGGCAAAGTGCTGGCGGACGCGCCGGCTTACCTTCGCGAGAAGCTGTAACTTGGCATTACTGGTCCAGAAATTCGGCGGTACCTCAGTGGGTACCACCGAACGCATCGAAGCAGTCGCCGATTTAATTATCCGCACGCTGCAATCCGGCCATAAGGTGGTGGCGGTGGTGTCGGCGATGGCGGGCGAGACCAATCGCCTGCTGGGGCTGGCCCAGCACATCGACCCAAAAGCCAATGCCCGCGAGCTGGACGTGCTGGCGGCAAGCGGCGAGCAGGTGACTGTGGCGTTATTGGCCCTCGCGCTGGTGAAACGCGGTTATCCGGCGGTATCGCTGCTGGCAGACCAGATTTGTATTCATACCGATAACAAATTTGGCAAAGCGCGGATTGAACGGGTGGACACCGAACGGTTGCAGACCGAACTGGAGCAGGGCCATATCGTCGTGTGCGCTGGCTTTCAGGGCCGCGATTTTGAAGGCAATCTGACGACGCTCGGCCGTGGTGGTTCTGATACCTCTGCGGTGGCGCTTGCTGCAGCGCTGAAGGCCGACGAATGTCAGATTTATACCGATGTGGATGGCGTCTACACCATAGATCCACGGATTTGTGCCGGCGCCCGGCGTCTGCCTTATATTCCGTTCGCCGATATGCTGGAACTGGCCAGTGTTGGCGCTAAAGTGCTGCATGCGCGCTCGGTGGAATATGCCGGCCGTTATCAGGTGCGACTGCGGGTGTTATCCACCTTCAGGCCTGACGCCGGCACGTTGATGCTGTATCAGCATGACAATGTGCAGTGGCCCGCCATTTCCGGCATCGCCTGTCAGCATGCGCAGTGCTGGCTGCAACTGGCCGGAATAAATACGGTGCTGGCTGCGCAGTTGCTGGCCCTGCTGGCTGAGCGCAATATTGATGTTGATATGCTGCAGCAAGAGGAGGCAGAGCTCCGGCTGGCGCTTGGCAGTGCGGACTGGTCGCAATTGTCGGACGAAGTGCTGCAGTTGCTGAATCATTGGCCGGATGTACAACTGCAGGTGCTGCCCAATGTGGCCAAACTGTCCGTGGTGGGATGTGGCATCAGTACGGAACCTCAGCTTGCTGCAAGTATCAGACAATGGCTGGACACACAAAATGTGCCGGTCTGGGCACTGATGCAAAGTGAGAGTCGTTTGTCGGTGTTGACTTCGCCAGAGCTGATTGAATCGGTGGCGGCGAAATTACATCAGGTTTTTTGCCCCGGCGAAAATTAATCGCTGGATTTTCATAAATTTGAATGCTGAGTTATTATTGGCAACATGGACGCGATGGTGAAAGGCTGAGCGTCGTATTTAAAGCTGGGATTAAAGGATAGGAGCAAACGAATGCTTATTTTGACCCGTCGCGTTGGTGAGACTTTAATGATTGGTGACGAAGTCACTGTGACTGTATTAGGTGTAAAAGGGAATCAGGTCCGGATTGGTGTCAATGCACCAAAAGAGGTCTCTGTGCACCGTGAAGAAATCTATATGCGTATTCAGGCAGAAAAAGGCACGCCTGGCGGCTACAGCCAGGATGATGATCAATAATTCTGTTTAGCTAAACCTTTGTTTTTATTGTTTTGTTGTTTGAAAACTAGTCAGTTGCGTCATTAATTGCACAGATTGCTTAAAAGGTCGGCAATCACACAGTTCAGGCCAAAATATTGTTTGACTTATTTTCCTGAAACATTAATATACGCACCGCAACGTAGCGCGGAGAAGTGGCCGAGAGGCTGAAGGCGCACCCCTGCTAAGGGTGTATACCTCAAAAGGGTATCGAGGGTTCGAATCCCTCCTTCTCCGCCATTTTTGCCCTCGAAATGGACGCGTAGCTCAGCTGGATAGAGTACTCGGCTACGAACCGAGCGGTCGGAGGTTCGAATCCTCCCGCGTCCGCCATTCGAGGCAAAACTTGCAAGTCTGCGAAAGCAGACAACAATAGTAAGACCTGTCGAAAGACATACTCACTCCGGACGCGTAGCTCAGCTGGATAGAGTACTCGGCTACGAACCGAGCGGTCGGAGGTTCGAATCCTCCCGCGTCCGCCATTAAAACCTGCTTCGTGCAGGTTTTTTTGTAGCTGAAATTTGCCCACAGCAATACTCCCGCGTCCTCCGGCCTGCTGCAGAGCAACAGGCGTGAAATCAGTGCGAGCCAAATGGTTGGCTCGCATGATCTGATTTCACCCATTAAAACCTGCCTCGTGCAGGTTTTTTTGTAGCTGAAATTTGCCCTCGGCAATACTCCCGCGTCCTCCGGCCTGCTGCAGAGCAACAGGCGTGAAATCAGGGCGAGCCAAATGGTTGGCTCGCATGATGCTGATTTCACCCATTAAGACCTGCCTCGTGCAGGTTTTTTTGTTTTTGCCATCCCGTCAACAATCCTGCTGTTCCTGTGACACATCTTTGGCAGAACGTCTGGCTGTCGCTTCAGCCGGAAGCTGCACTGCATTTGCTTCTCATCCTGGTCGCTTTGGCGCGTGCGCCCTCATTGCAACGCTTTTGTGCTGTTTTTGGTGGCAGGTTGCACCAGAATGTGGCACAGGCATCGGTTGTTTCCATTATCAATAACTTATAAATCAGTATCTTATGTGTTGGTTGTACCGCTGGATTTAATCTTGCTGTTGTGTTCTGATAAAAATTCACATGCTGGGGGATTTATGTGGAACACAAAAATAAAATCAATAAAACAAAAAATAATGCTGACGGTGGGTGGTTCAACAGCGGTATTGCTGGGCCTGGCTGCCTTCATGGTGATCCAACAAACGGCGGCGCAAACCCGCGCTCAGGTCGAGGCCGAGGTCAGCAGCCTGATGCTGAAAGAATCCGTCGCGGTCGGCCAGTTTTTTGCTGAATACGCCCAGGTCGCCAAAACCTTTTTGCACAACCCACAGTTTCAGCAGTGGTTTGTTGCTTATCCGGGACGCGGCACTGCGCTGGAGACTGTGAGCGGTTATCCGCAAATCAATCAGACTTTTAAAACGATCAGCGCCGGCGACGACAACATTCTGTCGGCTTTTTTCGCGCTGGACCGCTCGGCTGAATATTTCCGCGAAGATTCACGCACCGGGGTGGACACTGAAGGGCCGGATAAAGGTGTGCTGGACAAAGGTTATTTCGCCACCAAGCGGCCCTGGTACCTTGAAAGCCTGAAACATAACAAGTTCTTTGTTGGTTCGCCGTCGGCTGATTTCACCACAGGCGTGGTTTCGGCAGTGGTTGAGGGGCCGGTGTACTTGCCTGACGGGACTTTATTAGGCGTGGGTGGCCTCGATTTGCATATCAACAAAGTGGGTGACAAGGTCGAGACCATCCGTTATCAGGGCGAAGGGTTGCCCTTTTTGCTCGATGGCAAAGGCCAGATTGTGCATTTCTCCAATGATTCAGGGCTGAAAACTCAGGCCAATGACCCGATCGCTGGTTTTGAGCAGAAATTTGCCGATACCCGTGGTTTTGCTGCCCTGGCCGATGCTGCAGCGCAAGGACTGCACGGTTTTGCTGCAGTCCGTTTGCAGGGCCAGGATTATTACGTTGCGTATCAGCCGGTACAACGGACGTTTCCGCAAATGAACTGGCTGGTCGGCATTCTGGTACCGGCTGAGCTGATTGACGCCCCGATCCGGACCGCGACCGGCTGGTCGGTGTTGGGTGCCTTTCTCATTCTGCTGCTGGTCACCGCCAGCATTGTGCTGACCACCGGTGTGATTGTCAGGCCCTTGCAGCATTTGACGCTGGCCCTGCGCGATATTGCCAGTGGCGAAGGCGATCTGACCCGTCGCATTGACATCGAGCAGCAAGACGAAGTGGGCGCGCTGGCGCGCCATTTTAATACCTTCACCGGTAAGCTGCGTCAGTCGCTGGCCAGAACTCAGCAACAGGCGTTGCAGGTCCAGGCATCCAGCGCCCATTTAAATCAGGTGGTGGCGCTGACTAATCAGGAGATCCAGCACGAAAAAAGCCAGATAGATTCGGTCTCTGCGGCGGTGACCGAAATGGCGGCGACAGTGCAGGAAATCAGCCGCAATGCGCAGTCGGCCAGTGAAGCGGCCACTGAAGCCGAGCAACAAGGCGCGCAAGGCGCGGATTTGTCTGCGCAGGCAGTGGCAGATATGGCACAACTGGACCAGAAAATGCTGAACGCTGTCACCGTGGTGCAAGGGCTGGCACGCGAATCTGAAAGCATCGGCACTGTGGTGGACGTGATCAAAGGCATTGCGGAGCAAACCAATCTGCTGGCGCTGAACGCGGCGATTGAGGCGGCGCGGGCTGGTGAACAAGGCCGTGGTTTTGCGGTGGTGGCCGATGAGGTTCGCTCACTGGCGGCCCGCACGCGTGACAGCACCGACGATATCCGCCGGATGGTGGAAAAACTGCAGCACATCGCGCGTCAGGCGGAAGATGTGATGGAGCAGGGACGTCAGCAGACAGAACTCGGTGCCGGCCGGGCCAGAGCCATGCAGCAGGCGCTGGCCGGTATCAGCCAGGCCATT
>JACCDQ011645918.1_pt1 | contig 13642 bp, 12 predicted proteins | sample 7446031 | NCBI WGS metagenome assembly JACCDQ01 (sample SAMN15323442, study PRJNA562643) | freshwater metagenome | isolation source: river surface water | place: USA:Blue River Watershed | collected 2017-08-17 | reverse complement strand
CATCTTACCATTGAAGAAACCTATGAATTAGGTGATGCGATTTTGGATAATAATTTGACTGAAGTCAAAAAAGAATTGGGAGATTTGTTGTTGCACATTGTTTTTTATGCCAAAATAGGAAGTGAAACTCAAGATTTTGATATGGCCGATGTGTGCAATGAAATTTGCGAAAAACTCATTTATCGCCATCCTCATATTTATGGAGATGTCGAAGTGAAAGATGAAGAAGAGGTAAAACAAAACTGGGAAAAACTCAAATTGAAAGAAGGAAAAAAATCCGTTTTAGAGGGGGTGCCGAAAGGGTTACCGGCTTTAGTCAAAGCGAGCCGAATTCAAGATAAGGTAAAAGGAGTGGGATTTGATTGGGAAGAGCCACATCAAGTTTGGGACAAAGTCCAAGAAGAATTACAAGAGTTACAGGTTGAGATTGCCTCTGGGGATCAAGATAAAATAGAGGCTGAATTTGGTGATGTGCTATTTTCGATGATTAATTATGCTCGGTTTTTGAAAGTAAATCCAGAAGATGCTTTGGAGAGAACAAATAAAAAATTCATTACTCGATTTCAGTATTTAGAAACTAAAGCAACTGAACTTGGCAAACCGTTGAAGGATATGACTTTGGCAGAAATGGATGTTTTTTGGAATGAAGCAAAGAAATTATAAGGTTACTCAGCCATCTTTTTTAACTTGCCAATATCTTTTAATGTAATTTTTTTACCTGATAATTCAATCAAACCTAATTTATTAAAATCTGAAAGTAAACGGATACAACTTTCGGTAGCGGTACCAATCATACTGGCTAATTCTTCTCTAGACAATTGTACTTTTAGGCTATCATCTTCATTTTTACCAAAGTTGTCTGCTAAGTACAATAAGGTTTCAGCAAGACGTTCTTTAACGGTTTTTTGCGCCATGTTTACGGCATGATCATCAGCTTCTTTTAAGTCTCCACAAATGGTTTTCATTACATTCATAGAAAACTGATTGTTTTTGTCAAAAAATCCCATTACTTCTGTTCTTGGAATAAAACAAACTTCCATGTCTTCTAAAGCAACAGCGCTAAGGTTTACAGGTTCGTCACTTATAATAGAGCGTTGCCCCAATAGCTCACCTTTTTTAATTAGTTTGACAATGTGGTCCTTACCGTTTGCACTTAATTTAGATAATTTACAAACTCCGTCTTTGATACAATAAATACCGTTGATAGTTTCCCCTTCTTCAAAAATAATATCTCCTTTTTTAATAGTATAGGATTCTTTGCATTCAGAAAGTTGGACTAACTCTTCTTTATTCAAAGCTTTTAAAGAACTGAATTCTCTAACGATACATTGTTCACATTTACTCATAATAGGAAGTAGGGACTTTTTATTCAGTGACAAATTTAATGATTATTATGACAAATGTCATATTTTTAACATGAACAATTGGTGACCTTTGTCACAGGTAAAATGAGCAAAGAGTATGGATACAAAAAACTGTTTCCATTGCGGTTTAGACATAGTAGCATCAGATCAAATTCTTTTTGATGATAAAGTATTTTGTTGTGCAGGTTGTAAAACGGTTTACGAGATATTTAGTCAAAATGATATGGGGTGCTATTATGATTTTGAAAAATCGCCTGGGGCAACTCCGCAAGATATTAATGGTAAATATGATTTTTTAGATAATGAAAGTATCGTTTCAAAACTGTTGGAATTCGAAGAGAATGCAACCGCTATTGTTTCACTTAACATTCCTCATATACATTGTAGCTCGTGTATTTGGATTTTGGAAAATTTACAACGTCTTCAAAAAGGCATAAGTACTTCGCAGGTTAATTTTCCTGAAAAAAAAGTTCGTATTACGTACCAACCAGACCAAGTTTCGCTTAAAGAAATTGTTTATCTATTGAGTGGTATTGGTTATGAACCTTATATTAGTTTAGAGAACTATGAATTGGGAGCTAATAAAGTTGATCGAAGTTTGACCTATAAACTTGGGGTAGCTTTCTTTTGTTTTGGGAATATTATGTTACTTTCTTTTCCAGAATATTTTGAGGTGAAAGAATATTGGTTGGACCAATACCGTGGCTTTTTCCGTTGGTTAATTTTTGCATTGTCTTTGCCTAGTTTTTTATATTCTGCTAGCGGATATTATATTTCGGCATACAAAAGCATCAAATCCAAAATGCTCAACATTGATATTCCAATTGCCTTAGGGATTATTGTCATGTTTGTCCGAAGTACCGTAGATATTGTGTTAGACTATGGTTCTGGTTTTTTTGATAGCTTAACAGGTTTAGTTTTCTTTATGTTGTTAGGGAAAATGTTCCAAATCAAAACCTATAGTTTCTTGAGTTTTGAACGTGATTTTAAATCCTATTTTCCTATTGCAATTACTCGCATTAGAGAAGGTTTAGATGAAAGCGTGCCTATTTACGATATTGAAAAAGGTGATCGATTGTTGATACGTAACCAAGAATTGATTCCTGTTGATGGGATTTTAATTTCTGAATCTGCCGAAATCGATTATAGTTTTGTTACAGGAGAGGCAGTTCCAATCACCAAAAAATCAGGAGACAAGCTGTTTGCAGGAGGGAAGCAAATTGGGAAAATGATTGAGATGGAAGTGTTGTATTCGGTCTCCCAAAGTTATTTAACTCAGCTCTGGAGTAATGATGTATTCCAAAAAAATGTAGAACAGAAACACAAAACCATCACCGATCAAATATCGCGCTATTTTACGCCCATTCTACTATCAATAGCATTTGCCGGATTTGGGTATTGGATTTTTAAAGATACCAATACTGCTTTTAATGTATTTACTGCAGTATTGATTGTGGCTTGTCCTTGTGCTTTAGCGTTAACTGCTCCTTTCACTTTTGGAAATGTACTTCGAATTTTAGGTAAGAAAAAGTTTTATCTTAAAAATGCATTGGTCATAGAACAATTAGCCAAAGTAGATACCATCGTCTTTGACAAAACGGGAACGATTACAACAAATAAAAAATCAAATATTTCATACGAAGGTAAAGTGCTTTCAGATGACGAAGCAGTTCTAATAAAAAATGCACTTCGTGCTTCGAATCACCCTTTAAGCAGGATGTTGTATGATTTTTTGCCAGAAACAAAAAAAATACAACTCGATGCATTTGAAGAGGTCACGGGAAAAGGAATACAAGCTTCTATTGGAGGTGTTTCAATTCAGTTAGGTTCGGCTTTATTTGTTGGAAGGAGTGAGGTAGATACAAACAAACAAACCTCTGTTCATATAAAAATAGATGCAAATTACGTAGGTAAATATGTGTTTAATAATCAGTATAGAGAAGGTTTGGCGACACTTTTTACCAATTTAAGCCAACAGTATCAGATTAAAATCTTATCAGGAGATAATGAAGGCGAACGTGAAACTTTAGAACAGCTATTACCCAAAGGAACTGAATTAATTTTTAATCAAAAACCAGAACAAAAATTAGAATTCATTAAGCAATTACAAGAAGGTGGTAACAATGTAATGATGGTGGGTGATGGACTCAATGATGCAGGTGCTTTGGCTCAAAGTAATGTAGGAATTGCAGTTTCGGAAAATGTGAATGTTTTTTCTCCTGCCTGCGATGCTATTTTAGATGCGAGTGTTTTTCAAAAATTATATTCGTTCTTGAAGTTATCTAAAAAAGCGATAACCACTATTAAAATGAGCTTTACAGTATCGTTATTGTATAATTTGGTTGGTCTTTCATTTGCAGTTACTGGGAATTTGTTACCTCTTGTTGCAGCCGTAATTATGCCTCTGAGCACTATTACTATAGTGAGTTTTGTAACCTTGATGAGTAATTATTACGCTAAAAGGGTGGAACGAAAATAAAAGGGTTTTGTATTCTTTATTTGATTAATTTTAATAGAAATAGTTGTAGTATGATAAATGTCATATTTTTTGAGAATTACTACAATTAACTTTGTTAACATAATTTTAAGGTATATGAGTGTTATTTATCTATTGATATCAATTAGTATTCTAGTAGCGATAGGTTTTTTCATTGCTTTTATACGAGCAGTTAAAACTGGGCAATACGATGATGATTACACGCCTTCGGTCAGAATTCTTTTTGATGACGAACTTAAAGTAAAACCAAATAAATCAGTACAAACAATAGAAGAAAAACAAATTTAATTATGGAAATGCAACAATTTTATTATGACAACAAAATTGTAAAGAAATTCCTTTACGCTACCATTGTTTTTGGTATAGTAGGAATGTTAGTTGGGCTTATTCTGGCTTTTATGTTTCTTTTTCCAAACGTTACCGACGGAATTTCGTGGTTGAGTTTTGGTAGATTGAGACCTTTACATACTAACGCAGTTATTTTTGCCTTCGTGGGTAATGCCATGTTTGCGGGAGTATATTACTCAATGCAACGACTGCTAAAAACAAGAATGTTTAGTGATTTTTTGAGTAATCTTAACTTTTGGGGTTGGCAATTAATCATTGTTGCAGCAGCCATTTCGTTACCATTAGGATTGAGTACATCAAAAGAATATGCTGAATTGGAGTGGCCAATAGATATTGCAATCGCCTTGATTTGGGTTGTTTTTGGTATCAATATGATTGGAACCATTTTGAAAAGAAGAGAACGTCACTTATATGTTGCTATTTGGTTTTACATAGCCACATTTGTAACGGTAGCAGTATTGCATATTTTCAATAGTTTGGAATTGCCTATTTCTGGAATGAAAAGTTATTCTGTATACGCGGGAGTTCAAGATGCTTTGGTGCAATGGTGGTACGGACATAATGCAGTTGCTTTCTTCTTGACTACGCCTTTCTTAGGATTGATGTATTATTTTGTCCCTAAAGCTGCTAATCGTCCGGTGTATTCGTACCGACTTTCTATTGTTCACTTTTGGTCGTTAATTTTTATTTACATCTGGGCAGGACCACACCATTTATTATATTCTGCGTTACCAACTTGGGCACAAAATCTAGGGGTTGTTTTCTCTGTGATGTTGATTGCTCCATCTTGGGGAGGTATGATTAATGGTTTGTTGACGCTAAGAGGAGTTTGGGATAAAGTACGAGTGGAGCCAGTATTAAAATTCTTTGTTGTAGCCATTACAGGTTACGGTATGGCTACTTTTGAAGGGCCAATGTTATCTCTTAAAAATGTAAATGCTATTGCACACTATACCGATTGGATTATTGCTCACGTTCACGTTGGTGCATTAGCATGGAATGGTTTTATGGCATTTGGTATGATTTATTGGTTAATTCCAAGAATGACTAAAATACCTTTGTATTCTACTAAATTGGCTAATTTCCACTTTTGGATAGGTACATTAGGAATTATTCTTTATGCGCTTCCAATGTATGTTGCTGGGTTTACACAAGCCTCTATGTGGAAACAATTTAATCCAGACGGGACTTTAACTTACGGAAACTTCTTAGAAACGGTAACTCAAATTATGCCAATGTATTTGATGAGAGCCGTGGGAGGTACTATGTATCTTGCAGGAATGTTGGTTTTAGTATATAACATCATTCAAACTGTGAGAGCAGGTCAATCAATTGAAGATGAATTGGCTGAAGCTCCAGCATTGCAACAAATTAGTAGTGGAAGAATTAAAGGAGAAAAATTCCACCCTTGGTTAGAAAGAAAACCAATACAATTAACCATTTTAGCGACTGTAGCTATTTTGATTGGTGGTATTATTCAAATTGTACCTACCATTATGGTAAAATCAAATATTCCTACAATCACAAGTGTAAAACCATATACTCCACTTGAATTAGAAGGACGTGATTTGTACATTCGTGAAGGATGTGTAGGATGTCATTCACAATCAGTTCGTCCTTTCCGTAGTGAGGTGGAACGTTATGGGCCACAATCAAAAGCAGGAGAATTTGTATACGATCATCCATTCCTTTGGGGTTCAAAACGTACAGGTCCAGACTTGTTACGAGTAGGTGGAAAATACAATGATAATTGGCATTTTAACCACTTTTGGAGTCCTCAAAGTATTTCAGCGGGTTCAATCATGCCGGCCTACAAATGGTTGTTTGATAATAAGCCAATGGATATTTCAATGACTCAAAAGAAAATGAAAGCCATGAAAACACTTGGAGTTCCTTACGATGAACCAGGTCAGGCACAAATCGCCAATGCACAAAAAGATTTAAGAGCTCAGGCAATTAAAATAGAAGAGAGTTTGAAAAACGATCCTGACTTTGTTAAAAGTTATGAGGAAAGCAAGAAAAAAGCAGCAGCTAAAGGTGAAAAATTTGTTCCAATGAACGAAAGAGAAATAGTAGCTTTAATTGCTTATATGCAACGTTTAGGGACTGATATTAAAGTAAAAAAATAATATAGTACGTTATGTTTGAACAAATAAAACACAATATGGAAACCATTGCAGGAGTTGCAATATATCCAATACTATCGTTGCTAATTTTCTTTTTATTTTTTGTAGGACTAACACTGTGGGTGGTATCGTATAAAAAAGAAAAGATAGACGAGATGAGTCAAATTCCACTAAATGATAATGTATCATTATAATTTTTTAAACTTTTGAAAATGAAAAAATTAATCCCTGTATATGTAAGAGTTCCTCTGATCTTCTTTGCTGTTTTTGGCGCAATGGAGTTTTTTATTGACTCTGGAGATCGACCTGCTTTTATCAAGTTTCCAATGGTTTCTGTTTTCTTATTTGTATTCTTATTTCTTTTGATAGCTATAGAGATTACTATAAGTGCAATTGATAAAATCACGTACCAATTATTAACTGACGAACAAAAGGCAAAACTAGAAGAAGCTACGCAATTAGGTTTTAAAGAAAGCCAATGGTATGCTAAATTAATGAAAGCCTTGACGAAGTCAGAGCCAATGGAGAACGAAGGTCAACTATTGTTAGATCATGACTATGACGGAATCAAAGAATTAGATAATAATTTGCCACCATGGTGGTTGTATTTATTCTATGCTTGTATTGTTTTTTCAGTAATTTACCTAGTTCGTTTTGAAATTTTAGGGGCAGATGACCAAGAAATGGAATTGAAAAAAGAATTAGCACAAGCTAAAATTGAAGTGGCCGAGTATATGAAAACTGCTCCAGATTTAATGGACGAAAAAACAGTTACTCTTTTAACAGATGCACCCACTTTAGCAGAAGGGAAAACAATTTTCGAAACTAATTGTGCTGCTTGTCATAGAGCAGATGCTGGAGGACAAATCGGACCGAACTTAACAGATGAAAATTGGATTTTAGGAGGAGGAATCAAAAACTTATTCCACACTATTACTAATGGGGGTCGTGACGGTAAAGGAATGATTGCTTGGAAAGGTACTTTAAAACCAAAAGAAATTCAAAAAGTAGCTAGTTATATTATTTCTCTAAAAGGAAGTAATCCTAAAGATCCAAAAGCACCAGATGGTGAAATCTGGGTTGAAGAAGCTGCAGCAGCACCTGCAAAATAATAAATCATTAACTAAAAGACCAATTTCAATTTGAAGTTGGTCTTTTAAAATTAAAATACAATGTCTAGTATACAAGACGAATCTTTTAGAGATAGTATAGGTACTATTGATGAGTCAGGAAAAAGGAGGTTTATATTTCCTAAAAAACCTTCGGGGAAGTTTTATGAATACAGAAAAATAGTTAGTTATTTTTTATTAGCAATACTTATTGCGAATCCATTCATTAAAGTAAATGGTAATCAATTCATGATGTTCAACGTATTGGAACGTCGTTTCAATATTTTTGGTTTCCCTTTTTGGCCTCAAGATTTTTATCTATTTGTTTTATTCATGATTGTTGGAGTAGTCTTTGTAATTCTATTTACTGTGATTTTCGGACGTATATTTTGTGGTTGGATTTGTCCACAAACTATTTTCTTGGAAATGGTTTTTCGCAGAATAGAGTATTGGATTGAAGGAGATAGGGGGGCACAAATCCGATTGAATAAGCAAGAATGGAATGCTGAAAAAATTAGAAAAAAAGGATTGAAATGGTTCGTGTTTTTAATTATTTCGTTTTTTATTGCCAATGTATTTTTAGCGTATTTAATCAGTAGTGATGAACTTTTAAAAATGATTGAAGATGGACCTGAAAGTCATTTAAGTACTTTAATTGCGTTGCTGATTTTTACAGGGGTTTTTTATTTTGTTTTTGTATGGTTTAGAGAACAAGTTTGTATTATCGCTTGTCCTTATGGTAGATTACAAGGAGTGCTTTTGGATAACAAATCAATTAATGTAGCCTACGATTTTGTACGTGGAGAGAAACAACTTGGGAGAGCTAAATTCAATAAAAATGAAGTTCGTGCTGCAATAGGAAAAGGAGATTGTATCGATTGTCACCAGTGTGTACATGTTTGTCCAACTGGTATTGATATTCGAAATGGAACACAATTAGAATGTGTAAACTGTACCGCCTGTATAGATGAGTGTGATACCATTATGGAAAGCGTTGGTTTACCCAAAGGACTAATTCGTTATGCGTCCGAAGACGAAATCGAAAAAAATGCCAAGTTTAAATTTACGGCTAGAATGAAAGGCTATACAGCGGTATTGATTATCTTGGTAGGTGTCTTGACTGGTTTGTTGTTTTTGAGAACTGATGTAGAAGCTACAATTTTGCGTTTGCCAGGTCAGTTATACCAACATAAAGGAGAAAACATCAGTAATATATATACCTTTAAGATTATTAATAAAACTAATGAAGAATTTCAAGACATTCATTTCAAATTAGTTGGGATCAAGGGAACTTTACGAGTAGTAGGTAAACAAGATTTTAAAGTACCTAAACAAGGAATGAATGATGGGACTTTATTTGTTGAAATTAATCAATACTTATTGGAAACAGATAAGACAAAGTTAACCATAGAGGTATATAATGGTAATAAAAAAATTGAGACTGCTACGACTAGTTTTTTGAGTCCGAGAAGTTTTGATTAAATAACGTAATAGTAAGAAAGATGAAAATTAATTGGGGAGCAGGAATTGTAATAGCATTTGCTTTATTTATGGCTTTTATTCTTTATTTTGTTATAGAGGTACAATCCAATTCAAAATATGATAATGATTTAGTGGTGGAGGAATACTACAAGCACGATGCGCAATTTGGTAAAGAAATGCAACGTATTCAAAATGCACAAAATTTGCCTGAAAAACCTAAAATTGCCTTAACTTCAAAAGGTATTGAAATTACATTTCCTGCGGTTTTTGTTCCCAATAAAATAAAAGGAAACGTATCCCTATATAGGCCATCTAACAAGAAAATGGATTTTGAAGTGCCAATTTCGATTTCTGAACCAACTTTGCTCGTACCTAAAAAAAGTTTGGTAGGTGGCCGTTGGGATATTAATATGGAGTGGCAATATGCAGGCAAATCGTATTTAACTAAAGAGACAATATATTTTAATTAATCAGAAGGTATGTTGTATTCTGCTTTGGTTTTTGGTTTAATTAGTAGTCTGCATTGCATTGGAATGTGTGGACCAATTGCCATGATGCTGCCAGTAGATAGAACAAACTCAGTAAAGAAAGGTTCCCAAATTGTGATGTATCATTTTGGGCGTTTGTCAGCATATGCAAGTATAGGTTTGGTTTTCGGTTTGGTGGGAAAAGGATTTTTTTTAGCAGGAATCCAACAAAGATTATCAATTTTTATTGGTCTAGCTATGATAATTACAATATTGATACCTGAAAAAGTAGTAGCAAATTATAATTTTTCAAAACCCATATTCCTATTAATTTCAAAGATAAAAACGGCTTTAGGAAAACAGTTTAAAAATAAAAGTTACCAATCGTTATTTACAATTGGTCTGTTTAATGGTTTTTTGCCTTGTGGGATGGTCTATGTAGCTTTATTTGGCGCTATCGCTATGCAAAACGTCCCGTTTGGGATTTTGTATATGTTGTTGTTTGGATTAGGAACAGTACCTATGATGAGTAGTGTCACGTATTTAAATTCAGTGATGACACTTCCATTTCGGAATAAAATTCAAAAGGTAATCCCTTATGTTGGAGTGCTTATTGGCGTCCTTTTTGTATTGCGAGGATTAGGTTTAGGAATACCGTACATTTCGCCAGCCACTACAAGTTTATTTGTGCAAGAAACACCTAATTGTCATTAAAAAAGAATAAGTATAATTAAATAGAATATAAAAATGGAAAGACACGATTTATTAGATGAATTACCAGAGTACCAAGATAAGATTCATCAATTGAAAGTGGACAATGCTCACTTCAGAAAAGTTTTTGATGAGTATCATGATTTAGAACATGAAATTCATAGAATCAATACAGGAGTAGAAACAACTACTGATGAGCATTTACACCAGTTAAAAGCTAATTTGTTATTTATGAAAGATGAGTTAGTAGCAATGATAAAAGGGTAATATTCTAATTAAAAGTAAAAAAAGCACACTATTCAGTGTGCTTTTTTATTTAAAAACAACCAAATTCTAAATAGTCATCGAAAATAATGCGGTATCAGGAGCTTTTCGTTTTAATAGTACATCAAACGCCATGCAGATATTACGAACAAAGGGCTTTCCAACCTCTGTTACTCTAACTCCATTTGAAATAAATTCAATTAGTCCATCTCTTTCCATTTCCTTTAATTGTATCACAATATCAGGAATCTCATTAAAATACTCTTTTGCGTCAGTCCAAGAAGTTTCAAATTGACACATTAGATTTAAGATATGATTACGAATGATTAAATCTTCGTTGGTTAATAAATGCCCTCTTAAAATTGGAATTTTATTAGTTGCTAGGATGGCATAATACTCTTCAATTGTTTTTACATTTTGTGCAAAACTATACCAACTATCGCTAATAGACGAAACTCCTAGTCCAATCATTACTTGTGTTTTTGAAGAACTATATCCCATAAAATTACGGTGTAGTTTTCTATCTCTAAAGGATTCAAATAAACTGTCTGTTTGTAATGCAAAATGATCCATGCCAATTTCATGATACTCATTTTCATATAGTAATTGTTTGCCAATTTCGTATAATTCTCTCTTTTTGTCGTCTTTTGGGATGTCCTCGTCATTGAATCCGCGCTGTCCATTCCCTTTGATCCAAGGCACATGGGCATAGCTGTAAAAAGCCAATCGATCTGGTTGTAGAGATTTTGTTTTTTCGATAGTATCAATTACATCTTCTTTTTCTTGAAAAGGTAAACCAAAAATAATGTCGTGACCTATAGAAGTATAACCAATTTCTCTTGCCCATAATGTTACTTTAGCAACATTTAAAAACGGCTGAATACGATGAATTGCATTTTGTACTTTTTCAGAATAATCTTGAACACCAAAGCTCACACGTCTAAAGCCTAAATCATACAATTTTTGTAAATGTTCTTTAGTAGTATTATTAGGATGCCCCTCAAAACTAAATTCATGCTGGGAGGCTTTGTCTGCTTTTTTAAAAATCCCCAGAATTAAAGTTTCTAGGTTTTGTGTCGAAAAAAATGTTGGGGTACCTCCCCCCAAATGAATTTCTTTAATAATGGGTCTTTTTTCAAGGATATCACAATACAAATCCCATTCTTTTAAAACAGCCTGAATATAAGGATTTTCTAAATCATGATTTTTGGTAATTCGTTTATTACAACCACAAAAAGTACACATGCTTTCGCAGAATGGTAAATGGATATACAAGCTGATTCCTTCTGAAGTATTACTTTCAATGAATGACTTTTTCAAGGTGTCTAACCAAGCTTCATAAGTAAAATTATCTTCGTTCCAATAGGGAACAGTGGGATAACTGGTGTACCTTGGTCCAGGAACATTATATTTTTGTAAGAGTGAATTAGTCATTTTACTATCATTGAAAGGCCAAATGTAAATGGACTTTCTAAAAATAAAAATGATAATTATCAGTCTAACAATTTTTTGTATAAAAAAACCTCAATTCGTAGAATTGAGGTTTTTGAAATATAGAAATAAAATTATTCTTGTTTTAGATTTCGCAATTGTTTGAGTTTTTCTTTCCAAGTTTCTAAATTTTCTTTGTGGATTGCAATATTTTTACGCACCTCTAACACAATAGAATTTTCTTTTTTAGCATTTTTAGTATTACTAAAAAATTGAATATTATTTTCTAGTTGGAAAATTTCATTTTGGATTTCTTCAATCTTACGGATTAAAAAGATTTTTTCACTTTCTAATTTACGAGTATCATTGCTTTCAGACAATTGATCTATACGATTTGAGAATCGCATCATGTCAGAATCCTTTTTACTTAAACTTAGTTTTTCGAAAAGAGCATCTAAAATTTTATTGAATTTTCCTTCAATATGACGTCTGCCAAAAGGTACTTTTCCTAAACTTTTCCAATGTTGAATATGTGATTTAATACCTTCTAAATCGGTTTTATGATCTCCAGTTAATTGGAATGCTCTTAATGTTTCTAGATAGGCTTTTTTGTTTTCAAAAGCAGCAACTTCTTCGCTGTTTTCTTCGTTTTTATGTTCTTTTAATTTGTCAAAATAATGATTGCAGGCTTCTCTAAATTCTTTCCAAATGCTATCAGAATATTTTCTAGGAACATGGCCAATTGTTTTCCACTCCTCTTGAATTTTTTTCATAATTGGAGTAGTATTAGCAAAGTCAGTACTTTCTTGCAGTTCTTTGGCTTTAGCAACTAATGCTTGTTTTTTATTCAAATTATCGTTTTGATCTTTTTTGATGTCTTTATAAAACGAATTTTTGAACGAATTAAAGTTACGAACGGCCTTTTTAAAATCTGTCCAAGTAGTTTCACTAACTTCTGCAGGAACCTTGCCTGCTGCAAAAAATGCAGTTCTCAATGCTTCCACCTTTTCTATTTGAATTAACCATTGAGCATGAGTGGTTACTTTTTCACTAGCTAAAGTTTCAATTTGAGAAATGATTTCTTTTTTCTTGGCTAAGTTATCAGCTTCGGTACTACGTAATTTTTCAAATAGTACTTCACGTTTGTCATGCATCTGTTTGGTTAAATCACTGAATTGATTCCAAATTTCTTCGCGGTACTCTCTAGAAACGGGACCAATTTCTTCTTTCCAAATGCGGTGTAAGTCTTGTAATTCACGAAATGCTTTAGCAATATCTTCTTCTTGAATTAATTCGGCTACACGAGCAATGATTTTTTGTTTTTGCTCTAAATTATGTTTGAAATCAATATCTCGTGCTTCGCGATCTAAATGTAAATAATCATAAAAATTTTCTACATGAAAGTGATAGTTGTTCCAAACGTGATTGTATTTATCTTTAGGAATTGGCCCTGCATTTTTCCAACGTTCTCTTAAGTCATTAAAATGTTTTAAAGTATCTTTGATGTTGGCTTGGGGGTTAATCAATTCTTTTAATTCTTCAACAATTGCTAAACGATTTTCTAAATTAGTTTTTAAACTAGCTTGTAAGTTTTTGAAATGTTCGTTTTTACGATTTCTGTAAGTAGAATAAACAGTGTCAAATTTTGATTTAAGCGGGAAATGGTATTGAAAATCTTCATTTGAATCTTGATTTTCAGCAAGAAATTCTTCTTTTTTCTCCTCTATAAAATGGTAGTATTTGGCTAAAAAAGCCTTTTTGATTTCCTCAACATGTTCTTTGATTGAAGCTACTTTTTCTTTTGAAACTAGGGTATCTAATTCCTGAACAAGAGCTTCCATTG
>JACCDQ012065543.1_pt1 | contig 13643 bp, 13 predicted proteins | sample 7446031 | NCBI WGS metagenome assembly JACCDQ01 (sample SAMN15323442, study PRJNA562643) | freshwater metagenome | isolation source: river surface water | place: USA:Blue River Watershed | collected 2017-08-17 | reverse complement strand
GTCGGCCAGCGCGAAGATGTCGCCTTCGTCTTCAGGGATGTCGAATTCGTCCTCAATCTCTCCAACGATCTGCTCCAGGACATCCTCGATCGTGATCAGGCCGGCCACACGGCCAAATTCGTCGATAACGATGGCCAAGTGGTTGCGATTGCCGCGAAATTCGCGCAGCAGGTCATTCAAGCCTTTGGATTCGGGAACAAACGCGGCGGGGCGCAACAAGGCACGGATATTGAGCTCGGGCGCGCGTTGGAGCTTGAGCAAATCCTTGGCCATCAGGATGCCAATGATGTTTTCGCGTTCACCCTCGAACACCGGAAAACGCGAGTGCGCCGTGTCGATCACCCCATGCATCATGGTGTCGTAGGGGTCATCGATATTGACCAGCTCCATGCGGGTGGTTGGAACCATCACGTCGCCGGCGCTCATGTCGGCCATGCGAATCACGCCTTCGAGCATCTTGCGCGAATCGGCACCAATGAGCTGGTTGTGTTCTGCCTCTGCCAGGGTTTCAATCAATTCGTCGGTCGAATCCGGACCGGGATGGATGAACTCGGCTATTTTTTGCAAAAAAGTTCGTTTATCTTCCCGGTCGGGACGCGTAGGATAGGGATCGGACACAGCCAGTCAAGCAGGACATGCAGTTGTTAAACAAGCCATAAGGATAGCGGATATCGCTATTTCCTTGATGACAATTCTTCCCAGGGTCGGCATCAGCCTCTTTTTTCAGCACCACCTGAGCCGCCCCAGACACTTTGCAGGCTCGAAAATGTGTCGCGGAATTGTCTGGCTTGCACCTTGATCTGGTAGCTGACCTGGGCCAGCTGTTCATCCAATAACTCGGTTAAATGGCTGTTCAATGTGGCGGGCGGCAAGATCAGATGACCTTCCGTTTCGGCACCATCACTCACAAACGTGGAACCGGCGTGGCGGGCAATGGCGAGCATGGCTGTGTTTTCGCGCAACACATGAACGAATAGTCGGGTCACCCCCACATTGCGGGCGTGCATCATGGCGCGCTCGAACAGGCGGGACCCATAATGCCGACCCCGGGCTGGAGCCAGCACGGACACCCCGAACTCGGCGCTTTGATTCGCGCCCTTGTCGGTGTCGTAGGCCAGATGCGCCACCGCAATCAGTTCAAGATTCCGGTTGTCAATGCCAAAAATTTCATCACGCTCAAAATCCAGGCCATTCACATAACGGTCAATTTGGGCATCGCTGGCGCTGAAGCCAAACCTCAAATAACGATCACTGGTGTCGAGCGCCTTGAGGTGCCTGGCAATCCGCGCCCTGTGGTTTTCACCCAGTGAGCGGATTGGCACCATAAGGTCCTGTTTTCTGGACAGATGGGCATGCGTCGGTGCCGGGTGCTCAGTCCCGGCCCGGGAACGCACAATGGAATTCAGATATTCAGGCATGATGTATGACATGGCCTTAATTATAAGGGTTTTCCCTATGTTGACAAGGGTTTACCCTAATACCCTGTTTTCAATCGCCTCCTGCCGATGCCATTGTTGCCTTGCAGCAATCACTCTGGATAAACTGGCCCCACGATGCAAGCGTCAAATCAGATCCGGGAATCGATCGCACGGGTGGTTGCCATGCGCCAGAAGGTTTTAGAGCAACCCGGGCTGGCGTCGGCGCTGCTCACCATCAAACAGCTGCAAGCACAGCGTTTTGCCGGCACTTATCGGGATCTGCTGCACTCGGAAAACTATGCAGCGTGCGCCAGTTTCTTTCTTGAGGAGTTGTACGGCGCCCGGGACTTCGCCGAGCGCGATGCACAATTTGCCCGCATCGCGGGCGCCCTGCAGCGCACCTTCCCCGAGCAGGTGGTGGCCACAGCCGTGGCCTTGGCCCAATTGCACCATCTCACAGAAGAACTTGATCTGGCCATGGCCCTGAACTGGCAAATGCAATCCGGCCTGTCCCTGACACAGGCCTATGTGCTGGCCTGGCGTGCGGTCAGCCGCCGCGAAGATCGCCTTTGGCAGATCAACACGGTGCTGGAGATTGGGCAGGAGCTCGGACACTTGACGCGCAAACCCGGCTTGTTTTTCATGCTCAAGATGATGCGTAAACCTGCCCAACTGGCTGGACTGGGCTCCTTGCAGAACTTCCTCGAATCAGGCTTTGAACATTTTGCAGGCCTGGCACGCAGCCAGGGCATGGTTGCCAGTTTTCTGGACACAGTCAAGGTCCGTGAATCGGACTGGCTGACACTTTTTTTTGATGCCCCTCTTGAAGTTTGTTCGGCTGAATTAAGCCGGACCCTGGCCCTGGGCGACCCCACCTGAAATTCGAGGCAAAGCGGCTCAGGATGGACTGTTCCGGATGCCACTGGCCACATGACCGGAGGGCACATGCTGTGCGGCAGACTCGATGTGGCCGGTTTGGTCATCAAAGAAAAAATCAGGTTCGAATTCGCGCAGGAACTCACCTTTGGCCAGACCGCCCAAAAACATCGCCTCATCAACCTCGATGTTCCAGTTCATCAGGGTGCGAATGGCGCGCTCGTGCGCGGGTGCGCTGCGCGCCGTGACCAGTGCGGTGCGGATGCGCATGGCAGGCGTGCCGGCGTGCTGCAAGCGCTGCAAGGCAAACAGCAGCGGTTTGAACGGGCCGTCGGGCAGCGGCTGTGCCGCCTTCAGGGTCTCATGCTGCTGGAACGCCTGCAAACCCTGGGTTTGATAGACTTGTTCGGCCTCGTCACTGAACAACACCGCATCGCCGTCAAAGGCAATCCGCACCTCGAAAGGGTGCGCATCACTGGCATGGACCGAGCGCGGATAGACCTGGGCGGCAGGTACACCTGCGTCGAGTGCGGCGCGCACGTCGCTCAGATGGGTGCTTAAAAACAGATTGGCATGCAAGGGTTTCAGGTAGCGCCAGGGCGGTTGGCCGCGCGTGAAGCTGCCACGCTCAATGGCCAATCCGTAATGCTGCGCCGAGCGGAACACCCGCATGCCAGACACCGGGTCGTTGCGGGACAAGACCACAACCTCAACCGGGTGGCTGCTGTGATCGGGTCCAGTCTGGTTGAACGCCAGCAGCTTCTGCACCAGAGAAAACGCCACGCCAGGCTTGGCCGGGATATCCAGGCGCTGCAGTTGCAGCGCCATGTAGGCCCGGTCATCACCCTGCTCGAACACTTCGTTTTCTTCTTCGAAGTCAAACAGGGCACGGCTCGAAATGGCCACCACCAGCTTGCCGTCAAGTGTCATGGCCATAAGTTACTCCTGACCGTCAACGCGAGAAGCGCAGCGAGGTGGCGATCCATGCATCATTGTTGCAAAAACATCCGGTACACCGGGTTGTCGGTTTCTTCCACATAGGGGTAACCCAATGTGGCCAGGAATTCACTGAAAGCTTGTGAATCAGACGCAGGCACCTGCACCCCGACCAGGATGCGGCCGTAATCGGCGCCCTGGTTGCGGTAATGGAACAGGCTGATGTTCCAGTTGGGCCGCAACAGATTCAAAAACTTGAGAAGGGCACCGGGACGCTCGGGAAATACAAAACGCAACAAACGCTCATCCCTGGCCAACTGGGAGTGTCCGCCCACCATGTGTCGCACATGTTCCTTGGCCAGTTCGTCGTGGGTCAGGTCAAGCGCCTCGAAACGGTGTTTGCTGAGATGCGCTGCGATCTTGCCAGACTCGCCCCGAGCGGCGGTGGTCAGGCCGACAAACACATGGGCCTTTTGAGAATCGCTGATGCGGTAGTTGAATTCGGTCACATTGCGCAGGGTTTTGGGCCCGCCAAAACTGGGCAAATCCCCTATCAGCTCGCAAAAGCGCCGAAAGCTGCCACGCTCCTCGGGAATGGTCACCGCAAACAAGGCCTCGCGCTCCTCACCCACTTCGGCGCGTTCGGCAACAAAACGCAGGCGGTCAAAGTTCATGTTGGCGCCGCACAGGATGGCGGCGTAGGTCTCGCCCTTTTTTTTGTGTTTGGCCACGTACTGCTTGATGGCTGCGACCGCCAGCGCACCGGCGGGTTCGACAATGCTGCGGGTGTCGACAAAAACGTCCTTGATGGCGGCACACACCGCGTCGGTATCGACCAGCAGGTACTCATCCACCAACTCACTGGCGAGGCGGAAAGTTTCCTCACCGACCAGCTTCACTGCGGTGCCGTCCGAGAACAGGCCCACATCAGGGAGGGTGACACGCTTTTTGGCGGCCACCGATTGCGCCATGGCATCCGAGTCGTTCATCTGGACGCCGATCACCTTGATCTCGGGGCGCAGCGCCTTGATGTAGTTGGCCACACCGGCAATCAGGCCGCCACCACCAATCGCAACAAACACCGCATCCAGTCGACCCTGGTTCTGACGCAGCATTTCCATGGCAATGGTGCCCTGGCCGGCGATCACGTCAGGGTCGTCAAACGGATGGACAAAAGTCAGGCCCTCTTTTTTTTCCAGTTCCACCGCATGGCCATAGGCATCTGAATAACTGTCACCGAACAGCACCACCTCGCCACCAAAACCGCGCACCGCGTCGACCTTGACCTGGGGCGTGGTGGTCGGCATGACGATGACCGCACGGCAGCCGAGCCGCTGAGCGCTGAGGGCGACACCCTGGGCATGGTTGCCCGCCGAGGCACAAATCACGCCCTTCTTGAGCTGCGCCGGGCTCAGGTGCGCCATCTTGTTATAGGCGCCGCGCAGCTTGAAACTGTGCACTGGTTGCTGGTCTTCGCGCTTGAGCAACACGGTGTTGTTAAGACGGGCACTGAGGTCTTGCGCAACTTCGAGACCGGTCTCCTGCGCCACGTCATAAACGCGGGCGGTCAGGATCTTTTTAAGGTAGTCGGCGGGGGTCAAGGCGATTGTTTTCATAGGGTGGCAATGATAAGCGCCAGCAACAATGCCACAAAAAGCGACAATCGCGGCTCTTGAATCTTGAAGGAAACATCAACATGGAATGCACAGTCAGTTGGACCGGCGCCCTGGGTACACGCTCAGGCATGGGTTTTGTGGCCGAGACCGGGAGTGGTCACGCTTTGGTGATGGACGGCGCGCCCGATGCGGTCAAACCTGAAAACGGTGGCCAGAACCTGGCGCCTCGCCCGATGGAAACCCTGCTCGCCGGTGCTGGCGGCTGCACCGCTTATGACGTGGTGCTGATCCTGAAACGCGGGCGCCACGACGTACGTGGTTGCACCGTCAAGCTCGAGGCTGAGCGCGCCGAGACCGATCCCAAGGTGTTCACAAAAATCAACATGCATTTCACCGTGACCGGCAAGGGTGTGCCCACCGCCGCGGTCGAACGCGCCATCGCCATGAGCCACGACAAATACTGCTCGGCCAGCGTCATGCTGGGCAAAACCGCGGAAATCACCACCAGCTTCGAGGTGATCGAGGCTTAAAAGGCTGCACCCACCTTTGCCTTTGTGGGGCCGAATTTCTTCGGCCAGGTCGACTGAAGTCGACCCCACAAGAAACCGATGATCAAACGCGGTGCGCCACGGTGGTCATCACCTTGGCCGCGACAGCCATCAGCCCCCTGACCGGCGGCGGCAAATCAATCGCGCCGAGTTCCTTGGCGTCCAGCGCATGGCGCGCTTCATCGTCCTTCATCTGCGCCACGATCGCCCGGGAGGCATGGTCAGCGCTCGGCAAACGGCCCAGATGACTTTCCAGGTGCGCCTCCACCTGGTTTTCTGTCTCCACCACAAAACCCAGGCTCACCTTGTCACCCAGCTTGCCCGCCAGCAGCCCGATACCAAAAGCACCGGCGTACCACAGCGGATTCAGCAGGGATGGGCGCTGCCCCAACTCCTTGAGCCGTTGCTCGGTCCAGGCCAGATGGTTGGTCTCTTCGGCACTGGCCTTTTGAAAGTGGGCACGCAGGGCTTCATTGCGGGTCGCAAACGCCTGCGCGGTGTAGAGCGCTTGGGCACAGACCTCACCCACATGGTTGACCCGCATCAGTGCACCGGCTTCCTTCTTGTCGGACGCCGAGAGCTCGGTGACGTCCCCTGCCACGGTCGGACAGGCCTGGTCGCTCCGGTGCTGGGTAAACACCGTGCGCAGGGCTTCATCCAGCGTGCTTAAAAATCGGTCGATCATGTTGATTCCAAATTTCCTGATTTGATGCTTTATGGTTCAGACCACTCGCGTGGCGACGTGCTCTGACCCCAACTAATTTGATGCTTTGTGGGTCAGACCACTCGCGTGGCGACGTGCTCTGACCCCAACTGATTAGAGGCATTGTAATTTTGTGCGCTATATTGGCGACCATGAGCAGCGCAAACGCCCCTCTGTCAGCGCCATCGGAGTCTGAACTTCAGTCCCTGCTGCGGCGGCATGGCAGAGATCCTCACGCGTTGGTGCAAATACTGCGCGAGTTTCAGGCCATCGAAGGCTGGCTGCCGCGCCCGGCCTTGCTGCAAATAGCGGAAGCGTTGGGGCTCACGCTGGCCCAGGTTCAGGGTGTGGCGGATTTTTACCGTTTTTTTCATACCCGGCCGGTCGGTGCCTACCGCGTGTTATTCAGCGACAACATCACCGACCGCCTGCTTGGCAGCGAAGCGCTGTTACGGCAATTGTGCGCTTTGCTCAAGGTGGCGCCGGACCAGATGCGTGCCGATGGCCGGGTCAGCGTGGCCACCAGCTCATGCACCGGTCTGTGTGATCAGGGGCCGGCCGCACTCATCAACCACCATCAGGTCATCACCCGGCTGACGCCTGAACGCATTAGCCAAGTGGCGGTCTTGATTGAGCGGCAGGTACCTGTTGCGTCATGGCCAGCGGAATGGTCGCGGGTCGACGACCAGATCAGGCTGGCAGATGTCAAACTGGGTGTGCAGCCTGCGCCGGGCGCGGGCATCGCAGCGGCACTGGCGCGAGCCCCGCAGGCGATGCTTGACGAGCTCAAGCGCTCCAAGTTGCGCGGGCGCGGCGGCGCCGGTTATGCCACTGGCACCAAATGGCATTTGTGCCGCAACGCGCCGGGACAAACCCATTACGTGATTTGCAACGCCGACGAAGGCGAGCCCGGCACCTTCAAGGACCGGGTGCTGCTGACAAGCTACGCCGACACCCTGTTCGAGGGCATGACGATTGCCGCGTGGACCATCGGCGCCAGTCAGGGGCTGGTGTATTTGCGCGGCGAATACCGCTATCTGCTGGAACACCTGCAAACCGTCTTGCAAGCCCGGCGCGAACAAGGGCTGCTCGGCCGGGCCATCCAGGGCAAGACAGGCTTCGACTTTGACATCACCATTCATGTCGGCGCGGGCGCCTATGTCTGCGGCGAGGAGTCGGCACTGATCGAGTCGCTCGAGGGCAAACGCGGCGTGCCACGCATCCGTCCCCCCTTCCCGGTCGAGCACGGTTACCTGGGCCAGCCCAGCACCGTCAACAACGTGGAAACCTTCTGCGCCGTGACCCATATTGCAGTCCATGGCAGCGCCTGGTGGGCCGGCATTGGCACGGCGCAATCGACCGGCACCAAGATCCACTCGGTGTCAGGGGACTGCGAGCGGCCCGGCATTTACGAGTACCCGTTCGGCACCCGCATCGGGCGCATTCTGGAAGATTGCGGCGCGCGCAACACCCAGGCGGTGCAGGTCGGCGGCCCGTCGGGCGTGTGCCTGTCGGCCCTGGAATTTAACCGCCGCATCGGTTTTGAGGATGTGCCCACGGCCGGTGCCTTCATGGTGTTCGACCGCAGCCGGGACATGTTTGAGGTGGCGCGCAACTTTGCCCATTTTTTTGCCCATGAGAGTTGCGGCTTTTGCACCCCCTGCCGCGTTGGAACCGAACTGGTGGTGCGCCAGATGGACAAACTCCAACGCGGTTATGGCTCGAGTGCCGACATCCAGGTGCTCTATGAACTGGACAAACTGATGCACGGCGCCACCCACTGCGGCCTGGGCGCCGGCGCCTGCAACCCCTTGCGCGACACCATCGCCAAATTTCGCCCGGCCTACGAGAACCACTTGAAATCGCTGCACTTTGTCGCCGGTTTTGACATGGACGCCGAACTCTCGCAGGCACGTCGCGTCACCGGGCGCAATGATCGCGGCGCGCATCTGGAGAATTTCGAATGAGCACCGAGCACCGCATCGACGCGCTGAGTCCGGGCACGTTTTCGCTCGACGGGCAGGAAGTCGAGTTCGGCCCCGGCGACACCCTGCTGCAGGCGGCGCGCCGCGCCGGGCACTACATCCCGCACCTGTGCTGGCACCCCGACTTTGACGCCCACGGCTCATGCCGGCTGTGCACCGTCAAGGTCAATGGCCGTAGCGGTGCCGCTTGCACGATTGCGGCCGGCAGCGGTCAGGAGGTTGAAAGCGACACCCCGGAACTCAATGCCCAGCGCAAAACCCTGCTGCAGATGTTGTTTGTCGAGGGCAACCATTTTTGTCCGTCGTGCGAAAAAAGCGGCAACTGCCTGCTGCAGGCCACGGCCTACCAGATGGGCATGGACGGCCCGCATTTTGAAGAGTTTTACCCGAACCGGCGTGTTGACGCCAGCCACCCAGACCTGCTGCTGGACCTGAACCGCTGCATTTTGTGTGGCCTGTGTGTACGCGCCAGTGCCCAGGAGGGCAAACAGGTGTTCGCCATGGGTGGGCGCGGTATCGCCAGCCATGTGCTGGTCAACAGCGACAGCGGCCAGTTGGGTGACAGTGCCATCGCCCTCACCGACCGCGCGGCCAACATTTGCCCGGTCGGCGCCATCCTGCCCAAGCGGCGCGGCTTTGTCATCCCGATTGGCCAGCGTCGTTTTGACGACCACCCGGTGTCACGAGAGGACGAGTCATGAGCACCGCTTTGGATGGGACAACCCCCTTGCACGCGCCGCGTAAGCTCAAGGTCGCCACGGTGTCGCTGGCGGGCTGTTTTGGCTGCCATATGTCCTTGCTCGACATTGACGAGCGCCTGCTGGAACTGCTGGAACACGTCGAGTTTGACCGCTCGCCACTGACCGACATCAAGGCCATTGGCCGCTGCGACATCGGCCTCATAGAAGGCGGGCTGTGCAACGCTGAAAACGTGCAGGTGCTGCGCGAGTTCCGGGCGCACTGCAAGACACTGGTGGCCGTGGGTGCCTGCGCCATCAACGGCGGCCTGCCGGCGCAACGCAACCAGCGCGATGTGGGCCAGATGATGGTCGACGTCTATTGCAGCCATGCGGGCACGGTGGCCGGCAGCCAGGTGCCCAACGACCCCGAACTGCCCTTGCCACTCAACCATGTGCACCCGATCCACGAAGTCGTGCATGTGGACTACTTTCTGCCTGGCTGCCCGCCCAGCGCCGACGCCATCTGGTTGTTCCTGAGCGACTTGCTGGCCGGACGCACGCCGCAACTGGCGCAAGGGTTGATTCGCTATGACTGACGGCCTCGTCACCCAAGGAACACCCCATGACTTTCCCACTTGAAACCGCAGCCCACCCCGAGAACCTGCGCCGTGTGGCGATTGACCCGGTGTCCCGCGTCGAAGGGCACGGCAAGGTCACGCTGCTGCTCGATGCCGACAACCACATCGAACAGGTGCGCCTGCACATCGTCGAGTTCAGGGGTTTCGAGAAATTCATCGAAGGCCGACCCTACTGGGAGGTGCCGGTGATGGTGCAGCGCCTGTGCGGCATCTGCCCGGTGTCGCACCACCTCGCGGCGTCCAAGGCTTTCGACCGCGTGCTGGGCGCCACGCCAGTGAGCGCCAGCGCCAACGCGGTGCGGCGCCTGATGCACTACGGGCAAATGCTGCAATCACACGCTTTGCACTTCTTTCACCTGGCGTCACCCGACCTGTTGTTTGGTTTTGATTCCGAGATGGCCAAACGCAGCATCGTGGGTGTGGCGCAAGCGCACCCCGAAATCGCCAAAAAAGGCATTTTTCTGCGCAAGTTCGGCCAGGAAATCATCCGCATCACCTCGGGCAAACGTGTGCACGGCACCGGCGCCGTGCCCGGCGGCATCAACAAACTTGTCACGCTGGAAGAACGCAACAGCCTGCAAAGTCAACTGCCCCAGATGCTGCAATGGGCGCAGGGTGCGGTGGAGATTGCCAAACAATTACACGCGCAAAACCCGGCGCTGTATGACAGCTTTGGCAGCTTCCGCTCCAAGCTGATGTCCTTGGTGCGCGCCGACGGCGCCATGGATTTGTATGACGGTGTGTTGCGCGTGCGTGATGAGGACGGGCGCATCCTGTTTGACCAGGTCGACGACCAGCGTTACCTGGAATTGATCGAGGAAGAAGTGCGGCCCTGGAGCTACATGAAGTTCCCCTACCTGCGCAGCCTGGGGGCGCAAATGGGCTGGTACCGCGTGGGGCCACTGGCGCGGGTGCAAAACTGCGATTTCATTCCGAGCGAACGCGCAGAAATCGAGCGCCAGGCTTTTGTCGCCTGGGGCCGTGGCGAGCCGGTACACGCCACACTCGCCTACCACTGGGCGCGCATGATCGAGATGCTGCACGCGGTGGAGGTGATTGCCGATCTGCTGGCAGACCCCGTGCTGCTGGCGGGCGACCTGGTGACCACGGGTGTGCGCCAGCGCCACGGCGTGGGCATGATCGAAGCGCCGCGCGGCACCCTGATCCACGACTACGAGGTGGGTGACGACGACCTGGTGACCCGCTGCAACCTGATCGTGTCGACCACCCACAACAACCAGGCGATGAACGAGTCGGTGCGCGCGGTGGCTCGTGACTACCTGGATGTACAGGAACTCACCGAGGGCCTGCTCAACCACATCGAGGTCGCCATTCGCGCCTATGACCCCTGCCTGTCCTGCGCCACCCATGCACTCGGCAAGATGCCACTGGAGGTGACGCTGCTGGCAGCCAATGGGACAGTGCTGGACAAGCTGCACAAATAATGACCCGCTGACGCCTGCGCTCATTCACAGTGCACACACCTCAAAACAAAGCCCGTCATTGCGAACGCAGTGAAGCAATCCATGACTTCCAACGCCATGGACTGCCGCGCTGCGCTCGCAGTGACGAGCCGAAACAAGCTGCGCCACTGCTGATCCTGGGCTGGGGCAATTTGAGCCGGGGCGACGATGCGCTGGGTCCGCTTTTCATGGCGGCCCTGCGCGAGCAACTGCCAGGCACATCCAAAGGTCAGGTCGAGTTTCTGGAGGATTACCAGTTGCAGGTTGAACATGCGCTCGACCTGGTGGGCCGAGAAAGAGTCCTGTTTGTCGATGCCAGCCTGAACTGCCGTGTGCCGTTTGAGATTAGCGAGTTGCAGGCGACCCAAGACGCCAGTTTCACCACCCACGCGTTATCGCCTCAGGCTTTGCTACAGGTCTATCTGAATGTACAAGGCGTACCGCCACCCCCCTGCACCTTGCTGGCGATTCGCGGCGAACGGTTTGAACTGGGGGAAGCGCCAAGTGCGGCGGCGCTGGCGCATCTGGCAAGCGCCTTGTCCTGGGCGCAGCAGTGGTTGCTCACGAGGCCCTGAAGCCGGGCCGCATCAACCCAGAGCGTCGTTGACCTGCTCGTTGAATTCCGCCAGACTTTGCGCCGTTTGCACTTCGCGCGGAAAAGCGTCCCGCACCGAAAACACCCCCAGAATCTTGTTGTGCTCGGTCACGACCGGCAGGTGCCTGAAACCACGCTCGATCATGATCACGACCGCATCGGCCACCCGGGTTTCGGGCGGCACACAAAGCGGGCCATGTGTCATGATGTCAGCCACCACGGTGGTGGCTGGGTCCAGCGCCTTGGCCACCAGGCGGGTCATCAGGTCACGTTCGGTCACGATCCCCAGCAACGTGTTGCCCGCATCGATGATCAGCACGCTGCCGCAATTCGCTCGCGTCATGACACAGGCTGCATCAAAAACCGAGGCGGTCGGCAGCACGCTGAGCACATGGCGTTGCGCCATCGATTGAAAAACAGTGCGTTCGGACATGACAAGCTCCTTGGATAACTGTGAACGCCTGCTCTCAACGCAGGGACGCGTTGATTTTTTCCAGTGCCTTGGCGCCCGGATTGAGTTGCGACGCGTTCAAGGTGTTGAGCGGGACGGCACAGGTGTTGAGCGAGGTATGCAGGTCGGTGGCCAACGGGTCCACGTACAACAGGCCGGTGACCACCTCGCCGCGCGCCTGGTGTTGCTGCATGTAAGCCATGGCGGCAAAACGGTCGGTCGGGTCGTAGCCGGCCTGGAGCTTGCGCAAATGCAGCACCGAGCCATCGTGCTGCTCCACCTCGACAAGTTCACCGGGCGCGTACTCGGCGGTGATTTCGTGTCCCGGCGTGATGAAGTCGATGCGGCTCACCGCCTCGTTGTGCTGGCGCACATAGTCGTAACTCTTGGTACTGCCGCCGTGGTTGTTGAAGGTCACGCAAGGGCTGATCACGTCAATAAAAGCCGCGCCGCCATGCGCCATGGCGCCCTTGATGAGCGGCACCAGCTGCGCCTTGTCACCCGAGAAACTGCGCGCCACATAGGTGGCCCCCAGTTGCAATGCGATGCCCACCAGGTCGACCGGGCTGTCGCTGTTGATGACGCCCTTTTTGCTCTTGGAACCGCGGTCTGCCGTGGCCGAGAATTGACCCTTGGTGAGGCCATAGACGCCATTGTTTTCCACGATATATGCCATACGCACGCCGCGCCGCATGGCGTTGGCAAACTGGCCCAGGCCAATCGAGGCCGAGTCACCGTCGCCCGAAATACCAAGGTACAGCAGTTCGCGGTTGGCCATGTTGGCACCAGTCAGAACCGAGGGCATGCGCCCATGCACCGTGTTGAAGCCGTGGGAGGCACCCAAAAAATAGTCCGGCGTTTTGGAACTGCAGCCAATGCCCGAGAGCTTGGCCACGCGGTGCGGCTCGATGTCAAGCTCCCAGCAAGCCTGGATGATGGCCGCAGAAATGGAATCATGACCACAACCCGCACACAGCGTGGAAATACGGCCCTCGTAATCACGCCGGGTGTAGCCCACCTTGTTGGTGTGCAGGGTCGGATGGTGCAGCCGGGGTTTGGCAATGTAAGTCATACGGTCTCCTTTTGCACACTGTCGTGAATGGTGCTGATGATGAAGCGCGCGGTAATCGGCGTGCCGTCATAGTGCAACACACGCACCAGCTTGGCCGGGTTCACTTCCAGCTCGTTGATGAGCATGGAACGCATTTGCGCGTCGCGGTTCTGCTCCACCACAAACACCTTGTCATGGCTGGCAATGAACTCGACTACCGAATTCGGGAACGGGAAGGCGCACAGACGCATCGCATCCACGTGGTCGCCACTGGCCTCGAGCACATCGAGCGCCTCGCGCATGGCCGGCGTGGTGGATCCGAAGTAAATGACACCCAACTTGGTCGGCTGCGCCGCCTGGCGAAAGACCGGTTGGGGCACCAGGTCGGCCGCGGTCCTGAACTTGCCCAGCAGGCGCTCCATGTTGTAGATGTAGTCCGGCCCGGCCTCGGAGTACACGGCCTGCGGATTGCGCGTGGTACCACGGGTAAAGAAGGCGCCCTTGCTGGGGTGGGTGCCTGGCAGGGTACGCCAGGGAATGCCGTCACCGTCCACATCCCGGTAACGGCCAAAGGGTTTGCCGGCTTCCAGTTCTTCAGCGCTCATCAGCTTGCCGCGGTCGTAGGCCTTGGTGTCATCCCATGCAAAGGGCTTGCACAGGCGCTGGTTCATGCCGATGTCGAG
>JACCDQ010441976.1_pt1 | contig 13644 bp, 10 predicted proteins | sample 7446031 | NCBI WGS metagenome assembly JACCDQ01 (sample SAMN15323442, study PRJNA562643) | freshwater metagenome | isolation source: river surface water | place: USA:Blue River Watershed | collected 2017-08-17 | reverse complement strand
TGGCCTGAAACAGGTTAAGAAAGTATTGATTCGACTGTTCGTAAGATTTGGCCAAAGCTTCAAATGGATGGGTCGAAATTAAGTAAAATCTTGGAAATAAAAATTTTCAAAAAAAAGAGTGACGTTTTTTCAAATCGGGTATTAATGGGTAGAAAATATGTTAAAAACTTAAAAAATCATTCCAAATGAAAAAGCAAAAAACCATTTACCATTTCGTATTAGACCAAAGCGGATCGATGTGTGACTGTGTGGAATCAACCCTCACTGGACTTGAATCCCAAAACAAAAAAATTAAGGCCATCGCACAAGAATTCCCTGACCAGGATATACGTGTAGGATTAACCGTATTTAGCAATGAAGTAGATATCCGCTTTGCCAATTTACCGGTAGACCAACTCCCGAATGTCAACCAAATTAACTACAGACCCAACGGTGGTACAGCCTTATTGGACGGAATTGGTCTCAGCATTAATCGGGTCGATCAATTACTCGAAAACGAAGGCGACACCGCCATCATCGTTATCCTAACCGATGGCTACGAGAACGTTTCTAAATTCTTTTCATTGGCCCAAATTCAGGATCTCATCAAAACCAAAGAAGCCAGCGGCAAGTATTCATTTAGCTTTTTAGGTGCTACACTTGATGCAGTAGACATGGCTGAGCGCATGAACATTCGTCGGGAAAACAGCGCCTCCTTCTCAAAAGAAGATATGCAAGATGCGGTGTTTGACCGGGTGGCGAATTCGATGGTCAACTACCTGGAAAGGAAGGGCAAGGGGGAGGATTTGAGGAGGTTTTAAGGAGGAACGGTCGCTTAAATCAAAGATTTGAGCGACCGTTTGAATATTGTTAGAAAATTAAAATCTTTAAGAATTAAAGTTTGACTTGCGCATTTAAATAATTTTTAAAAAAATAACTTTGGAGAGAAACAATATAATTCTCAAAAAATGGAAATTCACAAAACAATTAATGATCCTGATTTTCAATTAAATTCAGCAGATTTAGAATTTGACTATCAGGTTGATTTGACTAAAAAACTAGATAATACATCTTCATTGTTTAATCAGAATATAATCAATGAGATCGTTTTGTGGAAAGTAAATCGTTATGCACATGTCGATGAAGAAACATTAAATCTTATCAATGAAATCGACCCGAATTCAAAGCTAATTGATGAAGCTAAAACACGTCAAATACTCTCTCGCCTTTTAAAGCAAAAAGGCATTCAATTAGCAATGGCCTCGACGATTCTTAGATTTAGAAATAGTTCCATTTATCAAATTATTGATCAAAGAGTTTTTCGCATTATATATAAAGGAAGAAAGCTAAAAATCAACACCTATCAAAATGAAAAAAACCTAAATGCTCAAATAGATTTATATCTAGAATATTTAAAGGATTTAAATGCAGTTTGCTCTAAATTAGAAATAGCATTTGAAAAATCTGATCGGATATTATTTATGGCTGATAAACGTATAAACAAACGTATTAAGTTAGATAATTATTAAACATTTATTTCAATATATTTAAATGACGTCGATCAGGGACATAGTTTAATCCGAAAATCAAAATATAGTTTTATTTTCAATCTTAGAATTATGAAATATATACAAGACTTCATTAATCAATTTTTTCAAGATAAACGAAATCATTTCCCTCAAATATCAATATCAAATCCAGTAAGTTATATGAATTAAATACTGTTCAAAATTATTAATTGTAAGTTTCAATTGATTTAGTTATTCTAGATTTGATGGTATCTTTTAAAATCAATGGCTTAATCACTTTAACACTATCAGCATAAGAAAGTATCAAACGCTCCAATTCATAATTAATAATTAGATTCAATCTTACCTCGAAGATATTCTCTGATAACCATGATGACTTTTGTGACCCATGCAAAGGCTTTGTCTCCATATATTTCCCTGTTTTTCCATAAAAATGCAGAACAATATCTTCTGTATTAGCCTCTAAGGGCCTTGTAACCCCAATAAAGTCGTCAAAATATTCATTCCATTCGATTTCATCGTTAATCTTAAAATCTTTGTTTGAAATTTCTTGAATAGATTCGATTCGATCAATGGCTAAATTCCAGTCGTATTTGTTAACCTCTGGATTGTAACCAAACAAAAACCAGCGATTGTTATATTGCTTTAAATAATAAGGGTGGAATTCGATTTCAAAAGGAAGTTCATTTTCAAATGGCTTATACTCAATATGCAAAACCTTTTTATAGAAAATACTATTATAAAGAGCCCCCAAATTTTCAATTCCTTTTAAGAATTCGTTACTCTCAAACTCCATAATCTTTAATGAATTAGAGCTCATATCCACCCCGTGCCTCAATTTTGGCAAAATTTCATTTAAAAATTCAAATTGAGGCATCCCTTTAAATTGGGATAGGCTATCGATTAGGGATGATAAGTGATGAATCTCGATTTCGTTCAAAGGCATATTATTGATTGAAAAGGATGGGTCGGCATATTGATAATACACCCTTTTCCCGTCTTTATTTCTTAATAAATCTATTTGCCACCCCTCGCTACTTTCCATAAATGAGATATCATCAAAAATTTGTCTTCGACTTATACCCGCAGATTCTCCACTAATTTCTTGAAGCACTTTTGAGCACTCATTAATTAAATCATCAATAAAATATCTCCTGGCATAATTCCTGAAGCAGGAGTCCAATATTTTATAACGTATTAATGCAAATTTATTAGTTGACACTTTTAAATAATTTAAGTTTTTAGTTTAATTGAAAATTAACTAAATTGTTTCTACTACAAATGTATATAAATTTTCTATCTATGCAGTTTGATTGCACAGTTAGCATTGTACTTTGTTAAAGTTCTTTGAAAGCCTGTCGCATAATATTGATTAGTGCCTGCTGGAGGTTCCTTTTAGAAATCTCAAATCGGTTGGCGTTCCGAATAACTTCGGAATGAATGTTTCTACGTTATTGAAAGAATTAAACTTCTTAAATCAAAACGAGAATTATTATTACTTATTATTTTTTTATACTTGTTCATAAACAAAGAATAAACGCGACAGGCTGCAAAGTTCAATTTAGCAAAAAATTATAATGGAAATTACCCAAGAAAATATAGATCAAATAAAATCAAAATTTGGACAAATTCAATCCAAACAAGATTTACTTGAATTAATGAATATGACTAAGAAATTAGTCTATGGGGAAAAATCAATTCCATTCAAACTTCAACAAATTACCTATTATTCAAGTCCTAAAATATCTAAGAAAAGGTATTCTAATTTTACTATTAAAAAAAAATCTGGACAGAATAGAACGATTCATGCGCCCGTAAAAGGTTTAAAATCAATTCAGCGTGTATTAAGTTTTATCCTGCAATGTGTTTTTGATCCTCATCCAGCTGCATTTGGTTTTGTCCGTAACAAATCAATAGTTGATAATGCCTCATTACATGTTGGGAGTAGATATGTTTTCAATATTGATTTAAAGGATTTCTTTTCAAGTATTGATCAAGCTAGGGTGTGGAAATGTCTTCAGCTTCAACCGTTTAATTTAAATGAACGATATAATTTAATAAAGGAAGAACTGACCCCAAGTGAAACCTTTACCTATTATACTAATATAATTACTAGACATAAACTTTGGTCAAAAAATGGCCAAAAGGTCTATTTATTCGAGTATAAAGAGCTAAATCTAAAAAATGGCCAGCAAAATTTAACGCTAAAAATTGGTGGCAATATTTCCTATGAAGTATCAAAAAATATCGATGGCCAAAGTGGGAAGATCTTTGTAATAATTGAAAAAAGTCAGTTAGAAAATTTGAAATTATTAGCTAAGAATAATTCCATCGAAAATAACGAAGATCCCGAAATAACTTTCAGGGCTTATTTATATCAGCTTACAACCACACATAGTCAAAAACTATATGAAAATGACAATAGAAGTAATCTTTCTAATATAATAGCAAGCCTTTGTTGCGCAGAAATGGATGTAGAACGCAAAAATGAAGTTGGCGAATGGGAAGTTGTAAAAAGAAATGTATTACCCCAAGGTGCCCCAACTTCTCCTGTGATAACTAATATTATATGCCAAAGACTTGATCATTTACTTTCTGGAGTAGCAAAACGATTTGGTCTAAAATATAGCCGTTACGCTGATGACATCACTTTCAGTTCAATGCATAATGTATACCAAACTGAAAGTGAGTTTATAAAGGAATTACATAGGATTATCGAAGAGCAAAACTTTCATATCAAAGAAAGTAAAACCCGTTTACAAAAAGATGGCTACCGTAAGGAAGTAACCGGCTTATTGGTGAATGAAAAAGCCAATGTGCAACAACGATACATCAAGCAATTGCGTATGTGGCTTTATACCTGGGAAACATATGGTTATGAAAAAGCCCACAATTATTTCCTTTCAGATTATGTTTCTGACAAGGGACATGTTAAGAATGAGAAACCTGATATGGCAAACGTAATTGCTGGCAAGCTAGATTACCTCAAAATGGTAAAAGGGCCAGAAAACGAATTGTATTTAAAGTTGAAACACAGACATAAAATCCTTATCGATAACTTCAAAACCTCAAATATTAGCTCAGAAACAATAATAGATATTCAAAAAGAAACTGATGAGATAAGGATTACCTTAGAGGCTTTCCCGCTTGAGAAAAAGAGTGAAAAATTGAATACTTCTATAATTATACCCAAGGATACAATTGTACCAAGTACAATAATTGTCTCAAATTCTTTTGAAATTAAGAATGATGAAAAAAACAGTTTAAATATATCCTATCCAATATATCATTCACCTAATAAAACTGTTGAACTTTTAAAATTTTTCACCGCAAACGAAAAAGACTTAAAATATTCTACGCATAGCTGGGAGGAGGGAAAATATGAGGGATACGAAGATTATATTGGGAAAATTAAATCAGAATGGGAAAGTACAATTAACCCAATGTCATCACTGAAATATAACGAAGCCTTAAAATTGCAAAGCAATCGATTGCATGCCAAAGTTTCAAATTTTTTGTTCAATAATAAGTTAGGGTCCAAAAATGATAAAGGATATTATATTGCTTGGGGAGAGAAAAATTTAAAGTTTGGTTGGTCTTCTCCCGAACTAAAATTGCATATGTCACATCCAGGGAATTCTCCATTTTCATGCCCAATACCTGAAAATATCAGAGAATTGGATAAAAAATTTGATTTAATATATTTCAAAGAGTATGCCGACATATTTAAAAATGAAATTGAATTCAGAGAAGACTCGAATAATTTCAAAAAAATGATAATGGAATTATGGACTACGGAACTAGGGTATGACTTCATAATTCAAGGGACTAAAGATCTAGTCGGCTTTTCATTTTTCACAGATGTTAATTATGTAAAGGATTCTTTGAGAATTTTATTTGGTGAAATGTTTAAAGTCAAACCTGGATTCCCTGAAATAATAGTTGAAAGGCTGAGTAATTTCGAAAACAAGGGTTATCATTTATTTAGAATAACTCAAAAGGATTCATATGTAACTAGAGAAATAGGTGACCCAAAATTTACAAATCCAACTGGTAATTTGTATTCAATAATCAGTAATCTGAAAAATCTAGCGGATTATTCAGTTGTAAGCCGATTTGCCGATGGGAAAAATTATAGAATAAATTATTTGAATTCTAGAGGGAATATATTTATTGAACAATTAAGTGACAATCATGAGGTTTTAGGATTTACCCATGAATTTAAATTTTATTTATAATGGAAAACGTACTACTGATTGAGGATAGGACTTACAGGCAAAGAAATCTACTTGGTACTAAATTAACTGAGCTTAACAATTACAATTTGTTAAAAAACATATCAGGAGGAGAAGAATTTACACATCTTAAAGAACAAATGTTGAAAAAGGAATATTCAATATTTGACAAGTATTCGACAATTCTATTTCATAGATCCGCGTTTGATGCAGACGTCAGAAACGGTATCATAGAATATTTGAAAAATTATAATAAAAAAGTGGTTCTTTTCTCTGGCGGAATTACTGGGGCTCAACTTAATAAAATAAATAGCAGCGAATTCATGTTAATTAATGTGACAGAATTTTATAGCGATAATTTACTTTATTTTATGGAGAATGGAGCTGACAATTTGTTAGAACTAGCATTTGGGAAAAACTGGGAAATATCTATTCTATTAGATTCTATTCAAAAAGTTACGCTATATGCTAAAAGATTTGAAAAAAAACCTTGGGATATAGTTGAAGGCGAGTTAAACCTACACGATATAATCATTGATAAATATTTTTCGGAGCTAACCTCAAAATTTATTACTGTAGAAGATTTAGGCTATGTTTTGACAAAAATGAATTTAGATTTAAAATCGAATTTATGAGTGATATAATATTTAGTTTCGGCGATTTTGAAATTGAAATCCCCCAAAATAGCACTTTTGTAAAGGGCAAATTGAGTGAAAATTTTGGAGATGATTTGGATCAAAAAATAAACACTTACCTAAATAGAAACGACTCTCAGGTGATAAATTCGTTTATATTACCAGTTAGTTTAACTGGTAATTTTTTTGATTTCAGCGGATTAATATTTGCTCACCACATTAGACTCTCTAGAAACTTAAAATGTTGTAATGTCAAGATAGCAATTTATGGAACATTAGAAATAACAGAATTGTTACGACTAACTCCATTGTCCAAAATTTTAATTACAGAAAATGTTTTTTACATAGATGTAGCCAAATATTCATTTGAAGAATTTAAGGAATTAATAAATGAGAAATCTAATAAAATCAATTTCCAATCGATATTAAATCAAATTCAAATATTACCTCCTTCTAATTATGAAGACAATCATCACAGTGTTGATAATGAGTTTGCCTTAATTCAATGGTCTATTCAAAATGGCAGCTATGACAGTTTACCTGATGATTTTAAAAAAGAATTTGATAGCCGATTATATTTTAAATATTTGAGAGCAAAAAATCCGATTTCGCATTTAGAGATTGAAGCGACGGATAATATCCAAGTTGAAAAAAGTGTTAATATTATATTAATTGATGACGAGGCGAAAAAAGGGTGGAATAAATTTTATGAATTATTCTTTCAAAAAATCTCGGATAAAATTCATTTTCGAGACATCAATATAGATTTTAAGGATGCAAACAGTAAAGATAGAGATGAATTTATCGCAAACATTGTTACTGAAATTGCAAAAAATGATCCGGATATTATTCTACTTGATTTGAGATTAATGGATGTTGATTTTATTAACGAAAAAGAACCTAATCAATTAACTGGCATAAAAATTTTAGAAAAAATCAAAGAATTAAATAAAGGAATTCAGGTAATAATAACCACCGCATCAAATAAAGTATGGAATTTCAAATATGCAAATCAAAAAGGTGCAATTGATTTTGTCATTAAAGATGGATTTGAAAATCCTGAAAAAAAAATTCAAGATTTAAAAAGGACAATTCAATTTGCCGCCAAGAGAGCAGTTTTTTTAAAAGGTATAGGAAAAAGTATTGGCGAAATAAAAGATTTAATTAACCAAAATAAGTATATCAATAAATCAATTTCAAAGTTTACATCAAATCTGAACCTTGCCTTTGAATTATTGGATTTAAGCTGCGAAATAGACGGCAAAGCAAAGTACTTTGCATATAGTTACTTGCAATTTTTCATTTGTATCGAAGAGTTTTTGAAAATGAAAGAGATATTCAGTTATGAGAATAATAAATGTTATGTAAATAATACAATATTAGTGGCACGCAAAGAAGACACAAGTGAACAATGGGAAACCTCAATTAGGTTTGTTGAAAAACCTTATCCCTCCTACTATACACAACAAAAAAATAGGACTAATAAGTTAAATCCCAATAATACAGACTTTAAAATGGCATCTGTACTTATATATATGTTCAATCTTAAAGATTCAAATTCATTAAATTGGCCTCAAATAAGAGAAATCCGAAATCAAAAAGTTGCTCATCCAGAAAAAGGGAATGTAAAACCAGAGAATATCAATCAACTATTAAAATTTATAAATTATATATTCGATTCAGAAAATTTAGCTGACAAAATTGAAAAAATGAGCCTAACTGATTCTATATCGACAGAAGATTTAAAAAAACTAAAAGACAAGCTTCAAAATTAACACTCACCTAACTTGTGATATTTTAATACAACAATTGTTCTTACTTTTTAAATAATAATGGTAAAAGCTTATTTCCAAAACATTCGTATTTCCATTATAAAAGAAATCGAAAAGTCTAATAAAAGTCTAAAGATTGCTGTTTATTGGTTTACAAATCAAGAACTTTTCGATCTGATACTAAATAAACAAAGCAACGGAGTGCAATGTGAATTAATTATTCACAACGACTATATTAACAATCGAGAAACTGGATTACCTTTTCAGCAATTTATAGATGCCGGAGGAAAACTATATTTTTCTGATGAAGAAAATCCTATGCATAATAAATTCTGCATAATAGACGGTCAGGTACTAATCAATGGATCATACAATTGGACCTACTATGCTGAAAGCAAAAACCGAGAAAATATTCTAATTATTAAAGACGAAATTGAGGTATTACATGCATTTGAAACTGAATTTTCAAATTTACTTAAAATCTCTAATCAATTAAGTGAAATTGCATATTTATCAAAATTCGAAGTTGAGGAGAATAATTTGTTAAGAAATCGCGACTATCTAGCTCATGACATTATTTACCAAGCAAAGGAAACAAGTAATGCAGAATTGATTAATACGGCATTTGAAATAGCCCCAGAAAACCTTGGAATTCAAAAAATTGCAGACGAATTGGGACTTATTAAAAGCTATAAATTAAAATCTTCAGTTTGGGTTAGTCTCGTTAATGATGAGGTAAAACTTATTGCTGCGAAAGGAGCATCCATCCCCGCAACATTCAACACAATAGTTCGAACTAGCTATTCCCATCAAATAAAAAGTATAACAGATATAGTTTATGGAGAATATAATAAAGCATCATCAAATGAAAAATTAGTTCAGATGGTACTTGAGGGATTACCATCTAAACCTAAAGGGGAGGCAAAAGTCAAATTATCCTTTTCCATTGACATTGAAGGTAATTTAAGAATTGAGAAAATGTCATTAGATACAGGTAAAAAGGAAATTATTTCAAAAAATGCTAAATGGCTTATAGAATAAATAATACAGTGAAGTATCACTTCACAAGAAGAAATAATCTTTGCGTTTGATTTAATAAACATGAGCATATTCAATCATTTTAAACATTTAAACCTAAGTGAGGGCCAAAAAATGGCCTTAACGAAGCTAGAGGAGTTTTTAGAAAGTCCCGTACAGCTATTTATATTAAAAGGATATGCAGGTAGCGGAAAAACAACCATCCTAAAAGGTTTAGTTGAATATTTAATTGATATCGAAAAAGAGTATACTTTAATGGCTCCAACGGGAAGAGCAGCAAAAGTCATCAGTGACAAAACGAGACAAGAGGCATTTACTATTCACAAGTCTATCTACAGTTATGAAGATTTAATTGAAGTTGAAGATGGGGATTCGTTTTACTATAGTTATAAGTTAAGAAATAGTGTAGATGTTGTTGAAAAAGTATTCATTATTGATGAAGCATCCATGTTATCAGATGCTAAAAGTGTTGGTGAGTTTTTCCAGTTTGGGACAGGTCATTTGTTAACTGATTTAATAACATATACTAGAATTAAGCACCCAAATGTAAAGTCTAAAATTATTTTTGTTGGTGACCCATGCCAATTAGCACCGGTTGGAGATACCAGTTCAAAAGCATTTGATCAAAACTATCTTAAAGAAAAGTTTAACATCTCTATTGATGAAATAGAAATGAAAGAAGTTAAAAGACAAGCTCACGAAAGTGCCATATTAAATGCAGCATCTAAAATACGGAAAAGTATTTCTGCGGGATATTTTAACGACTTTAATCTTCAACCAAATACTAAAGATATTTTCAACCCATTATTTGAAAATTTCTTAGACTTATGGCATGACACTCCAAATCCCAAAATTATTATTGCAAGTAAAAATAAGACATGCCACGATCTTAACTTACAAATTAGAAAGCGAAGATTTGGTAATTCAGACTTACCTATCCAACAAAGTGATATAATAATTATAGGTTCCAATAATTACAGGAAAGGAGTATTTAATGGAGAATTTGCTGTAGTGAATCAGGTCGGAGAAATTGATACAAGAATAATTCCTTTAAGAGGGAAAAGCCCTGTAACGCTAAATTGGCGTGATATTGAGCTCGTATTTCCAGATTCTGAAGTCGAAAACAAAATAGTTAGAGGTAAAATACTTGAGAATTTTCTTCAAGGCGATAATGACCTAAAACCAGAAGAAATGCAGGCTTTATACGTGGACTTTACTACCAGGCATCCAAATTTGAAGCCACGAACAGAAGAATTTAAAGAAGCTATCATGCAAGATGAATATTTCAATTGTTTGATGATAAAATTTGGATATGCAATAACATGCCATAAGGCTCAGGGTGGCGAATGGGAAAATGTATTTACTATCTGGGATAATGATAACTTAGAAGGATTCAATTGTTACAAGGATACCCAAAGACGAGCAGGCAAAACAAATCAAAGTTTTTACCGCTGGGCATATACTGCTATTACTCGTGCATCAAAAAAACTTTATGCTCTAAATCCCCCTAATTTCAATTCCTATTCTTCATTAGCTTTCCTGGATGAATCAGTAATTAATTCCTTAAATGAATTAAGCGCCTCTACTATTCAAACCGAAGATATTAGTTTAGATCATGATTTGTTAAGCCAACTTTCAGAATTTAAACTTCTTGACCTTCCTCTCCAATTTCAAGATCATTTTATAAAAGTTCGACATGCTGTTAGGAGTCAATATATAGAAATAAATGGTTGGGAGAGAATTGGATATGAAATTAGGTACTCATTTGTAAGAGAAAAAGAGAAAGCCGTATTCAGAACTTATGTAAATGGCCAAAACGAGTTTAAAAAACCATTTACTTCGATGCTCAATTTTTCACCATACCCTCAATTCAATAATTCTTTAGATGGAATATTGAATCATTTGCCTAATATTTCCATAAAACGAAATACAGTCGAAACTATCCAATCTAAAATTGACTTTGATATTGATTTAGAAGAAAAACTTCCGTTTTTAAGAAGTCTACTTGATGATTTATCATTAAAATTAAATCAATTGGGAATTAGTATAGTTGATGTTAAACATAAGCAATTTAAAGAACGATACAAATTCCAACGAAATAGTGAAACAGCAGTTGTTGATTTTGAGTACAATAAAGCTGGCTTCTTTGGTAGAGTTGTTCCAATTCAAAATATGACAAATAGCCAACCTTTACTTTTAAATGTTCAATCTGCTATTAAAGAATTAAAACAAGAAGAACATGCCAGCTAAAGAAATAAAAGAACTTCGTCAATCAGGTAAATTAGATGAAGCGTTACTATTGGCTCAATCAGAATTGGATGCAGATCCAGATAACATTTGGGCTAAAAGAAACATTAGCTGGGTATATTATGAATACTTAAAGCAAAACAATTCGCCTGAAAAGGTTGATGAATTCATAGAATGGTTAAATGAAATTAAAAAGTTAGAATTGCCTTCCGAAGAACAAATGTTGTTTGGGCAAATTAGCTGGCAAATTGGCAAACTAGTATTTAACTATCAGCGAGTGACCCTCCAAAATCGGAACAAAATTATACAACTTTTTGAGACAATTCAGGGATTCCATTTTACCAAGCCGTCTGAAGGCTATAGTTATTTATTTAAAGCATTTCATAAGTCATTTAAAGACTTCGATAATTATGTCACATTTGCAGATTGGTGGGATTTTCAGAATTTCATGCCAAATGATTTTGAAAAAGAGGTAATTCAAAATGGTAGGGAAATTATGGCAATTGCAGAACAGGCTCACATAGCCTATGCAAAACACCTCCTTCCTAAGCAAACAATATTTGGGGATATTATTTTCAATAGAGATAAGGCCGCAACCTTCCAATTAATTTTATCTCAACTAGTCGATGATTACCCTCAATTTCAATACCCGGCATATTTTAATGCAAAATTATTGTTAGCATTAGGTGATAAGGACAATATGCTTGATTCATTATTACCCTTTGCAAAGAAAAAGCGTAACGACTTTTGGGTTTGGCAAATACTTTCGGAGGCATTTGAAAATGAGCCCCAAAAGGTATTTTCTTGCTTGTGCAAAGCCTTATCTTGTAAAAGCCCGGAAGAGATGTTGGTGGGGCTAAGACAAAAAATGGCGAAAGAATTAATATCTAAAAAACTATTTAATCAGGCTAGAACTGAAATAGATCTGTTAATTAAGGCTAGAATAGCCCATGGCTATAGAATTCCAACTGAGGTGACAGAATGGCAAACTGAAGATTGGTACCAAACAGCTATTTCATCTCAATCAAATTCTGCATTTTACAAATTGCACCTGCTTGAAGCAGAAGCCATATTATTCAGTGATATTGAAGAAGAGGAAGCGATTGTCGAATTCGTAAATTCAGACAAGAAGATGCTAAATTTTATAATTTCAGAAACAAAATTTGGCTTTTTTAAATATGACCGTTTTTTTTCTAAAATTAATGTTGGAGATACAATAAAGATTCGAATTCAGGCAGGAAGTAATGAAGGAATATATCAGATTTATACTGCAATAAAATCTGAAGGTGATTCAATTAAGAAGAAATTCATAAAAGAGGTAAATGGAGTTGTCAAAAAATCTGTTGATAAGGATTTTGGGTTCATAAATGATGTTTTTATACCTCCAGCAATTATTGCACAAAAGAAACTTATACATGGTATGGAATTCTCAGGAACTGCGATGAAATCATATAATAAGACTAAGAAAATTTGGTCTTGGAAGTTAATTTGACAAATAAACTCTATTTAATATTTATAAATTAAGACAGCTAAAAAAATTGAACTAGATTAATTATTACATCATGAATAACCTTATTAAAATCAACAAATTAATTCAGGAATTACACTCTGAACTTGGAAACTACTTAGATTTAACTTCCCAAAAAGAGCTAATTTTAGAAAAAGAAGACTTAAAAAATATTAAACTAATAGGTAAATCAAAAAGCACTGGGGAATGGTGGACTTTTGAATATTTAGAGTTTGCTAGATTTGAATTATGCATTGAGAAGGAATTCTCACAACATGCAAAATATCTTTCTGAAATACATAAAACACTTGAAAATGGCACCCTTGAGAGATTAATTCTTGTACGTAAATCATCAGGCGAAAATTATATAAATTATGAAATTGAAGATGAATTAAATACTAAAATTAGATATGCATATTGAATGAATTTAAAGTTTTAAGGATTATTTGAGGAATAAATCCCATCAGATCTACATAACAACTTAAATCTACAAAGCCTACAGTATTCGCTGAGCGAATACTGTTCTTTTTTCATAGGGGTCGATCAATCAAACCAGTGCATTTCTCGCCCCCTATAAAAAAAGCCTCCCAGCTCACGCTGAAAGGCTTTGTAGAGGGGAAGGGATTCGAACCCTCGGTAAGCTTGAGACCTACACACGCTTTCCAAGCGTGCTCCTTAAACCACTCGGACACCCCTCTGAAT
>JACCDQ010287365.1_pt1 | contig 13645 bp, 12 predicted proteins | sample 7446031 | NCBI WGS metagenome assembly JACCDQ01 (sample SAMN15323442, study PRJNA562643) | freshwater metagenome | isolation source: river surface water | place: USA:Blue River Watershed | collected 2017-08-17 | reverse complement strand
TGACCCTAAAATAAATTTGTTAGATAAAGTGAATTATGTTGGTAATAAAGTTATGAGTATTAGATTTGATGCAAATAAATTTAATGGTGGTGATTACTCCAAAAAAAATATAATATCTTTAACAAAGAAAATGACTAAATATTTAAACGAAAAAGGTGTTGATGGTAAAATAGCAACAGCAATAAAACATCCAGAATACAATTGGAGAAGTGGTTATTTGCGTTCTATAGGAGATAAGAATATTAGATTATTTAATCCAGCAGATTATTACAATGTAGAACCAGACCCAGATGATATAAAATATTCTAATTTTGTTATGTATGTTGTTATTAAACCAAAACCCAAAGGTGGAAATGATTTATTTAATGATTGTTTATATAATTGTTTAGAATATATGATATTTGATTTTAAGAAATTCTTTGAAACACCAGACAAACTAAAAAAATATTTAGGTTTAAAAAGATGTGATAAAGTTCCATTAAATATGATTGAGAAAATAGAAAAGAAATTATCAACATATCAAATTAATGTAAGAGGTGATTATATCTATACATCAACAATTAAATCAAATAAAGTTATAAATTTATTATTACAAAATGAACATTATTCTATAGATACAAGTTGTATTAAACCATCATTGAATAAAACAGTTAGATTTAATGAGAAAATACCCATTTTATATGATAAATTAACTTATGAAATATATGATGGTAAAACTAAACAAAAAATATCCATACAAGAAAGAAATGATATATTATATAATTTTAAATCACCATATATTCTATTTGATAGAACAAAACAAAAGAAAGGAACAATTATATCTATTGAAGACGAATATAACACATTGATTAAAGACATTCAAGAATTAAAAATTAAATCCAATGGTTTTATCAATATGTATAAAACAGGCAATATTAATAATACTTGTTTAGATTTATTTGATAGAATGACTAGATTTTTATTAGAACCAGAAAATATTTTACAAGATGAGGCAGAATGGATAAATAAATCCACATTAGGTTCTTTAATTTGGGGTCATAATTATCAAGGTGATGTTTATAAATATGATGTAAAAAGTTTATATCCTTATTTGATGACAACTAAAAATAAGTTTCCAATTAAAAGAGGTGAATTTATGAAATTAGAATCTATTGACAATATTCAATATTTTCAATTTGGAATATATAGAGTAAAAATTGAACCATCAAATGATGAACATATAAATAAATTGTTTAGATTTACAAATGATAATTATTATACTCATATCAGTTTAGAACAAGCAAGAAAATTAAATCTTAAAATGACTTTAATAATTGATGATGAACCAAACTTTTTACATTATTCCAGAGACAAATTAATAACATTTGAAGAAGTTTTTAAACCTTATGTAATGTATTTATTTGATTTAAAAGATAATGGATTATCTATTGCCAAAGATATTTTAAATAGATTATGGGGTAAATTAGGAGAATATTACATAACCAAAAAATATGATGACAAAGAAATTAAAATTGAATCAGATGAAGAAATAATTGAATTAAGACCTTGTAATAAAAATGAAGATATTAATTTAATAAAAACTAATAAAATTAATAAACCTTATAAAACAAATTATGCTAGATTAATTCCGTTTTTAAAATCAATAGATAGAAATTATATGTGTAATATAATGTATGAACATAGAAATAATATACATCAAATATTAACTGATGGATTTGTATCAGATAAACAAATTCATTTAAATACAGATGTAAAATTAGGAGAATTAAAATATGAAGGTTTCTTTGAAAATATAACTATCAAAAATTGTGCTAAAGTGGTGTAAATTCTACTTCATCAACACCTTCTTTAACTATTTTTAAATTACTACCATTAATATAATCATTCCAAAATTCTGCAACAGATGGATAAACAAAAATTGATTTATCTGAATTCCAATAAATACATAACTTCCCACATTCAAATTCAACTAAATCAGCAATTAAACATTCTTCATCGTCAAGTTTTACTAAACTATAAAATTCCATTATATATAATTATATAATAGAATAAATTTTTTATATTAAAATTAAAATAATAAAAATAATAAATTTATCAGAACATAATTCAGTTAATGTATATTCTACACCTTTGGATATAAGCCAATGAAATATTAAATCTTGAATATTTATTTCAAAAAAAATTTCTTTAAAGTAGCAAAAACTAATTTTAGTAAATTAACCCTTTTAATTCTTCCTGAAGAGTGTAAATGTTCTATAATACCATCTATAACTAATTTATCATTATCATTTAATGAAGGATATAATTTTTTAAGTATACTAAATACCATCTCTTTTTTATTAATTTTTTCATCTGCTAATGATTTTTTATCATATGAATTTTCAACAACCCTACAAATATATAAAATTAAATCTGGGTTATATTTTTGTTTTTCTAAATCTGGTAAATCTTTTAATGTATCTAAAATGACTTGAATAATATCACCAGTTCTTTTCAAATTTTTCAATAAGTTTTTAGGCTTTACGAGTTCCACACTTGACTTAACCATTGTATATATAATATAAATAACATAAAAAAATTTTATATATAGTTAATTATATTATATATTTTAATGGCGAGAAAAACCAAAACGAAATTAAAACAGAAACAAAAGCAAAAACAATCTCAAAGAGTAGTTGTTAATATTGATAATTCTAAAAAGACAATTCCACGAAGAACTACCGATAGACAGCCAACACAACCAAGACAAGGAACAACCATTATAAATAATATTCCACAACCTCAACCAATATATCAACAACAAACTCAACAACCAAGTTTAGCAAATCCACAACCAAATATCACTATTTTTAATAAACCAAATCCACCAATTCCAACAGCACCAGTTTCAACAGGACCAAATATACAACAAACTTATTATGATGAACAATTTGATAGATTAAATAGTAATATAAACAACTTAAATAATATATTTAATCAACACGCAGGAAGTATTGTTAATAAATTAAATAATTTAAATCCAGTTAATAATTATGTATATGTTCAACCACAACCAGACCCCCAAGATGTAGATTATAATTTATTAGGTGAAGATGATGTATCAATACAAACAGCCAAAACGGTTCAATCTTCTGGAAGTTCAACAAGTTCAAATTTTACTGCTCCATCAATATTTAATATTAGACAACCACAACCATATTCAATGGTACAAGAATCAGCATTTAAAAAACCTTTATTATTAGAAGATGAAAAATTTGAAAATCCATTAGAGGACATTTTTAAAAATACATATGATATTGTTGAACAAAAAGAAAAACCTGAGCAGGAACCTATTAATAGACAAGAAGATTTATTAAAAGGCAATTATCAAAATGAATCAGAAAGAAAGTATATTTGTCCAATATGTGGAAGAATAGATACTAATATAGGAAATTCTGTTAGACATATGAAAGACCATCATACAGATATAAATTTAAATGAAGGTGAAACAAAAGAAAGACAAGTTAAAAATAAAAAAACTGGTGAAACAAATACATATACAACATATCCTAAAGAATATATTGATGACTTAATTGATAAAAAAACTAGAAAGGGTTATGAAGATAGAGATGAAAAAAATAGAAAACGAGCAACTGAAAAGAAAAATCAAAGTACAATGAAACCACAACCGACTCCTAATAAATCAGGAAATAATAAAGTTATACCCATTTAATATTGTAAGTTGGTTTAGGTGGTTGTTGTTGAACTGGTTTTTGATAAATAGCAGGACTTGGAGGAGGTGGAGCAGAACTTCCACCATTTGAACCTTTCTTGCGTCTTGTTTTAGTTATGATAGTTTCATATTCAGAATCATCATCATCTTCATCATCCTCTTCATATTCAACTTCAACCTTTTTATTTTTCTTTGGTTTATTTAACATTTCCTTATATATTTCTTTTTCTTTCTTCTTTTTCAATGCTTCTAACTTTCTTCTTGCTTCTTTCTCGGCTTCTAATTTCATTTGTTTTTCAAGTTCTTCATATTGTTTCTTTCTTTCTTCAACTTTGGATTGTTTTTTTAATCTAGTTTCCATCATTGATTGTCTTCTTCGTTCTCTTTCTTCTTCAGTTAAATTAAGAGTTCTTTTTGGTTTAACCTTTTGTTCTGGTTCAGGTTGTGGAATTGGTTGTGGTGGTTCTATTTGTTGAACTGGTTGTTCTTTATATTCCAATTCATCATCGCTTTCAATAGATTCAATTGTTTTACTATCTTTACTAACTTTTACTATTTTAATTTGTTTTGACATTATAGTATATATAGTAATTATAGAAAAAAATTTAAATTAATTTATATTATATTATATTATATATGAATTTAATTACTGACACAAAACAAATTAATTTGAGTTCTTCAACAACAGATGCCAAAAAGAATGGTATTCTTAATTCAAATCTCGCTTTCAACATTCCTAATTTATTAAGAAAGGATAAAAATATAGTATATAATACAATTAAATTAACACACGCAGAAATTCCTTATAGTTTTTATATTATAAATGAGTATAACAATATTTTAAATCTATCCACTGGTCAAATCAGTTTAACTTTAGGTAATTATAATGCTAATACATTTTTAAGATTATTACAATCATTATTACCAGTTGGTTATACAGTTGCTTTTGATACTTTCACAGGCAAATTTACATTAGAATATAATACATCATTTTCTATATTACCCAATAGCACTTGTTATAAATTAATGGGTTTTGAGAATAACACAACATATAATTCATCTAATAATATAATTGTTATGCCTTATCCTGCTAATTTCTTAGGAACAAAAAATATATTTATCAAATGTCCAAATATCATTTTAGATAATTACAACACACAAACAAAAGATTATATAACATTATTATCAATACCTGTTAATGTTCCACCATATGGCATAATCTTATATGAAAATACATCAAATATGAAAAATGTTATAAAAAATAATCACCTTGATAGAATTGAACTTTTAATTTATGATGAAGATAATAATCTGATAGACTTTAATAATATTGATTGGTCTATAACAATTGAAATAGAAACTATTATAAATATGTATATAAATAATTTAAATATAGGACAATATTTACAAAACCAAAATCCAGTTATTAATTATGATAATATTGAAAATCCAGAAAATTAATTAAATTAATATAAATAAAAAAATTTTATATAACTATATATTATATACAAAATGTCAGTTTCAACTCCTATTGGTATTCCTACAGAATTAAATTTTGATTTACCTTCTTCTATGCTTCCATCAAGAAAATATGAATTCAGAGTAAATCCTTATGGTCAATCACAATTTACACCTGGTCAAACCATTCAATTTGTTATTCCACAAACTCAAAGAACTTTAGGTAATTTTCAAACACATTATATCACTGGTAAAGTCGCATTTACTCAAAACGGTGGTGCTGTAAATACAGATGCATCTTATGTATTAGGTTCTTGGTATTCTTTATTTAATCGTCAAGTTGTTAGAACTTCAGGTGGTTATGTTTTAGAAACTATTGAACAACCTGGAAAATTATTTAATATGATTACTAGTTGTGTTTTAAATTCATCTGAAAGACAAGCATTAGGACTTTCTATTGGTTTTGATGGTGAATTTCAAGTCGGTGGAAAATGTAATAATATTGGTGTTAAATTAAATGAAAATACTATTCCTGGTGGACTTAATAATACTGCCAATTTAATTCACAATTTTGCTATTCCTTTAATTGGTATTTTAAATGTTGCTAAATTCTTTCCATTATGGAATGGTGATTTAATTATTGAATTAACCTTAGACCAACTTACAAATTATATTAGAAGTTTAACTGCAAATGGTATTAGTGGTGTCACCTTATCAGAATTAGAATATGTTTGTGAATTTTTAGAATTATCAAATGAATCTTATGCTATGGTTATGAGTAGATTCCCTGGACAAGTTTCAATTAAATCTCAAACATACACTTATGGTTCTGCTTCTATTGCTACTGGTCCTGGTTCTATTGATATTCCTTTCCAAGTTAAAGTTCAATCTATGAAACAATTATTTTGGTATGCTAGTATAAGTAATGCTATTGATGGAGGATATGGTGGAATTAATCCTAACTTGGATTCTTGGCAATTTATTGTTAATGGTACATCTTATCCACAAAGACCAATTCAAGCAAAATATCCTGCTGAGGCTTATATGCAAATATCTAAATCATTTGGTTCAGTTTATTCCAATTCTCACTCTGGACAATTTCAAAGAAGTAATTTTAGAGTTGGTCAAACCGCTTATAATGAATTTTATGCTGCCTATAATTCAACTGTTAATGCAACTAATTTAGAAACAGATTCAAATAAATTCTATCAATGTTTAGATTTAGAAACTATTAATGCCAACAAAGAATCATTATATTCTGGTATTTCTACAAATGGTCAAACTTCAACTATTAGATTAAATAGATTGGCTGCTACAACTGCTTCAATGACATTAGAATATTGGTCTTGTCAAGATGTTATTATTGTTATGGATATTGTTAATGGAATTACATCAGTGATTGTATAAATCTATTAAATTTAAAATTTTCTAAATATATATTATATATAATACTATAAATGATAATTAAACTGGTTGAAAATGAAAAACCAAATGTTGATAAAATTAAGTTTGGTTGTGATGAAAAAATATGTGCTAAATTGGATAATTTTCCAATGGTTAGAGATAATCTTAATTTTTATAATACCACAGTATTTTTAGGTCGTCAAGGTTCTGGAAAAACTTCCTTAATGATAAATTTTGTTTTAAAACTTTATAAAAAGAAATTCCATAAAATATATGTTTTTATGCCAGCATCATCAAGACAATCATTAAAAAAGAATATATTTGAAGCATTACCACCTGAACAAGTATTTGATGAATTAACACCACAAAATATTCAACAATTATATGAAACTATTAAAGAAAATACAGAAAACGGTCATAAAAGTTTAGTTATTATGGATGATGTTCAAAAAGCATTAAGAGACCCTTTTATTATTGGTCAATTTAAAAATATGGTTGCCAATCAAAGACATTTAAAAGTTGTTAATCTTATTCTATTACAAAACTATTTTGCACTCCACCCCCAAATAAGAGAAATTATAAATAATCTAATATTTTTTAAGATGGATAAGAAACAAACAAATAAAATATTTGAAGAAGTGGCTGAACTACCAAAAGATACTTTTTTAGCATTAAATGACTTTATTTTTGACGAACCTCATAATTGGTGCTTAATCAACCAAAAGAACAAAAAAATATATAAAATGTGGGATGAAATTATTATTGATGATGAAGATGAACAAGATGAATAATAAATTTATATAAATAAAAAATAAATATATAATATATATTATATATCTATGCCAAATTTTTTAAAGAAACTTTCAAGTGGAGCAAACAACTTTTTCAAAAAAGTCAGTTCTGGAGCAAACAACTTTTTCAAGAAACTACCTGACAATATTACAAAAATAGCCAATACTGTTGGTGATGGTATTGTTGATACTGCTAATAAAGCAGGTAATTGGTTAGAAAAAAATTCTGATGTCATTGGTGATGTAGTTGGTGGAGTATCAATGTTAATACCTGGAATGGAAGGTGTTGGTGCTGGTATTATGACTGCTGGTAATGCTGGAAAAATCGCCGGTAGACAATTAAAGAATTCATCTGGTGCTATTAAATCAACCGCACAACAAATAGGACAAAATATTAATACTACTTTGAGAAATGCTAAATCTACTGCTATTGCTGGGGCTAATAGTTATATGAATAACTTACAGCAACAAGCAAATACTTTACAAATGCAAAAACAACAGCAAGCCCAAGCAAATTTAGATGCTATGAAGGCAAACGCAAATTCATTGGTAAATAGTTTAAGCAATTCAGCAAATAATGCTATTTCAAATTTAACAATACATTAAAATAATATTTAAATTTTTATCTATATTATTATATATAAATGAATTTAGAAAGTGCTACTTTAGTTTTAAGAACTGCTTCACTTGGTTCAAGTGGTATTAATGTTAATAATTTTAATAATGATTGTACTTGGAATATTGACCTACAAACTGTATTAGGAACAATATACCACAAATATAAGCGTTTTAAAATATGTTTAACTTCTGTTGGTAGTGGTATTCCTAATCCAACTTTAACTGATGCTTCGCGTTTTGTAAATGTAAATTTAGAAGGATTACAATGGGTAAATTCTGGATATGATACAACAAATGGAGCAGTAAATAGAAATGTTATAGCAACAACAATTGCAATGAGTGCAATAACAGGATTTAGTAATAATTTTACTGGAGAAGTCGGATTTGTTTTTAATAAACCTAATTCAAATAATATATCTTTTAGAGTATATTTAACTAATGTATCTAATAACACCATTAATCAAGTTCAGTATCCTAACTTATGTTATTGTTTTTCAATATATGGGATTGATGAATAATTTTTATATATAAAAATAATTTTATTTGTATATATATTATATAGTTAGAATGAATAATGATAAAGTTTATCTTATGTTCGGATTAAGAACAAATGTTAATTTTACAGCAGGAGTTGGACACACTTATAGTGTTAATTTGAAAAGGTTTCTTGGGTTCTTATGGGAAAAATATAATGCTTTCAATATTAAATTAGAAACAACACCTTATCTATTTCCATTAAATAATTTTGAACCATTTTGTATTCATATGAAAGGGTTAAATTGGATAAATGGTTATGATAGTATTTCACCAAATTATTGTGATTCTAGGGTTTTAGAAATAGTACAAATTGGTACTAGAACATCTGAAGATTATACAACTAGTTATTTATCAAATACAAACGCTATTGGATTTTATAGACCATCTCAATTTAATGTGAATTTGACATTATTTTTTACAAGTATGAATGGTGTATTTTTTGATAATCCAGACATTGCAAATTATAGATATCCCATAATTTTTAGTATAACTGGTATAGATGCGTATAAAGTCCAAAACCCATCCAGAGGATTACGCTATAGTTATCAAAATAATTTGTCATCTGTTTTGTCATTAAGATTTTATGATGGTGAAAGTATAGACCCAAATGATTCAATTGCCACAAAAGGAAGAATAAGACTTTTTAAAAATATAAATTTAAGAAGAATTATAGGTGATGAACTATTTAATAAATACAAAAAATTTGCTTTAATTTCTAGAAGAACATACGCACCGATAGGAACTATTGGTTATTCAGCAGGAATTTATTTATTTCAATATATGTTGTCAGCAAATAATATTTTATTTGAACATCCTTGTTATAATTCAGATACAATTCAAAATATTATAACACCACAAGAATATTCTAATCCTGTTTTAATTGGATTTTCTGAACTTTACAAAGATACATATATTGAATATGTTTTTAGCAAACCATTATCTGACTTGACAGATATAACAATATCAGTTCAATATTGTCTAGGAACGGCACAAGGCTTAGCATTACCAGATAATTCAAACAATATTTTATTTCCTGATGTTAGATTCTTATTTGAAATAATTCCAGTTGTAGATGATTATTAAGAAAAATAAGGCATTGTTATTTCTTGATTTTGATAATATAATTTACAACTTCCAACTTGATTTGATGTACCATAAATATCAATTGAAGCCAGTGAAATAAAAGTTGTACCATTTGTATTATCTAATGTTCTTGTTTGTGAATCCCAATCAGTACTACCAGACCAAGGTCTAAATCCCTCTAAAATTACATAATTAGAAAATCTATATAAAACCAATTTATATCCAGCACTTACAATCCAATAATCATCTCTTTCACCAGCAACAGCAACACTAGCAGGTACAAAATTAAATCTATCTAATTTATATTCATTCAACGCTATATTAATAAAATATGCTCCAATATAAGTACCACCTGAAGTTATAGGTTTATTTGCTTTACCAATTAAAGGACCATTAATAGTAATTGTATCAGTTTGAAATGATGTATTAACAATTAACGAATTAGTACTCATACTACCTTGATTTGCTAAATTATTACTTACAAGATTATTGGTATATGTTCTACTAACTCCATTTGTTATAAAATCATTTTTGAATGCGTTTAACCGAGAATAAGCACTATAATTAGTTCCACCTGAACCAGTAGTTAATATTATATCACTACTTGATTTATTAAAAGTAGATGAATTAGTATTAACATAAAACCCATAATCTAATGAAACAAAATTAGCACTATTTTCAACACTTGAAGCAGCAGTTATTATATATTCAATTCTATAAGTGTCAATAGTTTCAGTAATAGATGGCGTGAATGTTATTTGGGCATTTGTTATATAGAGGTCAAACCATTTTTCACTTAATGAAGTATCTGCCCTTATAGTCATTAATTGTGGTTGAGGTATTGTATTATTACAAATACAAGGAATAGAGGCAAATGCAACATTATTACGATATATATTACAACTAATTTGTAATACTCTATCATACATTATGGTATATGTTCCAGGAGAAGCAGTATTATTTTTGAATCTTCTATATAAACTAATTGGACTATTAATAGTAAGTGTTTCATTAAATTTTGGTTGTATTGTTAGTGATGCAACAACAATATTTCCAGTTCCTAATGTTTTAACATTTTCAGTACTTGGTGATATTTTATTTGGATAAACAATTAATTCATTGTTAGAGGCTGAAAAGAATTCAGAAACTGTAATATTATTAAATAATGCTTTAAAAAATGTTGCTGTAGTATTTACAACCAAATTGGCACAAGTTATAATTCCATTTGTTAAAAAATCTCCTGTTCTATGATTTATGACGGCATTACATACTTTAAAACAAGTATCAATAAATCCAGTTCCATACCAAGAATATATAGCCTGATTAAAGGTTGCAAATGTTGTTCCACCATCACCTGTTGCTATTCCTATACCGTGAGTTTGTACTGGATTAGTTATTGCTGTAGAATTATAAGTTGTGCCTGCTGCTCCATTATTTGACATAGATAAATTGGGACATCTTACTTGATTTGATGCCGTTAAATCAGTTGTATTAATAGAAGTAGATGTTAAATTAGTAATAGTTGCATTAGTTGAACTAATTGTTCCTGTTGTAAAACTTGTTTCTAATGCGTCTATTTCATCTTTAATATTCATTCCTTGAACTATTAAATTTTTATTGATTGTTAAGTTATTATCAATTGTAGTTGTGTCAGTTGTTCCATTATAAGTAATTCCACTGGTGGTAGTTTGTAAATTAGTAATATTTGTATTTGCTGTATTAATATTATTTAAAACATTTGTTGTGCCCAATAATAAATTTTTGCCTGATGGTATAGACACATTATTATCAATTAGTGTTGTGTCTGTGCTTGAATTATATGTGATTCCAGTCAATGCTGTGTTATTATTTCCTGTTGTGGTTTGTATATTATTTATTGTTGTATCTAAATCATTAAATTTATCTTGGATTGTTCCTGGTATTATTAATCCATTTAATTTTTGAAATTCTGTATTATCTATTGCTCCAATTGTTCCTATTGTTGAGGCTGATATTGAACCAATTATATTTGTATCTTTATTTAATTGAATAGTATCACCAATATTTAATGGTTCATCAATATAAACTCCTGAACCGTTATATCTTTGAAATCTAAATGCTCCATTTCCTGTTGCTCCTCCTTTGTGGTTCATTATATAACTTGTTCCATCTGATGAAACTCTTCCAAATTGTAAATGTAAGCCTTGATTGTTTGTAATATTTTGAGTTGCTCCATTTGTTGAATTATTTCGTCCTGACATAATTGAATAACCATTTATTTTTGTATGGGACATACTATTAATACCATTAACTGGTTGGTCAATTGCTCCTGTTCCATTAAATACTAAATTACTATTTGATAATAAATTTATCGCTTTCATTTGATTGGTTCCAGTTCCTGACTGGTTTATAAATCCTGTTCCTGACTGGTTTATACTATTATTTGAATTTAAAGTTATATTATCACAATTAATTGTTTTTAAAATTGTTGAACCTGTTGTTTGGGTTATATCTCCTTGTATATCTAATGTTCCTTCAATTGTAGTATTTTTTAATATAGCATTTGCTCCTCCTTTGACTTGGTTTATATCACCATCTATATCTATATCTAAAAATTTAGAATATCTGAATTTATTAAATTTTGTTGTAGATGTTGTAATATCTTGAGTTATAACCGAATCACCTTCCATTAATATATCATCTGTTGTTGTTGTTCCTGGAATTGTCACAGTTGATGGAAATGAAACACTATCTGTAATAACTAAATTGGTTATTGAAGTAGTTCCTAAACTATTTGATATTGTTGAACCTGTTTGTGTAATTCCTTTATTAGTTCTCATAGTAATATTATCTGTTGTAATATCTTTTACACTTGAAGAACCACCAGTTTGAGTAAAATTTGAACCTAATACTAAAGAACCATTTATATTTGAATCTTTAAAATTATTTGTTCCTGTTCCTGTTTGTTGAATTATTCCTGATTGTGTTTGAACTACATTTTTATTTACAACATTGACCGTATTATTAAATGTTGATATTCCATTATTAGTTATATTATTTGTATTTCCATTTACTATGAATGTATCCTCTAAAATATTTGATACATTATTAACATTAAAATAATCACATTCTATATTTGTAGCATTAAAATCATTTGTTGAAGTTATAGAAGCATTTAAATATTCTGTTGTTATTGTGTCTTTTAAAATTATTGTTTCATTTGTTTCTGACTTTACAAAATCTGAGTATATGACATTTTCGTGTGATGCTGTTCCATCTTGTATTATACTAATACCATCAGTTAAAGTTCTCACACCATTCATAGACTTATCAAATCCACTTGTATATCCTAACATTATTGTTATAATATATATCTATATAAAAATTTTTAAATTAATTGAATTTTACTTTATCACCTTTAATAACATATTCTCTACACTCAAATAATGGAATAGACACCATATAAAACATATACTTTAATTCAGTTGCCATATCTGGATATTTAGCACAATATACAGATTTCATTACATTGTTATGTTTAATCAAAGTATCAATTACCTCTAATTTCGATAATGTTTTATCATTGGATAATTCTTTTTTCTTTTCCATAAATCTATCATCAATTTCTTTAATAAGAATTTGAATTTGTTCGTCAAATTTTTCTTGTTCCATATATATAATAACTCTATATTTTAATTTTTAAATAATTTCAATATTCAAAAAAATAAATAAAATTTTGGTGGAGGTGGAAAGGGTGGATGGGTGTTTCATCTTTAAAGATTCTATATACAAACTCACCAAAAATCTGAAATTCCTTTCCACCTCTCCACCCTTTCCACCTTTTCCACCCTTTATTATTATTCTTTTTTAAATAAATAAATTAATAAATAAAATATAATATATAAAAAAAGATTGCTTAATTTAGGCACATCGTGTCTAAATGACCCTAAAATAACTTTAAATTTTTTTGAGTTTCGTTTCGTTCGTGCGTGTGTGTGTGGGCGTCGGGGGACTTTAGGAACACAATTAATTACTAAAACATTCGGAGATGCAACTTATCAAC
>JACCDQ010022792.1_pt1 | contig 13648 bp, 16 predicted proteins | sample 7446031 | NCBI WGS metagenome assembly JACCDQ01 (sample SAMN15323442, study PRJNA562643) | freshwater metagenome | isolation source: river surface water | place: USA:Blue River Watershed | collected 2017-08-17 | reverse complement strand
TGCTGGTTTGCGACGATGGCTTGCAACACTGGCAATTGGCCCGCGACCTTGAGCTGTGCGTTTTTGATGAGCGCGGCGTGGGCAACGGCCTGCTGCTGCCCGCAGGCCCACTGCGTGAGCCCTGGCCTCGCCGAACTCACACAACTGACGTGCACACCTTGTGGGTGCAAACCTCGGGCGTTGCCATGCCTGGGCACTTCCAAGTCACACGTCAACTGGTTGACCATGCAGTGCAAGCCGATGGCACGCAGCGTCCTCTGAGCAGCTGGGGCAACACCCCCGTGCAAGCCTTGGCTGGTATTGCAAAACCCGAGGCGTTTTTTGCCATGCTGCGCGCCAAGGGCCTGACACTGGCTTTCACCGAAGCCCTGCCCGACCACGCCGACGTGCAACATCTGCACATCGACCCCACTCAGGGCGATGTGTTCTGCACCGAGAAAGACGCCGTCAAGCTGTGGGCGCAGCAGCCCCACGCATGGGCGGTGCCCCTTCACACCACCTTGCCTGCCGATTTGCTCATGGCCATCGACCATCACCTCGCCGCGGCGCAACAGGCAAAGTTATCATCACCCCATGGACACCAAACTGCTTGAACTCTTGGTCTGCCCCGTGACCAAAGGCCCGCTCGAATTCAACCGCGAACACCAAGAACTGGTGTCGCGTAGCGCCCGCCTGGCCTACCCCATCCGCGATGGCATTCCCGTATTGCTGGAAAACGAAGCACGCCCCCTGACCGACGCCGAACTGGACGCCTGAATGTCTTTCTGTGTGCTGATTCCTGCGCGCATGGCATCGTCGCGCTTGCCTGACAAACCCCTTGCCGACATTGGCGGCTTGCCCATGGTGGTGCGCGTGGCGCAACGCGCCCAGTTGTCTGGCGCCTCACGCGTGGTGGTGGCGGCTGACGATGCTCGCATCGTGGCTGCCTGCCAAGCCCACCAGATTGACGTGGTGCTCACCCGCACCGACCACCCCTCTGGCAGCGACCGTCTGGCCGAAGCCTGTGACTTGTTGAAACTACAAGACACCGACGTGGTGGTCAACGTGCAAGGTGACGAGCCGCTGATTGACCCTGCGTCGATTGACGCAGCCGCGCAACTGTTGCAAACCCGCAGCGACTGCAGCATGAGCACCTTGGCACATGCCATCGACCAAGTGGCCGACTTTGCCAATCCCAACGTGGTGAAGGTCGTGCTCGATGCACGCAACACCGCGCTGTACTTCAGCCGCGCCCCTATCGCCTGGTGGCGTGACGGGTTTGCCCAGGGCGTCACCGCCCTGCCCAAGCCCGCGCCGCTGCGCCATGTGGGTCTGTACGGGTATCGCGTGGGCTTTTTGCGCGAGTTTCCCAAACTGGCTCAAGCACCGATCGAGGTCACCGAGTCGCTCGAACAATTGCGTGCCATGTGGCATGGACATCGCATCGCGGTGCATGTCACGGCCCACTCACCCGGCCCCGGCGTCGACACACCTGAGGATTTGGCTCGCGTCAGAGCCTTATTTGCCGCGGCTGCGTAAGGCTTTCGAAGGGAAGCGCGTGCTATCCTTTGACGAGTAAGAGCAATCGATTTGATTCATTAGGACCAAGCATGAGACTGATTTTGTTGGGCGCCCCCGGTGCCGGTAAGGGCACACAGGCCACCTTCATTTGCCAAAAATATGGCATCCCGCAAATCTCCACTGGCGACATGCTGCGTGCCGCGGTCAAAGCGGGCACGCCTTTGGGCATTGAAGCCAAAAAGGTGATGGATGCAGGCGGCTTGGTCAGCGACGACTTGATCATCAACTTGGTCAAAGAGCGCATTGCACAACCCGACTGCGCCAAAGGTTTCTTGTTCGACGGTTTCCCCCGCACCATTCCCCAAGCCGACGCCATGAAGGCCGCCGGCGTGAAGCTCGACTACGTGCTTGAAATCGATGTGCCCTTCGACGCCATCATCGAACGCATGAGCGGTCGCCGTGCCCACGTGGCCAGCGGTCGCACCTACCACGTCAAGTTCAACCCACCCAAAGTCGAAGGCAAGGACGACGTGACCGGCGAGCCCTTGATCCAGCGCGACGATGACAAAGAAGAAACCGTCAAGAAACGCTTGGACGTGTACAGCGCCCAAACCCGCCCTTTGGTCGACTACTACTCGGGTTGGGCCAAAGCAGACGCCGCTGCGGCCCCCAAGTACCGTGCCATCAGCGGCACGGGCTCGGTGGAAGAGATCAAAGAACGCGCATTCCAAGCCCTTTCGGCTTGAGCGTCTTCAAGCGGGCTTTGCCCCGACAAAAAAGCCGCTCTCTGAGCGGCTTTTATTTATGCCCCTTGTTGACTGATGAGATGCAGCACCAACGCGACACGTGCTTGCACGGCTGTTAAGGGCCCTGCATGAGGAAACACGTCCCCCTCGCGCGATTGCACCCCACCCGAGGCACAACGCGATGCACGCAACACCTGCGCCCCCTGCTGTTGCGCCTCACGCAACGCAGCCTCTAAGTCGTGATGAAGGGTGCCGTTGCCGGTGCCCGCCACCACCCAAGCTTGCGGTGCGTCGCACGCCATCGCAGCGCGCACCAGACGACCATCGACACCCGCATGGTTGAGAACGATGTCCACGCGCGGCCACGACGCACAGGCCAGCACTTGGGCCACGCTGGGGGCGCGCAATGCGGCAGCCCCAGAGGGCTGTGACTCAAGCTGAGTAGAGGCAAAAGGATTGCGCTGATGGCTATGCGCTTTTTGCACGGTGTCCCCCGCATGCACTTGACCTGCACAAAGTACCGCCACACCGGATGTATGGCCTGCTTCGACCCACAGCAAAGCCTGCTGCAAATTGGCAGGTCCATCGCTGTCTGGCGCATTGGCGGGCAGCATGGCACAGGTCATGGCCACAGGTTTGGCAGGCTTCAACACCGTTTGCAAGAAATACGCGGTTTCCTCCAAGGTATCCGTGCCATGGGTGATGACCACGCCCTGCACATCGTCTTGCGCCACCCAGTGCGCCACCCGCGCCAACAGGCTTTGCCACAAAGCAAACGACATGTCTTTGCTGTCAATTTGGGCCAATTGCTCGGTCAGCACAGCACCTTGGGGGGCTGCTGTGGACGCCAGCAAATCACCCACCGACACCATTCCAGCCTTGTATTCATGCGGGTTTGCGGCGTCACTGGCCAAGCCGGCAATGGTGCCGCCTGTGGCTAAAACAACAATTTTTTTAGTTTTTTTTGCATCCATGCTTGCAAAACCCAGAAAGCTGGTTAAAAATACAGTTACTGGATGTCCAAACAGGCACATCCCTCAGACCACATTGTGCAGGAGTCGAACCGATGATTGAAATGCCCAAACTCACACCGCGTCAACAGCAAATCTTGGAGCTGATCCAGTCGGCCATTGCCAATACGGGTTCACCCCCCACCCGTGCCGAAATTGCCAACGAGCTGGGCTTCAAGTCAGCCAACGCTGCCGAAGAGCATTTGCAGGCCCTGGCACGCAAGGGTGCGATTGAGCTGGTGAGTGGTACCTCGCGCGGCATTCGACTCAAGGGCCACAACCATCGCAGCTACCAAGAGTCATCCTTCGCCTCTTCGCCTTCAGGTTTTTCGTTGCCACTCGTTGGGCGGGTGGCAGCCGGTTCACCTATCTTGGCGCAAGAGCATGTCGATCAAACCTACTTTGTGGAAAGCAGCCTGTTCCAACGCAAGCCCGACTACCTGCTGCGCGTGCGCGGCATGTCCATGCGTGACGCCGGCATCATGGACGGCGATTTGCTGGCCGTGCAATCGACCCGCGACGCCAAGAACGGGCAAATCGTGGTGGCGCGCTTGGGCGAGGAAGTGACTGTCAAGCGCTTCCGGAAAACCGCCAGCCACATTGAGCTGCTGCCCGAAAACCCAGACTTCAAAACCATCTTGGTGGAGCCTGGTGAGCCGTTTGAAATTGAGGGTTTGGCCGTCGGCCTGATCCGTAACACCATGATGATGTAAAGAAAGCACGACCATGAGCCTCGCACTTTTTGGCGCTTACCGCCTCTTGAACCCTCTTCACAACGTTGTTCGCAGCTTCATGCCGGAGCAAGCCTTGCAAAGCGCGCACCGACCTTTGCCCTTGCGCGTCGCCCGCGTGATGGAAGCCCAACACAACCGCAAAAATGCCGGCCGCATGGTGATCTCAGGTCGCATGGCCGACGTGTGCGCCGAGCTCGACCGACTGGCTGAACTCGAAAATCGCCACTAAGACCATCGGCATGAGCTCGTGGCCACCACGAGCCCCTCTGCTGCAAGGCACAATTGGGGGATGAACATTGTCATCCTCGACGACTACCAAGATGTCGTGCGCAAGTTGTCTTGCGCGTCCAAATTAGATGCCTACCCCGCCAAGGTTTACACCAACACCATCAAGGGCGTGGGCCAGTTGTCCGTCAGACTCAAAGACGCCGAAGTACTGGTGCTGATCCGCGAGCGCACCCACCTCACGCGTCAACTGCTCGAGAAGCTGCCCAAACTCAAACTCATTTCTCAAACCGGCAAGATCGGTAGCCACATCGACTTGGCCACCTGCACCGAACGCGGCATCGCCGTGGCCGAAGGCTCTGGCTCCCCCATCGCCCCAGCCGAACTGACCTGGGCCTTGATCATGGCGGCGATGCGCCGTCTGCCCCAGTACATCAGCAACCTCAAGCACGGGGCTTGGCAACAAGCGGGCCTCAAATCAGGCTCGATGCCCACCAACTTTGGTCTCGGTCAAGTGCTGCGTGGCAAGACCTTGGGCATTTGGGGTTACGGCAAGATCGGCCAGCTGCTGGCTGGCTATGGCAAAGCTTTTGGCATGCGCGTGATGATGTGGGGCAGTGAGTCCTCGCGTGAACGTGCCGCGAAAGATGGCCTCAACGTAGCGCCTTCGCGTGAAGCGTTTTTTGAAGAGTCCGACATCGTGAGTTTGAACCTGCGTTTGGTCGACGAAACGCGTGGCATCGTCACGCTGGCAGACCTCAACCGCATGAAGCCGACCTCTTTGTTGGTCAACACCTCACGCGCCGAGCTGATCGAGCCCGATGCCTTGATCACGGGCTTGAACCGCGGCCGGCCTGGCATGGCGGCAATCGATGTGTTTGAAAGTGAGCCTATTTTGCAAGGCCACGCACTGTTGCGCTTGGAAAACTGTATTTGCACGCCGCACATTGGCTATGTGGAGCAAGACAGCTACGAGCTGTATTTCGGCACGGCGTTTGACAACGTGGTGAACTTCATCAAGGGCACGCCCACCAACATCGTCAACCCGGGCGCGTTGCAGGTACGCCGCTGAGCCTGAAGCTCAGCAGCCACCGACTCACTTGCAGCTCACTGCCCGGTCACTTGCGGGCCGCAGCAGCCCGCTCGGCCATCAAAGCCATGCAGACTTTTTTGTCGGCGTTGACTTTTTGCACCGATGCGCGCTCCGTCATCTGTTGGGTGTATTCCTTCACGGGCAGGCCTGCCAGCAAGTCTTCACCAAACACGGCCTTCGATGCCAGTGAGGCCAGTGGCAAGTTCACAATCGCCGAGCAATCGGCCAAGGTGAAGGTATCACCCGCCACATAGGGTTTGAACTTCACCAAGTGGCTCAAGCCTTCCACCCCTTTGGCCAGTTGTTTACGGACACGGGCCTGGGTGGTCTCATCCACTTTGCCACCAAAGAAGGCTTGTGGATACAACTCGCGCGCCACCAACTCCACATGCAATTCCAAGTAGGTGATGATTTCGCGCACCTTGGCTGCCTCGAACGGATCGGTCGGCATCAACGGATGTTGGGGGTAGGCTTGCTCAATGTATTCCGCACACACAGCGGATTCGCTGATGCAACCATGCGGGGTTTCTAAAAACGGAACCTTGCCCATGGGCGAGCGCAACAAGGTCGCGGGTTCTATCGGCTTGACCCACACCAGTTCTTCTTCAAACGGCACGCCTTTTTCGAGCAACTGAATTTTGAGTTTGTTGTAGTAGTTGCTCACCGCAAAGCCGCACAGTTTGAGAGTCATGAAAGCGCTCCAATAAGAATGATTGACATTTGATTCTGTCACAGCTCAGGGATAATCGTCGCTATGAATTCCATCTACAAAACACTCGGCATTTTGGGAGGCGCCACAGAGGCGTTACAGATCGCATCCGAAGGCGTGGCGGACTTTGCCACCATCGACCGCATCCTGCGCGACCAAGCAGGGTTCAAGCTCGGCCCTTTTGAACTGCTCGATCTCACCGGCATCGACATTGCACAAGCTGCCATCACCTCGTTCTACCAACAATACCAACACGAGCCGCGCTACCGCCCCAGCGATTTGGCAGCCCAGCGGTTGGCCGCCTCTGCCACCGGTCAAAAAGCGGGCCAAGGCTTCTTCACCTACGCCAACGGCGTGGCACAGCTGCCGGCCGAACCCGCGGTGCCTGCTGTGGCAGAGCTCCCTCCCGTGTGGGTGTCCTCTCGTGCGGTTCGCCGTGCCGAGCTGTACCAGCTGCTGAAAGACTTGGGCGCCAAGATCGAAACCGGCACCTCGCCTTCCGCGCAAGCCCTGTCCATCGTGTCGCCTTTGGGGTTTGATGTGACCACGGTCGCCATCGTCGAGCGACTCGACCCCGCCCGCACCATCGGCATCGACATGCTGATTGACGACAAGCTTACCCGTCGTCGCGTGCTCGCCACCAACCCAGCCACCCGCGCAGACATGCGCGATGCCGCGCACGCCTTGTTCGCACGCGATGGCAAAGCCGTCAGCATGGTGCGCGACAGCGGTGGCTTTGTGACGCAGCGCGTCGTGGCCCACCTTGTCAACATCGCCTGTGACTTGTGCCAACAAGGCTTGTGCACGCCGAAAGATTTTGACGCAGCCAGCACCGAAGACTGGGGCTACCCCATGAGCCCCCTCAAAATGGGCGACCTCTACGGCCCCACCGAGATTTTGGAAGTGCTGTTCAATGTGCAAACCGTCTATGGCGACACACGTTACCGCCCAAGCCCTTGGTTGCGTCGTCGCGGCGCGTTGGGTTTGAGCCTGATGCACACCGAGAACTAAACTCCACGCCAACACACACCCAGCACGACTCGTTGATTCGGGTCTCCTGAGCGACAACTTTTCAATTTCAGGTCACGCAAAAGACAGACTATGGACGATCCAATTCTTAACATCGAAGAACGCGAGGCCATCAACGCAGGGCGTTGGTTCTCTTCTCTTTCACCCTCACTTCGACACGACATTCTTCGATGCGCTTACGTCAAACGATGCAGAGATGGCGACCTGATCGCCGCACGCGGAGACTCTGCCGACGAGTGGATGGCTTGTGCTCGCGGCGCGGTCCGCGTGAGCTCGACCTCGCTGTCAGGCAAACAAATCACCTTCACCTACGTGGAACCCGGCATCTGGTTTGGCGACGTGGCGATTCTGGATGGGGACCGTCGCACACACGATGTGTACGCGCATGGGGACACCACCATCGTCTGCGTGGCCAAAGCGGACTTCCAAAAAATTCTGAGCCAGCATGTCGAGTTCTACGACGCCATGTTGCGCTTGCAAGCACGTCGCATTCGCCAGCTGTTCGGTTTGGTGGAAGACCTCAACACCCTACCCCTGCGCTCGCGCTTGGCCAAACAGCTGTTGCATTTGGCACGCAGCTATGGTGTGCCGTGTCTGACCAATGGACAAGAGATTCGCATTGGCTTGCATCTGGCGCAAGAGGAGCTGGCCCAACTGTTGGGCGCTTCACGCCAACGGGTGAACCAAGAACTCAAGGCCATGGAGCGCGAGGAAGCCATTCGCATCGAACCGGGTGGCTTGGTGATTCGCAACCGCGACGCCTTGCTCGCCATCAGCGAAGCCGATCACTGACAAGGGGCCTGCCATGAGCCGGGATGACGCCACCCACAGCGTCAACATCGCTGCGCTCGAGGCATGGCTGCACGCCCACCTGCCTGGGTTTCAAGGGCCGTTGACCTTGACGAAATTTGAGGGCGGGCAATCCAACCCCACCTACCAACTCATCACACCCAAGCAACGCTATGTGATGCGCACCAAGCCGGGCCCGGTGGCCAAGTTGCTGCCCTCTGCGCATGCGATTGATCGTGAGTTCAAAGTGATGCAAGGCCTTTACGGCAGCGAAGTGCCGGTGCCTGAGATGCATGTGTTGTGCGAAGACGAATCCGTCATCGGGCGTGCCTTTTATGTGATGGCCCATGTGCAAGGGCGCGTGCTGTGGGACCAAACATTGCCCGGCGTGGCCAACTCTGAGCGCGCGGCCATCTACGACGAGATGAACCGCGTCATTGCCGCGCTGCACACCGTGCCTTTCGCAGAACGCGGGCTCGCCACCTATGGCAAACCCGGCAATTACTTTGAGCGACAAATCGGGCGTTGGAGCAAGCAGTACGTCGCCTCGGTCACCGAGCCGATTGAAGCCATGGACCAACTGATGGCTTGGCTACCCGCCCACATGCCCGCCAGTGCACAAGACGATCGCCAAGTCAGCATCGTGCATGGCGATTACCGCCTTGATAACTTGATGTTCCACCCCACCGAGCCTCGCGTGTTAGCGGTGCTCGATTGGGAGCTCTCAACACTGGGCCACCCGTTGGCAGACTTCAGCTACCACTGCATGTCGTGGCACATCCCACCCGGCACGTTCCGCGGCATCGGAGGCGTGGACATTGCCGCACTCGGTATTCCCAGCGAATCCGAGTACATCCACCGCTACTGCGATCGCACCGGCTTGGCCAGCCCCGCCGATTTGAAATCCGACTGGAACTTTTACCTCGCCTACAACATGTTCCGCATCGCGGCCATCTTGCAAGGCATTGCCAAACGCGTCGAGGCAGGAACTGCTTCGAGTGCGCAAGCCAAAGCCAATGGCGCCGGTGCTCGGCCGATGGCCGAGCTGGCTTGGAAATTTGCACAACAAGCGTGAGCCCCCTACACCAAGGACCCTCCATGAACTTCGACTACAGCGACAAAGTCAAAACCTTGCAAGCCCAATTGCTGGCTTTCATGGACGCACACATTTACCCCAACGAGAGACGCTTCTACGAAGAGATCGCAGCCAACCGCGCCAAAGGCAATGCGTGGGTGCCCACCCAAATCGTGGAAGAACTCAAACCCAAAGCGCGCGCGGCGGGTTTGTGGAATTTGTTTTTACCCCGCAGCCCGCGCGCACCCGAAGGCTTGAGCAACTTGGAATACGCGCCGCTGTGCGAAATCATGGGGCGCGTGCCGTTTGCAGCAGAAGTCTTCAACTCATCCGCCCCCGACACGGGCAATATGGAAACCTTTGAGCGTTACGCCAGCGAAGCCCTCAAAGACCAATGGCTCGAGCCCTTGCTGCGTGGCGACATTCGCTCCGCCTTCTTGATGACCGAGCCCGCCGTGGCTTCGTCAGATGCCACCAACATCCAATGCAGCATCGTGCGCGACGGCGATGACTATGTGATCAACGGCACCAAGTGGTGGAGCTCTGGTGCCGGCGATCCGCGCTGTGCGGTCTACATCGTGATGGGCAAAACCGACCCCGAGGCGCCGCGTCACCAACAACAAAGCATGGTCATCGTGCCCGCCAATGCACACGGCGTGAAAGTGGTTCGTCCCTTGAGCGTTTTCGGTTACGACGATGCGCCGCACGGCCACATGGAAGTCACCCTGACCAACGTGCGCGTGCCTGCGGGCAACTTGTTGCTCGGTGAAGGTCGCGGGTTTGAGATCGCCCAAGGTCGCTTGGGGCCAGGACGCATCCACCATTGCATGCGCACCATTGGCGCGGCTGAGCGCGCGCTCGAGTTGCTGTGCAAACGCATCACCCACCGCGTGGCGTTTGGCAAACCTGTGTCAACACAAGGCGTGTGGCACGAGCGCATTGCGGAGGCCCGCATCATGATTGAGCAAGCGCGTTTGCTCACCCTCAAAGCGGCCTACATGATGGACACCGTCGGCAACAAAGGGGCACGTGCCGAGATCGCCATGATCAAGGTGATTGCGCCCAACATGGCTTGCCAAATCATCGATTGGGCCATTCAAGCCCACGGCGCGGCAGGTGTATCGGACGACTTCCCATTGGCCTATTCGTATGCCAACCAACGCACCCTGCGTTTGGCCGATGGCCCCGATGAGGTGCACCGCCAATCGATTGCCAAACTCGAGCTGGCCAAACAATTCACACTCCAACCTGAAGAGGTAGAGATCCCCATCACACGCGGTTGCTAAGGAGCTCCCATGATCGACGTTTACTCATGGGCCACGCCCAATGGACACAAAGTGCACATCATGCTCGAGGAGTGTGGGCTGCGCTTGGGCCGCGACTGGCTGGCACACCCGGTGAACATTGGTCAGGGCGACCAGTTCCAGCCGGAGTTTCTAAAGATCAGTCCCAACAACAAAATACCCGCCTTGGTGGACCCACATGGCCCCGACGGCAAGCCCATCAGCGTTTTTGAATCGGGTGCGATTTTGTTGTACCTCGCCTCGAAGACAGGCAAGCTCTTACCCAAGAGCGACCGCGCGAAGTTTGAAGTGCTGCAGTGGTTGATGTTCCAGATGGGGGGCGTTGGACCTATGCTGGGTCAAGCCCACCACTTCCGCATCTATGCGCCAGAGAAAATTGATTACGCCTACAACCGCTACACCAACGAAGCCAAGCGCTTGTATGGGGTGATGGACAAACGTTTGCAACACAGCAAGTTCATCGGTGGCAACAGCTACAGCATTGCCGACATCGCTATTTTCCCGTGGCTGCGCAGCTGGCAAAACCAAGGCATTGACTGGACCGATTACCCCCACCTCAAAGCCTGGTTCGACCAGATTGCGGCGCGCCCTGCGGTGCAGCGCGGCGTTCAGGTGCTGGCAGACTTACGCAAACCTTTAACGGATCAAAAATCGCTTGAAGTGCTCTTTGGATCTTCTAAGCGTTAAATCTTGATTCGAAGCAAGCTATTGCCATTGCTTGTGACACCGGTGCAATAACCATTGATCACATACAAATAACCATCCTGTGTATTTGCGGCAATTCCTGTAGGTCCACAAAACCCCTTTGTTAGACTACTGTCCCAAGTGCCGAGGGTTTGACCATCGACATAGGTATCCACCGTGCCATCACTCAACTTGACCCGCAAAATTGCTGCCCCATTGCCATTGTTGTCTGCTTGACTCACAACGTAGGCATAGCTGCCGGCAATCGCTATTCCTTTTGGATTAGTGAGACCTGTCCAACTGAAGGATTGATTGGGTGCTGAAGGCGCGATATAAGTCACACCACCATTGAGCTTCGTGGCATAGATATAGCTGGCATCACTGGTGATGTAGCTTGCACCTGACAAGCTTGCAATTGAAACACCTGTACCAATTTTGTTGACAAACTTTAGAACTTCACCAAGGGAGAAGTCGATCGCGTATAGATCACTTCCATAATTCGTCAAGCTGCCAAAGTTGTAGTTTGGATTCAGGTTGTTCACTTGAGGGGTGTTTCGATTGGGAAACACATAGATGTTGGGATTTACCTGAGGATTACCTGCGTAGTAGAGACTCGATCCGACTGGGGCAATGCCGCGCGAGTCTGCGATTGCCTGCGTATCTGATGCATTAACTTGCCCCGAGAAATCCAACGACCAAATTTTGATTGAATCGGATACATAGATGGATGATCCCAAAACAACGACATAGCCATTGGTATTGGAACTTGAGTAATTGAAACCTGATGCGATTCGCTCCACGAGACGAACAGTTGGGTTGGTCACTGGCGAATTACCAGAAACGTTCGTTCCTGAGCCTCCACCGCCTCCGCCACCGCAGCCCATCAGGACAGCAGAAAAAAGAAGGCTCACATACCTAAAAAATTGATGTTTCATTCTGTGAATTTAATCGACTGCTCGAGACTTTACTTGATGTTGTTTCGTGCCAATCACAAGCTGATAAAGTTATCCCTGTTGCAACCGATTCACCTGACGTCATGTTTAAAAAGTTTTTCCTGTTGACCTGCCTGCTTATGTCTGTCTGGACGGGCTCGTTCGCACAAGAAAAACCGGCGGCCCCACGCGCCATGTTGGCACGCCCGCCCCAGTCGGGCGCAGAGCCCATGTTGCTCCTCGGCCCCAAAAACAAGCCCTACACCGAGCTGTTGGTGCACACCACCAAGCTCGATTACTACGACTGCAATGGCATCGTGGCACCCTGGTTTCGCGAGCTACTGGTCGCTGAAATGAACTACTTTGCCGAACTGGTGGAGCTGCCTTTTGTCAAGGGCGATGCCTGCGTGGTCAGCATCGGGACTGACCGCAGCTTGACGCCTGGCCGCATCAACATTCATTTGTATGTGAACCAGCAACGCCTGAACGCCTGCGTTCGCAATGAGCAATGCCCGGTGTTTCGCAGCATCAGCCTGATTCCAAAGGACAAGGTCTTGTACCGCTCCTATTTCTTGTCCGACATGTCGCGCAAGCTGATTTCTCAGCAATGCGTGACAGACAAAGGCAAGCTGCACCCCGACACCACCTGCTACACCGTTCCCTGAGCCTTTTTCACTCCAAGGGCTAAAGCAGCCGCCTGAAAAGCCGATCTTCTAGGGATATGCGTTTTTCTACTTCTCTTCTTTTCGCCTGCCTCCTGGCTCTAGCCAGCTTGGTCTGCACGCCCGTGCTCGCGAGTGATCCGCCCAAAAAAGCAGCCAAAGAAGAACCACCTGCGCCCAAATTTGAGTATGTGGAAGAAGAGGGTGTGACAGGCCGCAGCGGCTACCAATACAAACGCGTCGCCAAACCTAAGTTTGAAGAACCGCAGGAAGTCCCTAAACCGGAACCCAAAGAGCCTCCCAAGCCTGAAAAAGACAGCCACGGCAAGAAAGACGATGGCCATGGCGCGCCAAAGAAAGATGAGAAGAAAAAGGACGACGGCCACGGCGACCCGAAGAAAGAAGAAAAGAAGAAAGACGATGGCCATGGCGATCCGAAAAAGGATGCCAAAAAAGGCGGCGACGGCCACGGAGGTGGCCATGGCAAAGATGCAAAAAAGAAAGAGGCACCGGCCGTGAGCGCGTTGTATGACGCGGCCATCATCAAACTCGATGGCAACAACCGCCCATTCACGCCGGTGGTGTTCTCCAACCCCTATGCTGATTATTTTGTTTGGCACAAAACAGTCCCCACGGCCTACCGAAACAAGGTGCTGGCCGAAATGAACACCTTTGCAGACCGCATGGGCTTGCCCCGTGCGCAAGACATGCCTTGCATGGTCAAGGTCGCGAAGCCGAAAACAAAGTTTCCAGGCGCCGTCTACATTGAGTTTTACGTAGACGACAAAGCTGAGAAAGAGTGCATCAAAAAAGGCGAATGCGGCTCTACCCGCGTGATGATGTTGTTCCCCAAAGACAAAACAGGGATCAAAAGCAAGGAGATTTACCGCTCGTATGTGTTGACGGACGAGAAGAAGTTCCGTCGCGCCAACTTCTGTGTCAGTCCGGATGGACAGTTTTTGGGCGAGAAGAACTGCTACGTTGCCATACACCCCGACTGGCTATTCAACTGAGCAGTTCATTAGAAATTGGCCTGTCCGACAGGAATCGAACCTGTGACCCACAACTTAGAAGGTTGTTGCTCTATCCAACTGAGCTACGGACAGAAATAAAAAAAGGCCTCGACAAACGAGGCCTTTTTTATTTTTATGGTCGG
>JACCDQ011779746.1_pt1 | contig 13651 bp, 10 predicted proteins | sample 7446031 | NCBI WGS metagenome assembly JACCDQ01 (sample SAMN15323442, study PRJNA562643) | freshwater metagenome | isolation source: river surface water | place: USA:Blue River Watershed | collected 2017-08-17 | reverse complement strand
CTCAAGACAGATGGCGGTATTCGCGAACGAGCGCGCGCCCTGGCTATCAAGCTTGGACTCGTTGCAGCAGTTGCTGCGGTCGCTTTCTTAGCGTGGACCAATCTCATGCTTCCTGAAATTGATCCCATGGTTCTTGGTCTATCTACAGCGGTTGCGCTGCTATGGGTGGCGGGAATCCTTGCCAATCTCAAGCGTCGCGAAGGTTGGGCATTTATCTTCTCCGCTGCAACAATTGCAACCTTTGTCTCAACCTTATTCTTTGCCCTGTATCCACGGGTAATGCCAAGTTCACTTGGTGCACAATTTGATCTTACGATCACTAATGCATCGAGTACTGATTACACACTCAAGGTTATGACAGTTGTTGCATTGGTCATGACCCCATTGGTCTTGGTGTATCAGGGTTGGACCTACTGGGTGTTCCGAAAGCGTGTCAGCGCATCGCAGATTCCAAATGCCGAGCATGGTGTTTTGGACTCAGTAAGCCATACGCTACATAAGTGAAATCAACTCATCTGCGGCTACTACTCCAACGGGGCGGTAGCCGCAGACTTTTCATCGCCTCATTTCTTTCAGCCTTTATCTGGGTTGGAATAATTGTTGCTAGTGCAATTGTTCTGGCCCGGGTAATCGTTGCTGTTATTAATAGAGACTCATCAGCCTTTTCACTCATCCTGGTACTTGCCGCTTTATGGATCTTTCGAGCAATATTTCAATCATCCTTTGAAAGTTGGTGCACACTTCAGGCAGTCTCCATAAAGCAAGGAATTCGCTCAGAGGTAACATCGAATTTAGATTCATACTCACATCTACCGCCATCTGTTATAACGACCCTCTTGGTCAAAGGTTTGAACTCTTTAGATGTCTACTTAGGCCGTTTTATCCCACAGATGTTTTTCGCATCAGTGGTTCCATTGGTGGTGATTGCGACCCTCTTCATTTTGGATCTTTTGTCCTCTCTCATTGCAGTTTTAACGCTTCCTTTAATTCCTTTGTTTGGCGCTCTCATTGGCCGCTATACCGCTGACTCGGTGTCTAAGAAGTGGCGCACATTGGGCTCTTTATCTTCATACTTCGAGGACTCATTACGTGGCTTTATTACCCTCAAGATATTTGGCCGTCATACACCTCAGAGCTCGCGCATCGAAGAGATGGGCGACAAATACACACGAGAAACGATGAAAGTGCTAACGGTTTCATTTCTTTCGGCTTTGGCATTGGAGTTAGCAGCAACTATTTCTGTCGCACTTATCGCGGTAACAATCGGTATTCGCCTGGTGAATGATTCAATTGATTTCACCAGTGCATTAACGGTATTGATCCTTGCTCCTGAAGTGTATTTTCCCGTCCGCAATGCAGCCTCACTCTTTCATGCTTCAGCTGACGGAACACAGGCTTTGGAACAACTTCAAGAAATTCAGAATAAGCGGCAGGGAACACGGCAAACCCTTCAATGTGATTTCTCTACTGTCAATCAAATTTCGTGGAAGCGATGGGGAGTTGAAATTTCGGGACGTGAACCTTCGATTCTGCATGAGCACTCTGTCAAACGCGGAGAGTTGCACTTCATTCTGGGTGAATCAGGTGCTGGAAAAAGTACCTTTGCGTTAAACCTCATCGGCATTACTCATGATGCAGAGGTGGAGATTCAGACACCGCAAGGTATTTACAGTCTGAAGCCAGAACTTAATGACGCATGGTTTAGATATTTGGGATGGGTTCCACAGTTTCCTCAACTTGCTTACGGTACGGTTCGCGATCAGTTCACTCTGATTTCAAAAGGTGTGACTGACATCGAAATCGAGAATATTCTTTTGTGTTGTGGTTTAGACACACACGACTTGCCTTTGGGGCTCGATTCGATTGTAGGCGGCGCGGGGGAGGGAACTAATTCAGCATCTGGCGGACAAATCAGAAAAATTGCAGTTGCACGTGCCCTGTTCTCTCGGCCGCAAGTTTTGATCGCCGACGAACCAACTGCAGATCTTGATTCACATAGTGCAAGTACCGTGATGAAAGCCCTTCGTGACTATGCCACGAAAGGTGCGGTAGTTATTTGCATTACCCATGATCTTTCAATTGTTAGATCTGATGATTCGCTTCAAAGCTTCGAAGCGGCGGTCTCATCATGATGTTGCTTGCTTATTTGTTAGGAACTTTCGCTTTTGTGGGCGGTATTGGGCTTACTGTTTCAAGTGGTTGGCTCATTACGATGGCATCTAGCCACCCACCTATTTTGACTTTAGGTGTTGCTATCGTGTTGGTACGTTTCTTTGGAATCTTTAGATCGGTAGCGCGCTACTTCGAGAGGATCATCAGTCATAGGGCGGTTTTTGATCGATTAACCTCTCTGAGAGTAGATATCTACACAAACCTAGTCAGAAAAAGCATTTCCGCCTCGTCAGTGATTAATTCTGGAAATGCAGTCAAAAGTTTGGTAGATGATGTTGAGCGAGCTCAGGAGTATCAATTACGAATCAAGCTCCCTGGTGTCTCAGCAGCTTTAGCCCTGCTTTTCGGAGTTTTGTTGGGTTGGTGGATAAGGGCTGAGTCGCTTTTGATAACAGTACCTGCATCTATTGCCTTGTTATTTATTCTTCCCACTGCAATCTCTCGCGCGACAGTGAAAGCTGCAAAGAGAATTGAGGAGGAAGAAAATAAGTACACCAAGGTCGTGGATGCGGCTACTCATGGTGTTATTGAGGCCAGAATTTATGGATACCTAGAGCAAACCTTTTCTCCGTTAGGCAAGAGGGAATTAGAGATCCGTAAACAAGAAACTGCTTTGATTAAAAAAACCGCCATTTTTTCTGGGATTACCAATCTTGTCGTTGCAAGCGCGATAGTCGGCAGTTCTTATCTAGCGTATTGGATTTCAAGAAGTTCGGACATACCGGCGGTACAGATTGCCATGTTGATCTTTTTGCCTCTTGTAATGTTCGAAGCGATAACCATGTGGTATCCAAATCTTTTTGGTTCGGGAAAATTGATCGCTTCGCAAGAAGCTGTGGATGCAATGCTTGAGGTTGAAGAACATACCTCTGCCACAGTTATATTTAACGATGAGGTCCAGTTCATTGAATGTAAGGATGTTGAGGTCTCTTGGGGTAGCGAATTCATGACGCCAATCTCGTGTGTTGTCAGATCCGGCGAAATTTTAGCCGTGAGGGGAACCTCTGGAGCTGGCAAATCAACTTTTGCTATGGGACTACTAGGGTTGTTGCCATACAAGGGTTCAATCGTTATCAATGGTGTTGAACTTTCTACAATCTCGAATCTCAGTCAGATCACCGCGGGTACGGTGCAGAGGTCTCACATTTTCAACACCTCGGTCAGGGAAAACTTGAGGATAGGAAATCCTGCTGCAACTGATCAAGAAATCATGGAGGTTCTTAGCGCGTTGAGTCTTGATTCATTGATCAGAGAGATGCCTGAAGGCCTGGACACAATTCTGGGTGAATTCGGTCGGATTTTGTCGGGTGGTGAATCAAAGCGTTTGGCTATTGCAAGAGTCTTGTTAGCCAGAGCGCAAATTGTTGTGCTCGATGAGCCAACTGAACACCTCAACAAGGAATTGTCTGAAAATGTGACCCAAGCGATTTCTCAATACTGCGAAGGCAAGATCCTCATTGTGATTACCCATTCCGATTGGAAAAGTGCCGATAAAACGCTGGTGATGCAGCGATAACCTCTTTTTGAGGCGAGACACGAGAGAATGCTCGTGTGGCGAATCTAGAGAGCAAGGTGTCGGCAGTTGTAGGTGACCGCACCGCAAAAGTCCTCTCCACCGTCTTCGGAATCGCAACAGTTGGCGATCTCATGCGCCATTACCCACGCAGATACATGGTGCGTGGTGAGCTCTCAGATATTTCAGAGTTACGTGAAGGTGATGAGACCACAATCCTTGCTCAGATTTACTCGACTACTAATCGTCCATTACGTGGACGCAAGGGGAGCATTCTTGAAGTAGTAGTCACAGATGGCACCGATAAGTTATCGCTAACGTTTTTTAATCAAGCATGGCGCGAAAAGGATTTAAAGGTTGGACGCCAGGGATTGTTTGCAGGCAAGGTGGGAGTCTTCAACAATAAGAAGCAACTTGCACATCCTGATTACGAATTGATTCCGGATGGCTCCGATGTTGATTCAGCGGTAGAGGGTTTTGCAGGAAAGTTTCTTCCGGTGTATCCCGCATCCTCCAAACTGCCATCATGGAAGGTTTCACAATGTGCTCAGCTGGCAATTGGAGCACTTGATGAGATTGAAGATTTTCTACCTGAAGAAATTCGCGCTCAGCATCAATACCCGAGTTTGCATCAAGCCCTCGTACAATTGCATCAGCCCGCGGATCTTGACCATGCAGAGATCGCTCGCGAGCGACTTACATTTGATGAGGCTTTTCTTCTTCAATCACTTCTTGTGATGCGACGGATTCAATTGAAGAAATTGAACTCAACTTCTAGAAAGCGAATTTCTGGTGGCCTACTCGACCAATTTGATAAGGCTTTGCCATTCGAATTAACCGCTGGCCAGTTGGCGGTCTGCAAAGAGATTGAAAGCGATCTTGCACAACCTCATCCAATGCACCGCTTGCTTCAAGGCGAGGTTGGTTCTGGAAAGACAATAGTTGCTTTGCGTGCGATGTTGGCAGTTGTAGATAGCGGGGGACAAGCAGCCTTGCTGGCCCCAACGGAGGTGCTAGCCGCACAACATCTTCGTACGATTGAAAAACAATTAGGAAATCTTGCTCAAGGTGGAATGTTGGGTGGTTCGGAGTCTGGCACTCAAGTGACTCTCATAACCGGCTCTCAATCAGCGCAAGCGCGACGTGATGCACTTGCAAAGGCGGCCGATGGCACAGCAGGTATCGTGATTGGAACACATGCATTGCTGGGTGATTCCGTTGCATTTAATGATTTGGGATTAATAGTTGTCGATGAGCAACATAGATTTGGTGTTGAGCAACGCGATGCCTTGAAGGAGAAAGCGGTCCTTCCGCCACATTTACTTGTTATGACTGCAACTCCAATTCCACGCACGGTTGCGATGACTGTATTTGGAGATTTAGATGTTTCGACTCTTCGGGAACTTCCTTTGGGCCGTCAACCAATAACCACTCACGTTATTCCGGTAAAGGAGAAGCCGAATTTTCTAGAGCGCGCATGGCAACGTATTCGTGAAGAAGTAGAACAAGGACATCAGGCATACATAGTTGCTCCACGAATTTCAGCAGATCCAGATGCTGGCGCAGATGCGGATTTAGATTTCCTCTTTGGCGAAGAGTCAGATGAAATTTCATCTGTAGAAGAGCTTGCGCCAATGTTGCATTCAGGTCCGTTGAAGGGCCTGAAAATTGCCATTTTGCACGGCCGACTCACATCTGATGAGAAAGATGCCACGATGCAGGCATTTTCTAAGGGCGAGATAGATGTGCTGGTTTCGACAACTGTGATTGAAGTTGGAGTCGATGTGCCGAATGCGACCATCATGGTCATCATGGATGCTGATCGCTTCGGAGTTTCACAGCTTCATCAACTCAGAGGTCGAGTTGGTCGTGGCACTTCGCCAGGTTTGTGTTTACTTGTAACCAATTGCGAGGAGCTCACACCTGCTCGCGAAAGACTTAACGCAGTTGCCGGCACAGTAGATGGCTTTGAGTTATCGAGAATTGATTTAGAGCAAAGACGTGAGGGTGATGTATTGGGAAGAAACCAATCAGGTACCCAATCGCACCTTCGTTTACTACGCGTATTGAGAGATGAAGCCTTGATCGAAAGAGCGCGAGAGGATGCCGAACAACTTATTGCAAAAGATAATGAGCTAAAGGGCTATCCTGCGCTTAGGAAAGAGCTTGCCCAACTTCAGCGGGATCAAGCCATCGATTACTTAGATAAGGGTTAGAGCATTGAGAATTATTGCGGGCGTGGCACGGGGTAGAACCCTAGGCTCAGTTGCGGGTGCAACAAGGCCAACCTCTGATCGTGCACGTGAAGGACTTTTCTCTTCTTTAACATCTGAGTTTGGAAGTTTTGAAGGATTACACATTCTCGATCTTTTCGGTGGATCAGGGGCTATCGCTTTAGAGTCGCTCTCACGCGGAGCAACCTTGGTTCATGTTGTGGAAAAAGATGATGAGGCCCAAAAGACAATTGAAAACAATTATGAGTTGGTAAAGAAATCTCATCCTGCTGGAAAGTTACAGTTGTTCGGAATGAGTTCGGAGAGATTCCTAAAGGATCTACCAAAGACTAAGTATCACCTTGTCTATATTGATCCTCCTTATGATTTCAGCAATCAAGCTGTCGAAGATGTTTTATCGGCACTACATGATGGTGAGTTCTTAAGTAGTGATGCCTTCATTGCTGTGGAGCGCACAGCGCGAGGAGCTCAATTCATTTGGCCAGATGCCTTTGCGCCTGCGCGAGAGCGGAATTATGGGCAAGCAACCATTTATTACGCCAATTACCAGCCGTAAGAATGGATTACTTGGCTTCATCTTGCTAGCGTTTGCGTCATGAAGCGCGCAGTTTGCCCCGGATCCTTTGATCCAATCACTTACGGACACTTGGACATCATTGAGCGCGCCGCTCAGCAGTTTGACCATGTAGTAGTTGCGGTTCTAGAAAATCGCACCAAATCAAGCCTATTCACCGTCTCAGAACGAATCTCCATGATCACTGAAGTCACAAAGAAATTTTCTAATGTTTCGGTTGATTCATGGAGTGGCCTTTTGGTTGATTACTGCAAGAGCAACTCAATTCAAGCAATCGTTAAAGGCTTGCGAGCGGTTTCGGATTTTGATTATGAACTCCAAATGGCGCAGGTAAATTTACAGGGCTCTGGAGTCGAAACCATGTTTATGGCAACAGCACCTTCCCATTCATTCCTTTCATCCTCATTAGTTAAAGAGTTAGCCCACTACAACGGAGATGTTTCTACGATGGTTCCGCCATCGATCAATGAGGCGCTCAAGTTACGAATAGCAGGGAAGTAGTCATGGAATCAGTTGAGAAGTTAACCGCAGCAATCACGATGGTCGAAGAGGCCAGAAGTGTTCCGTTGTCTGCCAGCTGCGTTGTGCACCGAGCGGAAATGCTAGAAGTCTTGGATGAAGCACGCGAATCCCTTCCTGCGGATTTTGAATCAGCACAAACAATTATCGAAACACGCGATGCCATTATTGAAGAAGCTCGAGTCAGTGCGGAGCAGATGATTGCTCTTGCGCGTGAGGAAGTAGCGCAAATGGTGGAACAAACCTCCATCGTTCAGATTGCTCGTGATGAGGCTCGAAAGTTATTGGATGATGCTCGCGAAACCGCTGAGATTGAAAAAGCTGAAGTAGAGGAATACATCGACGGTCGCCTTGCAACACTTGAAGTAATTTTGAACAAGACTATGGATGCGGTTTCTCGTGGTCGCGATCGTTTAGCCGGGGCAAATGATAAGGATGTTTTGTCTCAGCTAGCTGATGAAAACTAACTGCTAGAGGATCGTCATGAGCAAACAGGTCGATACATTTCAACTCAATACCTTTGAATTGCCTCGACGTGCAGGCGAGATGAAAGAGTACGAGTTAGACATTGTTGTTAAAGAGAAATTCGGCGTCGAATTAATTGCAGTTCCAGCCGGAGATTTCATCGAAGTGGATGCACGCCTGGAATCCGTGACAGAAGGAGTGCTGCTGAGCGCTGATGTATATGCAGTTGCGAAAGGGGAGTGCATTCGTTGCCTCGACCCCGTCGAGATAGTTATTGATCGAAAGATTCAAGAGTTATACAACTATGAGCCCACCAATGAACGTGGGAAGCGTAAGAAGAAGCAGGAAGAAACCCTCGAAGATTTAGAGATTGAGGATGAGCTCATGATGGATGGGGAGATCATGGATCTTGAGACCCCTATCCGCGATGCCGTTGTTCTCTCGCTCCCAATCAACCCCGTGTGCAGCGAGGATTGCCTTGGACTCTGCCCTGAATGTGGTGGCAAATGGGCGGAACTGCCGGAAGATCACGCACATGAGGCCATAGATGCTCGCTGGGCCAGCCTTCAGGGGCTGAGCCTGGATGATCCCGATTTCAAGATTTAGCCCTTTTGAGGGATACTTTCCCTCTGCAGCCATGCTGCCGCCAAATGATTGAGAAGAGGTTAGAACAGTGCCAGTACCAAAGCGAAAGATGTCGCGTTCAAAGACGCGTTCACGACGTAGCCAGTGGAAAACTACTGCAGCAGCTCTTTCAACATGTGGCCAGTGCCAGCAACCTAAGTTGCAGCACACCGCTTGCCCAACATGCGGTACTTACAACCGTCGTCAGGTATTAGAGGTCTGATCTGAGCTCCATGCTCAGTGAGCAGCTGGGAGTAACACTCGATCCAGCTTTGCTTGAGTTGGCTTTTACACACCGATCATTTGCATATGAATCGGGAAGTAAAGAAACTAATGAACGTCTCGAATTTCTTGGTGATTCTGTTCTGGGATTAATCGTTACAGAAGAGCTGTACAAAAGATATCCAGATTTTGATGAAAGCCGTTTGTCTCCATTGCGTTCAGGCGTGGTCAACATGCGCGCGCTCGCAGACATTGCTCGCGGATTACAACTGGGTCAATACATTCGCCTTGGTAAAGGTGAAGAGGTAACAAATGGCCGTGATAAGAACTCCTTACTTGCAGATGCTCTCGAAGCATTGATTGGTGCAATTTATTTACAGTTTGGTTTTGAACGATGCACGGAAATTGTTCGCGCTTTGATAGCGCCAACTATGGATTCAGCGGTTGCACGAGGTGCTGGCCTAGATGGAAAGACTGCGCTTCAAGAGCTTGCAGCATCTTTGGGTAAAGGCGCTCCTGAATACGTTGTGAGCGAAGAGGGACCAGATCACGATAAGAACTTCACCGCCGTAGCAATGTTGGCGGGTGTGGCCCTCAGTGAAGGCACCGGAAAGAGTAAGCGAGAGGCCGAACAGGTCGCCGCCCGCGCCGCATATGAAGCGCTAAAAACCGCCAATCCTCAAGGCTAAATTCGTCAAAATCACGCTCAAGAGGCGATAGGTTTACCGCGTGTATTTGAAGAGTATGACGCTCAAGGGCTTTAAGTCCTTCGCTTCGGCAACCACTCTTCGCCTCGAACCCGGCATCACTTGTGTGGTTGGCCCCAACGGTTCAGGTAAATCAAATGTTGTAGATGCACTTACCTGGGTTATGGGTGAGCAAGGAGCTAAATCACTTCGCGGCGGCAAGATGGAAGATGTCATCTTCGCTGGAACAAGTGGTCGTGCGCCATTGGGTCGCGCAGAAGTTTCACTAACAATTGATAACTCAGATGGTGCTTTGCCAATTGATTACACCGAAGTAACTATTTCAAGAATCTTGTTCCGTAATGGACAAAGTGAGTACCAAATTAATGGTGAAGCTTCACGTTTGCTAGACATTCAAGAACTCCTGAGCGATTCTGGTATCGGTCGCGAAATGCACGTCATTGTTGGTCAAGGTCAACTCGATGCAATCTTGATGGCTACACCCGAAGAGCGTCGTGGATTTATTGAAGAGGCTGCTGGTGTTCTTAAGCATCGCAAACGTAAAGAGAAAGCACTTCGCAAATTAGATTCAATGCAGGCTAACCTTGCACGTGTTCAGGACTTGACTGTTGAACTGCGTCGCCAATTGCGACCACTAGGTAAGCAAGCTGAAGTCGCCAAGAAGGCTGCAACGATTCAAGCTGATCTTCGCGATGCAAAACTTCGTCTTTTGGCCGATGACTTCATCTCGATGTCTAAAACATTGGAACTTGAAGTTGCAGATGAGAACGCTTTGCGTGATCGCCGTTCATCTGTTGAAGGAGAATTGGAAGCTGTTCGCCGTCGCGAAGAAGCATTAGATGCGCAATCAGCCTACGAAGGTCCATTATTGGTTGCAGCTCAAGAAACTTTCTACAACTTGAACTCACTGCGCGAAAAGTTCCGCGGTACGCAAAGTCTTGCTCAAGAGCGCTCACGTTTCTTAAATGAAGAAGCAGAGGAGGCGCGCACATCTGGTCGTGACCCTGAGAGTTTGGATGCAGAAGCACAGGCTTTACGTGTTGAAGAGTCACAGCTTCGAGCAGATGTAGTTACTGCGCAACAAGCTTTGGCCTCTGCGACTGCTGCACTTGTGTCAGCTGAAGCCGCTCTGAAAAGCGACGAAGACACCATTGCTGCAGCAATGCGCGCAATCGCAGATGCACGCGAAGGTACCGCTCGCCAAGAGGGCCACATCAAGTCACTTAAGGCACGCCTTGAAGCAATTGCTGAAGAGATCGAGCGCTTAACCAAAGCTCGTGACGAGGCACAAGCGCGAGTAGATCAAGCAAAGCGTGAGTATTCATCCCATGAGCTTGAGATCGCCAGTGCTGACTCAGGAGAACTTGGTCTTGATTCTCAATATGAAACTGCTAAATCACTCCTTGAAACAGCTAAGGCAAAACATTCAGAGCTAATCGAAGCTGAACGCGCTGCAGATCGTGAGCGAAATGCGGTCGAGTCAAAGTTAGAAGCGATGAAGCTAACTTCGCAAAATCGTGATGGAGCATCTGCTCTACTACGTGATTCACGAGGCGTTTCAATTCTTGGAAGCATCGCTGGTTTGATCGAAATTGATAACGGGTGGGAAGCAGCTGCCGCTGCAGCACTTGGAACTCTTGCTGATGCGGTTGTCGTTAAGGATCTTTCCTCTGCAGTTACTGCACTGACTACTCTTCGCAATGAAAATCTTGGACAAGCTGATGTTTTGGTTTACGAACCAGGACAAGGTGGGGGATCATCAATTCCCGCCGGATTGAATCCTCTATCAGCTCATATTCGTTCCTCTTCCATTGGGGATCTGGTTGCATCATTACTGTCATCTACCGTTGTTGCCGAAAATGCCAATGCGGCGGAGGCAATCCTAAGAATGCATCCATCTGTCACCGTTGTAACGCGCGATGGCGATGTTGTTTCAAGCAATCGAGCACGTGGTGGTTCGAAATCATCCTCATCACTTATTGAGATCAAAGCATTAATTGATGATCTTGAAACAAAGCTCCAAGAGATTACGCACAATTGTGATCGCTTAAAGTTTGAAATCTCTACAGCAGCTAATGAAGTTGCATCGCGACAAGCAGATTACGATTCTGCACTTTCTAAACTCAACGAATCCGATGCACGAATTGCTGCTTTAACTGAACAGCTTGCAGTCTCTGGTCAAAATATGAAATCTGCAATGGCCGAAGTAGAGCGCCTCAATACTTCAATTACTGAGGCAACAACAGCCAAGTCACGCGATGAGGGCGAGATCGCCATCGCTCAAACACAACTTCAGCAGCGTGGTGAAGTGGCAGAGCCAGATCACTCTCACACCGAAGAACTGCGTAACAAGGTTTCTGTCGCCCGAACCTCTGAAGTTGAGGCGCGTTTGGCAGTGCGCACGATCGAAGAGCGCGTTGACTCAGTAGCAGCCCGTGCATTGTCATTGGAGCAATCTGCACAAGCAGAACGTGACGCCTCAGAGAGAGCGATTGTTCGTCGAAGCGCACGCGCGCGTGCAGCCGTGATCTCACAGGCGGTTGCCGAAGCTGCATACGAAGTCTTGATTCATATCGAACGATCCATTGCTAAGGCAGCTACAGAACGTGGTCGCTTGGAAGAGTCTCGCGCCTCTCGCGATGGTGAGACGCTGACCGTTCGTACACGTGGACGTGAGCTCGCATTAGAACTCGAGCAGTTGACTTCAAGTGTTCACAAAGATGAGATTGCTCGTGCTGAACAGCGTCTTCGCATCGAAACATTGGAAGCAAAGACAGTTGAAGAGTTCGGAATCGATACTGCGACCTTGGTTAATGAGTATGGTCCTGATAAGGATGTTCCAACATTCCACGAAACTGAAGATGGTGAAATCATCTCAACCGAGATGGTTCCTTACCGTCGTGATCAACAGGAAAAGCGTTTGGCATCAGCAGAGCGATCACTGAACTTGTTGGGCAAAATCAATCCACTTGCGTTGGAGGAGTACACCTCTCTTGAGGAGCGCTTGAAGTTCTTAGCTGAACAATTAGAGGATTTAAAAAACACTAAGAAGGATCTTCTTGACATCGTTAAAGAGGTTGATGATCGCGTTCAATCCATCTTCATGGAAGCCTACGAAGAGACCGCAAAGCACTTCGAAGATATTTTCTCTCGACTATTTCCAGGTGGAGATGGTCGTCTGATCCTCACCGATCCAGATAATCCTTTGACTACGGGTGTTGATGTAGAAGCACGTCCACCAGGAAAGCGCGTAAAGCGTCTTTCACTTCTTTCAGGTGGCGAAAAGTCACTTACTGCCGTTGCAATGTTGGTCGCTATCTTTAAGTCTCGCCCAAGTCCGTTCTACGTGCTGGATGAAGTCGAGGCCGCTTTGGATGATGTGAACTCGGGTCGTTTGTTAGGTGTTCTTGAAGAGCTTCGCGAAAGTTCGCAGTTAATCATCATTACTCACCAAAAGCGCACGATGGAGATTGCCGATGCTTTATACGGCGTAACAATGCGCGGTGATGGAGTTACAGAAGTTATTTCTCAGCGCTTGCGCGAATCAGACGCAAGTTAAGGTTTTATAGATGGGTCTTTTTAGTAAGTTCATCGCAAAAATAAAAGGCACAAATGATTTTTCTCCTGCCGATTGGGCGGATTTAGAGCAAGAACTCTTGGCATCAGATGTAGGTCCACGCCTGACTCAACAATTTCTTGAATCTGCCAAGAAAGTTAAGAGCGAAAACGCTGAACAAGCTCTGATTGAAATCATGACACAAAATCTTTCGCAGAGTTCTCGGGAGCCAATCATCGCCCAGGGCACCACAACAATCATGGTGGTTGGTGTTAATGGAACTGGCAAGACAACTTCAGTTGCAAAACTTGCTGCGTACTACAAAAGAAGTGGCAAGAGTGTTGTGCTGGCTGCAGGAGATACCTTTCGTGCCGCGGCTGTCGATCAATTGAAAACGTGGGGCGACCGTATCGGTGTAGCCGTGGTCTCCGGCAAAGAAAATGGAGATCCGGCATCAGTTGCATTTGATGGTGCAAAGAATGCTCAGGACTCCAAAAGCGAAATATTCATTATTGATACCGCAGGTAGATTGCACAATAAGAGCGATCTGATGGCTGAACTTTCTAAGGTAAAGCGAGTTGTCGAAAAAGTTTCTCCAATCAATGAAGTTCTGTTGGTCATCGATGCAACTACTGGACAGAATGGTTTACAACAGGCACGAATCTTTACCGAGAGTGTTGAAGTAACTGGAATAGTCCTGACGAAATTAGATGGCAGTGCAAAAGGTGGCGTAGCTTTGGCAATTGAGGCTGAGCTTGGCTTGCCTATTAAGTGGATTGGCACGGGGGAGGGTGAAGGGGATTTTGCCCCCTTTGACGCTCAGAGCTACATAACTGGGCTGCTGGCGTAACCCAGATGTAACACAAGCCTTGGTTTTGTCACCAACTTGAAACCCAGGAATCCCTTCTTTGTAACTGCCTAAATAGAAGGTTAACCCATCTCAAAGGCGAGAAATCTCTCGACAATGCTTAGGTGGTTTTTCATGGAAGAAGTAGTTATCAATTCAGGTGATACGGCTTGGATGTTAATCAGCACAGGTCTCGTTGTACTTATGATTCCGGGACT
>JACCDQ011538149.1_pt1 | contig 13653 bp, 12 predicted proteins | sample 7446031 | NCBI WGS metagenome assembly JACCDQ01 (sample SAMN15323442, study PRJNA562643) | freshwater metagenome | isolation source: river surface water | place: USA:Blue River Watershed | collected 2017-08-17 | reverse complement strand
GTCGACGAACTGGGTGCACCACAGCGGTTCACCGGTCTTGCGGTCATGTGCGTACACATAGCCGTTACGGTTCGAGTGGATGGTCGCACGCACGAACTTGCCGTTGATCTGAGTATCGACGAAGGTGTTTTCGGCGATGGAGTCATAGTCATACGGATCGTTCGGGGTGTGCTGGAAGCCCCACTTGATCTTGCCGGTGTCGGCGTCGAAGGCCAGGGTGGAGTCAGTCCACAGGTTGTCGCCAGGACGGTAGGCGCTGTCCCAGTCCGGACCCGGGTTAGCGGTACCCCAGATGATGAGGTTCAGCTCAGGATCGTAGGAGCCGGTGACCCAGGTGGTGCCGCCGCCGGTCTTCCATGCGTTGTTCTTGTCCTTCCACGTTTCGTGGCCAGGTTCGCCCGGGCCAGGAATCGTGTAAGTACGCCAGCGACGCTTGCCGGTCTTCAGGTCAAGGGCTTCGAGCCAGCCGCGGACGCCGTATTCAGCGCCGGCCATGCCGGTGACGACCATGTCCTTGACGATCAGCGGAGCGCCAGTGATGACTTCGCCGATGCCCGGGTTGGCGACTTGCGCTTCCCAGACCTTGGAGCCGTCGGTCTTGTTCAGCGCGACGATACGGCCGTCGATGACGGGCGAGATCACCATGTTGCCAGCCAGGACAGCACCGCGGTTGTCGATACCGCAGCAAGCGACGGTGGTCGCGTAGTCCGGATCAGCAGCCGGGTTGAATTGCCACACCATGCGCGGGATGCCGCCACGGGTGTCGAGCTTGGTCACGACGCCCCAGCCGGTGGTCAGGTACAGGAAGCCGTCTTCAGCGACCGGCGTGCCTTCGAGGCCCGCGTACTGGTACTGAATGACTTCCTTGCCGCCGCCCTGGGTGCCGCCCATGGCGTAGGTGAACGCGACCTTGAGCTTCTTCACGTTCTTGGTGTTGATCTGATCCAGGCCCGAGAAGCGATGTGCTTCCAGGTTACCGTGGTGATTGAGCCAGTTTTGCGGCTCGCGCTCGCTGTTGGCGAGGCGATCGGCAGTAACGTCGCCTGCCAGCGCCGAGCCGGATACGATCGCTCCGGCCAGGATCGCTCCCAACTTGGCAAGCGTTGGCTTGTGCTTCTTGAGCATAGGTGTCTCCCCTGATATTTAGTGTAGTGCGGGTTAGCCGTCAAACATGTTTTATGGATGGCAGCAGACAGGAATCTACTCTGCTCGATGCATGCCAAGCTAAAAAGTGGGGGTTTTTATTTTTTTGAGTGCGCTATCAGAAAAGCGAAATCTCTGCTTGTAACGCACGCCGCACAATGATTAGCACCATCTGGCAGCAGCGCCGACGTACCGAAATCGTATGTCATGCTGCGAAGCCGCAAGCGGTAGATTAGTCAGTCATGTTTAAACCAACGAGTCATCACATTCACTCGCACGTGCTGCAAGTGCTTTCTCTGTCGACGATTTCCTTACCTCGCTGGCGAGCGAACCCGAGTTGCGGGTCGCTGGCGTTTGGCCTTTTGTTACTGTCCTGTTCGCTGGCGCAGGCTGAACAAGGCACGCCTTTCCGCGACTGCGATGTGTGTCCACAGATGACGACGATACCCTCTGGTCGCGTCGTGATGGGATCGCCGCCACCGGGCAGCCCGTCGCTGCGCGACGATGAAAAAGAGCTCGACATCGGCTTTGAAGAAAGTCCCCGGCATGCTGTCACCATCGCTGCCTTCGCACTCGGCACGCACGAAGTGACGCAACGCGAATGGCAGGCCGTGATGGGCTATAACCCGAGCGCGCAACAGGGCGACAACCTGCCGGTCGACAGCATCAGCTGGGAAGACGCGAAGGCTTACGTCGACAAGCTGCGGCAGTTGAGTGGCAAGGACTACCGGCTGCCAACCGAGGCTGAATGGGAATACGCGGCACGCGCCGGCAGCGATGCGACCTTCCCGGACGGCATCAATATGACTTCGCTGGATGAATTTGCGTGGCACCGCAACAATGCGAACGAGCGTTCGCATCCGGTCGGCACGCGCAAGCCGAATGCATTCGGGCTGTACGACATGCTGGGCAATGTATGGGAACGCACCGAGGATTGCTGGACGCCGCATTACGAAGAAGCGCCCGTCAATGGCGCTGCAAGGCTCGACGGCGACTGCGATTTTCGCGTCGTGCGCGGCGGCTCATGGGTCAACTGGCCGCGCTTCCTGCGGCCGGCTTACCGCTTCCGCTACAACATCACGAGCCGTTATGAATTCGTCGGGCTACGCGTGGCGCGGAGCCTCGACCAACGCTGACATCCGGCGCGACTACTGACACGGTAGTCATCAATATCGCCATCAATATCCTCATCAATATCGCCAACAAGACCGCACCGATCACCGCAAATGCAATGATCGCAATGATCGTAATGATCGGTTTGGCAATCGCAAACGCACTTCATTTGCCAGCAGCGGCTCACCTCTCTATAGTCGATAAAAAACGATATAAAAATTCGACTGGGAGACGCGTCGATGAACATGCATTTCGATTTTGCCGACCTGAGGCTGCTGACGCATATCGCTGAATTGCATAGCCTGACGGCCGGCGCCGAGCGCTCCTGCCTGTCGCTGCCAGCCGCCAGCTCGCGGCTCAAGCGCTTCGAGGAAAACCTCGGGCTCAAGCTCTTCAATCGCACCGCGCAGGGGCTGACCCTGACCCCGGCTGGCGAAGTCGTGCTGCGCCATTCACGCGACGTCAGCCAGAACCTCGAGAAGATGTGCGGCGAGCTGCAGCAATTTTTGCGAGGCATCAAGGGCACGCTCAGGCTGCAGGCCAACACGATTGCGACCATCGACTTCATCCCGGCCATCCTGCCGGCCTTCCTCGCAACGCATCCGGATGTCGATGTAGATCTGCGTGAGCGCCTGAGCCCCGAGATCGTGCGCGCTGTCAGCGACGGCATGGCCGACATAGGCATCGTCGCCGGCGATGTGAAAGCCGACGGACTGGAAGTGATTCCCTACCGCGATGACAGGCTGGTCGTGGTGACCTCACCCGATCATGAACTGGCAACGCTTGATGAAGTTGACTTCCTTAGCACCCTGAAATACGACCAGGTCTGCCTGCAGGAAGGCAGCGCAATCAGCACCTTCCTCGAGCAGGTGGCTGTCGATCACCACCGCGCGCAAAGAACGCGCATCCGCGTCGGCAATTTCGAGGCCGCGTGCCGCATCATCGAAGCCAATGTGGCCATCGGCATCGTGCCTGAATCATCGGCGCGCCGTTACGAGAAATCGATGCGCATACGCCATGCACGACTGTCGGATGCCTGGTCATTGCGCAAGCTGTCGATCTGCGTAAGGAACCACGAGCAGTTGCCGAGCTTTGCGCGCGACCTGATCGACATGATGCTCGACGACCTGGCGGTACCCGTCGTCGCATAAGTCCCTGCGTGAGGCGGGGTGTGGATGCCCCGGCCTCAATCGCAGCCTCAATCGCAGCCTCAATCGCAGCCACAATTCCGGCCGCATTCCCGGCAGCCGGCCGGTACCGCTGGTGTCAGAAGATGACAGTGCGGGTACCGTTCAGCAGGATGCGGCGCTCGATGAAGTATTTCACCGCACGCGCGAGCACCACACATTCCACATCACGGCCGATAGCGGTCAGCTCTTCAGGCGACAGCGAGTGGGTGACGCGCTGCACATCCTGCTCGATGATGGGACCTTCATCCAGGTCTGCCGTCACGAAATGCGCGGTCGCGCCGATGATCTTCACGCCACGGTCATGCGCCTGGTAGTAGGGGCGCGCGCCCTTGAAGCTGGGCAGGAAGGAATGGTGGATATTGATCGCGCGGCCCTTGAGTGCATGGCACATGTCTTCCGACAGGATCTGCATGTAACGCGCGAGGATCACGAGATCGACCTGATAACGATCGGCCAGCGCAATGATCTGGTCTTCCTGCTTGCGCTTTTCCTCGAAAGGCGCGCCGGTCGGCAGCGGGAAGTGATGGAAGGGGATGTTGTAGCTGGCAGCCAGCTGGTAGAAGTCCTGGTGGTTGGAGACGATCGCCACGATCTCGACCGGCAGCAGGCCGCTACGGTAGCGGAACAGCAGGTCGTTCAGGCAGTGCCCGATCTTCGAGACCAGGATTACCACCTTGGGCTTCTTGCTCACGTCATGCAGCTGCCAATCCATCTTCAGCGCTTCGGCTACGGGCTTGAACTCGGCCGACAACTGATCCCTCGTCAGCGCCCCCTCTTCCTGAGCAAAGTGCACCCGCATGAAGAACTGGTTCGACGACTTGTCGCCGTATTGCGAGGAGTCGACGATATTGCAACCGTGCTTGGACAGGAATTCCGACACCCGGTGGACGATGCCACGCTGGTCGGGACAGGACAGGGTAAGGATGTAGCCAGATTGGTTCATGTGTATTTACGCTGCGGATGAGGGATAGGTCGCTTGTTGCCTACTGCCTGTTGACGAGCTGATTCGTGGCTGATGGCGGCAGATGGGGTACTTTAGCATTCCCTGACAACAACGTGCCCCCGCCCGCCTTGACTCCCGTTGCAATTTCTAACGGACAGCCAAGGTCGGCGGAGCTACATTGGCAGCTGTGTGCAAGCCCGCTGCCTACCCGTCGTCTTACGGGCGTGGCTGCTGACTTGCCAACAGCCGATCCGTACTTTCCATCAGAACATTCGAGAGGCCGCCATGGGTGCCCCGACCGTGATGACGACGCGTGTGCTTGCCACCTTCTTTCTCATCGTGGCGACAATGTTTGCGCAAGCAGCGCGGGCCGCGAATGAAGCCGATGTGCTGCATGTGATCAATCGGCTCAGCTTCGGCCCCGCACCCGGCGAGAAGGATCGCGTCATGGCGATGGGCATCGATACTTATATCGATGAGCAATTGCACCCCGAACGCATTCCCGAACCAGCGGCCCTGACCCAGCGCCTTGCCGGATTGACGCTGAACCAGGCATCACAAGCTGAACTGGTAGCCCGCTTTCGGGAGCTGAACAAACAAGCTTCGCAAGACATCGAAGCCGGCAAGGCGGCGCGGCAAGCCTATCTTCGTCAATTGCTGGAAGAAGGTGGCGCGGCTCGCCTGCTGCCGGCGCTGATGAGCCCGCGTCAGTTGCAGGAGGTGATGGTCGACTTCTGGTTCAATCATTTCAACGTCTTCCAGGGCAAAGGCCTCGACCATGCGCTCGTCGCCAATTACGAGCGTGAAGCGATCCGCCCTTTCGTGCTCGGTCGCTTTCGCGATCTGCTGGGCGCTACCGCGCATCACCCGGCAATGCTGTTTTATCTGGATAACTGGTTGTCGACCGCGCCCGGCTTCAAGCCTTTCAGGGCGACTGGGCAGGCTGGCGTACAGGTCACCGGCCAAACCCGCCAGCCCGGTGGGTTGAACGAAAACTATGCGCGCGAGCTGATGGAGCTGCACACATTGGGCGTGGACGGCGGCTACAGCCAGCAGGATGTCACGGAGCTGGCGCGTATCTTCACCGGCTGGACGATTGATCCCCGTCCCTCTGCGACCGGCTCGCTGTTCGTGTTCGCAGCGCGCCGCCATGACAATGGCAGCAAGGAATGGCTGGGCTATCGGGTCACGGCGAACGGGCAGGCAGAAGGCGAATGGGCGCTGGACGTGCTGGCCCGCCATCCGTCGACCGCAAGACACATTGCCTACAAACTGGCCCAACACTTCGTCAGCGATGCCCCGCCCCCGGCATTGGTCGACCGGCTGGCGCGCCGCTTCAAGGAAACCGACGGCGATATACGCAGCGTGCTGGCAAGCCTGTTTGCCAGTCCCGAATTCCGCGACCCCGCAACGCATGGCGCAAAATTCAAGAGTCCATATCGCTACCTGCTGTCGAGCCTGAGGGCTGCCGGACAGGAGGCCCCGGACATACGCCTGATGCTGGGCGCACTGCGACAGCAAGGCATGCCACTGCATGGCTGCCCGACGCCGGACGGCTACAAGAATACCGAAGCGGCCTGGCTCAACCCGGACGCGACCACGCGCCGCTTGGCATTCGCGACTGCGCTCGGCAGCGGCCGCCTGCCGGGCAGCCAGGCTGCGCCCGTTGATGAGATGCGGCTGCGCTCGACGATCGGCGTGACGCTCGGTGCCAGGGCACGATCCGTGATCGATGAGGCCGAGCCGCCGCTGCGCAGCGCGCTGATACTCGGCAGCCCGGACTTCATGCGCTACTAGAAAAACGAGGAGAAAGAAGATGCGGCGTCGCGATTTTCTTGGCTGGAGCGCGCTCGGTAGCGCTTTATGCATTGCCGTCGGCAAAAGTGCGTGGGCTGCGCTGTCGGACATGCCGGCTACTGCGCCCGCCTCTGCCGCAACGAGCCGGCTGATCGTGGTCTTCCTGCGCGGGGCTGTGGATGGCCTCAGCGTGGTCGTGCCCTACACCGATCCGACCTACTACCGGGTGCGCGACACGATCGCGATTGCGCCGCCGGGGCACGACGGCGGCGGCCTCGATCTCGACGGCCACTTCGCGCTGCATCCTTCTCTGGCGCCCTTGATACCGCACTGGCAGTCGGGCCAGCTGGCCTTCGTGCATGCGGCCGGATCGACCGATCCGACACGTTCGCATTTCGATGCACAGGATTACATGGAGTCCGGCACACCGGGCCGCAAATCGACGGCAGATGGCTGGATCAATCGCCTGCTGGGCGTATTGCCGGGTAGTGGTACGGCGCTCAGTGTCGGCGCCGTGATGCCAAGGGCGTTGTCAGGCAAGCAGCCGGTGGCCATACTCGCGTCCGGTAAGGCGGCCACCCGCCCCAACCCGCTGGACAGGCCCCGGATCGGCAATGCTTTCGACCAGCTCTACGGCGGTAATGACAAGCTGAGCGATGCGTATCGCGAGTCGCGACAGTCGCGCAAGGAAATGATGGCCACGCTCTCGGCGGAGAACCTCGAGAGCGAGATGCAGGCAGCGAACAACGGGGCAGCATTGCCGAATGTATTCGTCGATGACGCCGGACGGCTAGCACGCCTGATGCGTGGCGATCCGCGCATGCGGGTAGGCTTCCTGGCCGTCGGTGGCTGGGACACGCATGCAAACCAGGGCGGCAGCCGCGGGCAGCTCGCCAGTCGACTGCAGCCGCTGGGCCAGGGACTCGCAGCACTGGCGCAAGGCCTCGGACCTGCATTCGCCGATACCGTGGTCGTCGTGATGTCCGAATTCGGACGCACGGTCAGGCAGAACGGCAACGGCGGCACCGACCATGGACATGGCAATGTGATGTGGCTGCTGGGCGGCCCGATCGCCGGTGGCAAGGTTCACGGACGCTGGCCGGGTCTGGATGACGGCGCACTGTATGAAAGGCGGGACCTCGCCGTGACCACGGATTTCCGCGATGTGCTGTCCACCGTCATGACGCATCATTTGCATATCCCCGAGCAGCATCTGGCGACTTTGTTTCCAGACTTTAAAAGCAAAAATCCACTGCCTTTGCTGCGCGCCTGAACCTGCAGGTACTTGAATCGCCACCCGCAACGGCGCGTGATATCAATAACGCGGGATTTTCATCCGGAATGCGTGCTCGTGTAGTCCGGCACGTGATAGATTCCTGCGGCGATCAACGATACCGTTCGCACTTAACCAGCGTTAAACAACAACCTTGTCAGGCAAAAAGATCAAAGCCAGAAGCTTGATTCTTTTGTTGCCGTCGAGGCCACGACAAACATAACCAGAGACACGTCATGACCAGTATTTACGGAAACGCCCACCGCGAATTGCAGGATGCTTTCGACTCGCGAGCATTGGCAAATCGCCTCGAGGAAGTCATCGTCAAAAACGAGTTTGATGAAGAGACCAAAGGCTTCATCGAATCGCGCGACATGTTCTTCCTGTCCACGATCGACCATACCGGTCGCCCGACCGTGTCGTACAAAGGCGGCGATCCGGGCTTCGTGAAAATCATCGACCAGAACACGCTGGTCTTCCCCAGCTATGACGGCAACGGCATGTATATGTCGATGGGTAATATCGCCGAGCAGAGCAAGGTGGGCATGCTGTTCATCGCCTTCGACAAGCCGCACCGCATTCGCGTGCACGGCACCGCAACCGTGCATCGTGATGATCCGCTGCTGGCCGAATTCAAGGAAGCCGAGCTGATCGTCCGCGTGAAGCTGACCGACCTCTGGCAGAACTGCCCGCGCTACATCCACCGCCAGGTCAAGGAATCGGCATCGCGCTACGTTCCGCGCGCAGATTGCGAGACCCCGCTGGCGGCCTGGAAGCAGACCGACCTGGTGCAGGACGTGATCTCGGCGAAGGATGCCGCGCGTGCCCGTGAACTGGGCGTGATCGGCATTGGCGACTGGCTGGAAAAAGTGAAGGCCGGTGATCCGGACGCCTGATCAAGCCACGTCTGAATGACAAAAGCCCGCTTTCGAGCGGGCTTTTTGATGGCGTTCGGTATCGTCGACGCTGGTGTGATCGCCGTCGCCGGCCTTATTTGACGGGCTGCGCCAGCGGTTGTCCCTTGTCCACGATATAGGTCGCCAGAACTTTTACCTTGGCATTGCTCGAATTGATGCCTTCATGAACGACACCGGCAGGGAAGAAGAACGATTCGCCGGCCTTGTAAATGCGCGGCGCCTGTCCGTCGATGCGCACTTCAAGCTCTCCCTCCAACACGTAGGCCAGTTCCTCTCCGGGATGCGTGTGCCGGCCCGTGCCAAAACCCGGGTCGAAATCACCCCGCACTTGCACGGCGATCTTGCCTGGCGTGGAAAGGTCCTGCGTCTGAAGTGGAATGCGAGCGAAGCCCGCCTGCTGAGCCGCCACAACGCCCGCCGTCAGTAATGCGATCGCTGCAACGCCATATAAGAACTTGCGCATGGTCCGCTTCCCTTTTCCCGTTATGTGGATTTGAAGTCAGCAAGAGTAGCCTAATTAGGCGGGCTGAGGCAGCCCTCACCCCCAAGAGAAGTCCTCACGGACTTTCTCCTGCCCGCAAAAACAAAACGCCCCTTGAGGGGCGTTTTCAATATGGCGGAGAGGGGGGATTCCCCAAATTAAGACCAATCTCAAGTATTTGTGCGGGTTCTCAAGACACTCATCCTCATGGGTTCCCAACATTGTTCCCACGAAGAGGCACTGCAATTCTACATTCTTAGTGGCGACAAATACAGGTCTCGGGACCTACCCTCAGCACTTGAAAGAATGAAAGTGGCTTTGCGATTAAATGGGAGATAGCCTCCCTTCACTGGAAACTTCACATAGACTTAGCTGATGGATTTTTTTGCTTTTCACCAGTCTTTTTCTTTGGTAAATCAAACGAGGAATCAGAACGTTGACTGCCCTTACCACTTTTTAATCCCAACTTTTTTTCCCAGTCTTTCATGGTGATTTTAAAATCTATCATCGTTACCCATTTTTTATCATCACTCAGAGAAACTGTTATTCCTCTATCACCCCAGGTGCAGTACGGCTCAAAGTTACTTTCACCATAATCACACTTCACTGCCTTGCCATAACGACCCACAACTCTTTCAATGGGCAGTTTCTTTTCCGGCACCCAGCGGATCCAATCTATGCTCATCCGTTCCTCATCAGGCTTGGCCAATTCATTTGCATAGTAATCCACCATAGACTGCAATTTTGCCCGTTCGCTTTCTGGCGCGACCTCTAATTTTTCTAAGTAGTCACGCTTTGCGATCTGCATAAATTCGTCCGAAGCAGAGAACTTTAAGTACACATCTCCTTCAATGCCAGCACCGGACATACGAATAAATTTGTCAGATTTGGTAGCCCACCCCACCTCGACCCCATTGAATTGGGCATTCGGATATTTTCGTTTCGCATCTTGGATTGTGTCGCCAGGCCCAAAATTTAGATAAGTTTCGCCGTGACATACCCCGAGGACTGCCAGCAAAAACATTGATACGACTAGTCTCATAGACACCCTCATTGCGATATCAATTTTGAACATGAGTAAAGAATCGTAGACGATTTTTTTGTTTAATACTATCTAAGTACCATTCTAACTTTTACAAAGAAAATTCAGCCACTACTTCCTTCACACTTTGACGTTGCGGAATGGCGAGGCATTTAGAAAAATTAACAAAAAATCTGAGAGGGCGAACAACTACAGCGATCTTGAGGTTCTGACCTGCTCCCCTGAAATAGTCCCTTGCGAATATGGAGTCTGCGTCAAGGGGAGGCAGGCATGAAGACGCGATTCACGGAAGCACAAATCATCGGAGTACTGAAGGAAGCGGAGGCTGGCGGCAAGATTGCCAATCTTTGCCGCAAGCACGGCATCAGCGATGCGACGTATTACAACTGGAAGGCGAAGTTTGGTGGGATGACGGTCTCAGACGCCCAGCGCTTGAAGGCGTTAGAGGCTGAGAACAGCAAGCTCAAGCGCTTGTTGGCCGACTCGCTGCTGGATAACGCGGCCTTGAAGGATGTCGTTGGCCGAAAGTGGTAAGCCCACAGGCCAAGCGTGCGGCGGTGTCGCATCTGATGACGAACCGGCAGATGGGTGTCACGCGAGCTTGTGGGCTGATTGGCATTTCGAGGGCGCTATATCGGTACGAATCAAAGCGGCCAGATGACGCGCCATTGAAGGATCGGTTAACGACGCTGGCCGGACAAAAGCGCCGTTATGGTTATCGACGCTTGCACGTGCTGTTGCTGCGCGAAGGCTGGCTGCTGAACTGGCAGCGGACGTACAGGGTTTATCGTGAGGCCGCCTTGACTGTGCAGCGCCGTAAGCGCAAGCGGATTGCCGGCATCGAGCGACAGGCAACGGTCATGGCGACCGCGCCGAACCAAAGTTGGTCGATGGATTTTGTGTCGGATGGCATTGTCGATGGACGCCGGCTACGCTGCCTGAATATCGTGGATGACTTCACGAAAGAATGTCTGGCCATCGAAGTCGATACGTCGCTACCAGGAAGGCGGGGCGTCGGCGTGCTGGAGCGGCGGGCCGAAATGCGGGGACTGCCGATCAGTATCACGGTGGACAACGGGCCTGAGTTCATCAGCAAAGCGCTGGATGCCTGGGCCTACGCGCAAGGTCTGACGCTGCGATTTATCGAACCGGGCAAACCACAACAGAATGCGTATATAGAAAGCTTCAATGGGAAGTTCAGGGATGAATGCTTGAACGAGCATTGGTTCTTATCGATGCGCCACGCACAGGCCATCATCGCTGATTGGCGACTGGAGTACAACGAAGTGCGGCCGCACAGCGCGCTCTGTTACCAGACGCCGAAGGAATTTGTAGAACGCTTTTTAACCGCAGACTCTAGTTTGGTTTCGGACTAGATTGGGGAGCAGGTCAGCAATGGTGGACAACCTATACCGAGACGCAATGCGCCTCTTTGTCGTTTGGCGCCGTAACAACCAGATTTTGACTTGATGGCCGGCTGCTATTGGCGGCGGCAGAGACTGGCGCAGGATTGCGCGAGAAATTCGCCAACTGTCGTCAAGCTGAGACTGGCATCACCGGCGGATAGCCCGCAAGAACCGGGGCTTCAGAATGAAAAAGGCCCCTGAGTCTCAGGGGCCCTGACTGTCTGGCGGAGAGGGGGGGATTCGAACCCCCGATAGGCTATGAACCTATACACGCTTTCCAGGCGTGCGACTTAAACCACTCATCCACCTCTCCGGAATTCGTGCCGGACGCGTGTGACCGGACGAAGCGCGAAATTATAGCAAATCTTTCCCCACCATACAGAATCTATCCTCCGGTAGTGCAGATCTTGCAGCGATGCCGAGGCATTCCTCAGGTTCAAGCAGTAACGACCCGGGTCTTTACTTCAACATGCAGCATCTTTTTGATAGCGGCGAAGATGGCGGAGATGTTGCTCATTGTCGGGTTACCCGTTGCCGACAACATTCGATGCAGGCTCTTCGACGGCTTGTGTATTTCCTGTGCAAGCGATTCAAAGCCAACAGTCGCATTGACAAGGTCGCGCAGCACCAGTCGTGCCGTGTCGGCCTCACCGTTGATGAACAATACTATCGCTTCGTCCAATAGCGCCCGTGCAAATTTCGGATCACTTTGCAGACGCGACGTGACCGTGTCTCGAAAATTTCTTGTCAGCGCCATCTTCACTTTCCTCTCGGTGCCTTCGACTTGCGCCGCTTGTAGTCTTCCCATAAAGCGATTGCGCGTTCGATATCTTTTTGCTGTCTTTTCTTGGTACCGCCGCCCAACAGCAGCAGGACTTTCAATCCATCTTTCGCCAGATAAATCCGGTAGCCCGGCCCCCAATCAAGTTTGCATTCGCCTATCCCCCGAAACCATTCGATGGCAGAAAGATTGCCCTGCTCCAGCCGTGCCAGCGCAATGGTGACCTTAGCGGCGGCAATGGGATCAATGGATGCAAACCAATTGGCGAAAGGACTGCCCGCCCCCTCGGGAAGCAGAAGTTCTATGACTTCGAAGGTCATTGCGCATCATGGTAACATAAAAGTTACCATGGTAATGCGATCCCATAGTCTGGGAAAGCTCAACCTCAGCGCGGGTTGTCGGAAGGAGACAAAAAGGAGACAAAAAAAAGCCGCTCCACCTTTCGGTGAAGCGGCAATCCGGTAATAGGGCTATCGGAGTCAGCCCTACGACCTTCCCCCACAAACTCGTACTACTTCAAGCGTTACTTCTCAATCTTGCTGCGCCGGCAGCCGATAGCCACTGCCGGCGCTACATGCTTCCTCAACTCGCTTGCTTGAGCTGATCCAGGATCGCCGGGTTTTCCAGCGTGGACACGTCCTGCGTTATTTCTTCGCCCTTGGCCAGCACGCGCAGCAGGCGGCGCATGATTTTGCCGGAACGGGTTTTCGGAAGGTTATCACCGAAACGGATCTCTTTTGGCTTGGCGATGGGACCAATTTCCTTGCCGACCCAGTCACGCAGCTCTTTGGCAATCTTTGCCGCGTCGTCGCCGCTCGGGCGGGCGCCTTTCAATACTACAAAGGCACAAATCGACTCGCCGGTCGTCGGGTCGGGCTTGCCGACCACGGCAGCCTCGGCAACCAAGTGGTTAGCGACCAGCGCCGACTCGATTTCCATCGTGCCCATGCGGTGACCCGACACGTTCAGCACATCATCAATACGACCGGTGATGGTGAAGTTGGCCGTGTGCGCATCACGCACCGCGCCGTCGCCGGCGAGGTAGAGCGTGCCGCCCAGCTCGGCCGGGAAATACGAGGTCTTGAAGCGCTCGGGATCGTTCCAGATCGTGCGAATCATCGACGGCCACGGACGCTTGACGACCAGGATGCCGCCATGGCCGTTCGGCATGTCGTTACCGGCTTCATCAACGATCGCCGCCATGATGCCCGGCAGCGGCAGCGTGCACGAACCCGGCACCATGGGCGTCGCGCCCGGCAGCGGCGAAATCATGTGGCCGCCGGTCTCGGTCTGCCAGAAGGTATCCACGATCGGGCACTTGTTGTCGCCGACGTTCTTGAAGTACCACATCCAGGCTTCCGGGTTGATCGGCTCGCCGACCGAACCCAGCAGGCGCAAGCTCGACAGGTCGAAGTGCTGCGGATGCACTTTCATGTCCGCGTCCGAGGCCTTGATCAGCGAGCGGATCGCCGTCGGCGCAGTGTAGAAGATGGTGGTCTTGTGGCGCTGGATCATGTCCCAGAAACGGCCGGCGTTCGGGTAAGTCGGCACGCCTTCGAAGACGATC
>JACCDQ011110206.1_pt1 | contig 13653 bp, 19 predicted proteins | sample 7446031 | NCBI WGS metagenome assembly JACCDQ01 (sample SAMN15323442, study PRJNA562643) | freshwater metagenome | isolation source: river surface water | place: USA:Blue River Watershed | collected 2017-08-17 | reverse complement strand
TCCTCCTAAAACAATATCGGCATTTATTGTATGGTCACCAAGGATTGCTTTCATTACATACAAAGGAGAAGTTCCAATGTCACCATAAATAATTCCTAAAGAAACTAATAGACCACCTAGTGTTAATTTACTATGAAGGTCTTTGTGCGCTACGCTCATGATATTTAATTAAAAAGTGGGCAAATTTACTCTTTTTAAATATATTAGGATAAAAAATAACAAAAAAAACACAGCGTTTAGGCTGTGTTTCTATTAATTCTATTTTAAGACTAATTTCTTCGAAAGTTTCCTCTTGAGTTTCTATTGTTTTCTTGTATTGAAGGAGTAGAAACATATTGTGTATTATTTCGATTAATTTCTACTTCGTTGATTTCTATAGGCTTTTTAGGTAGGTTGTCTCTGGTATAATTATTTCGTTGTGGTTCGTTATCTATTTTATTTGAATAGCTATTGTCATTTCTTCTCTCATTGTAGAATTCGTCGTCACGTCGGTATGCTCTATTTTGGTTGAATTCGCGACGGTTTGATTCGTATCGTTCTCGGTTTGAGTAATTGTAATTTGGATACTGATTTCCGTATGTTTTTGTAATTGGATAGTATCGATTAGAATTTATATTACCGTAAAATCTGTTGTGGTTCAAATAGTAATTTATGTTTTTACGGTAGCTATGGGTTGGATAGGGATGCCAAGAATAATAGTGTTTTGGGTAATAATTCCATCTCCAATTAGAATAATACGGGCGGTAATTTGAATTCCAAAAAACACTCAATAGTGTAGGGGTTGTATAGAAAGTTGGTTGGTAAATACAGTGATTGCCGTATACCACTCTGTTTCCAATGATTTGCACTGTAATAGCATTATAGTTGTCTTTTGTAACAGTAATAGTCGCAACGTCTTGGTATATATCACGGTTGATAATAGCTTGAATTAAAATAAGATGGGTTCTGTTTTCGATGGATTCAACTACTCGTAAATAATCGACTTCATTGTCGTTATTTAAATCCAAATTTGATAATTGGAGGTTGGGATCATTTAAACGCATTTCAAAGTCTTCTAAATTTTGAGATTTGCCAAACTGTGATGCAATAGCTCTTAAATCTAAGTTAGCATTACTATCTGAGTTAGTGGCGTTGATTTGGATGGTGTTTTGTGCCTGTGCTTGTATCATTAAAGTTCCAATTAATGTCCAAAAGAATACATTCGGTTTCATAAAAAAAATGATTTAAGATTACTATTTATGACTTTCCAATTACTGTGCCAATAAAAAAATAATGTTGATGATAGATTTTAATTAATTGTAATTTAGCCATCTAATTTTTTTGTTTTATGAAAAAAATATTTTTTGTTTTTAGTGTTGCTTTTCTTTTTTATTCATGTGGTTTAAGAAAGCTATTTCAAAATAATCATTTTACTTCAGTAGTAATTGATACTTTATTACAAGATAAAATTAGCATTCGTGCTTTAGTTTTGGATCAAGAAAAAATCTGGTATGCGGCTGATAAATCTAGATTCGGATGTATCGATTTGAATTCAAATCAAAAGAAAGAAATCCAAATTTCCACTGAAAAAAACAGTGAATTTAGGAGTATCGCCCAAACTAAAAAATATCTATTTGTTCTAAGTGTAGCTAATCCAGCTTTATTATACCGAATTTCAAAGGAAGATTTGAGCTATGAATTGGTATACCAAGAAAATCACGAAAAAGTATTTTATGATAGTATGCAATTTTGGAATGATTTACAAGGGATAGCCATTGGAGACCCAATAGAAGGATGTTTTTCTATAATAACAACTCGTGATGGTGGTACTACTTGGCAAAAAAGACTTTCGAATCAATCACCTCAATTAGCAGAAGGAGAGGCTGCTTTTGCGGCTAGCAATACTAATATTGTTATCAAAGAGAATAATACTTGGCTTGTGTCTGGCGGAAAAAAGGCACGGGTATTTTTCTCTGATGATAAGGGGGAAAGTTGGTCTATAAATGAAACACCAATGGTGCAAGGAAAACAGATGACCGGAATTTTTACAGCTGATTTTTATGATTCAAAAACAGGATTTATCTCAGGAGGAAATTATGAGGTTTTGTCTCAGAATTTTGATAATAAAGCAGTTACTCATGATGGAGGGAAAACATGGCAATTGGTTGCTCAAAACCAAGGCTTTGGGTACGCTTCTTGTGTGCAATATGTTCCGGAAAGTAATGGTAAAGAAATAGTTAGTTTGGGTGCTTCAGGTTTATATTATTCTAATGATGGGGGAAATAATTGGAAACAATTTAGCACAGATGGGAGCTTGTATACTATTCGATTTCTGAACGCTTCAACTGCAATTGCTGCGGGTAAAAATAAATTGATTCGGATTCAATTTAAAAAGTAAGGCTATTCTATTTAGAATAGCCTTTTTATTATTTTTTATAAAATTACTCTTTTCGTGGTCCTTTGTTTCGGTATTGCAGGAGTAATTTTCTATTAAAATCTTCTTCTGATTTTTTTAGTCTAATAATTTTTAAAGCAGGTAAAACTCCTTTTAAATTTAAAAAGAATTTTTTGCGAAGAACAAAAATATCTTCCTCATTATTTTCAATTTGGCTTAACAATGAATTGGCTTCTTTTTCGGTCATTTTATCTTTTCCTTCTCTAAATCTTTTAATGAAAGAACGCATTTTTAGATGTTTTAATTCAAATTCTTTTTCTTCAAATGCATTATAAATAGGCCAAAATTTTTCAGCTTCGGCACTTGTTAAGTCTAATTCGGTGGTTATAAAAGCCACTTTCAAAGTCTTGATCTGTTCTCTTTTCTCTTTCATTTTTTCCCCTTGTGCATAAAAACTTATACTGGAAAATAATGTTACTATGGCTAAAATTCTATAGAGTCTCATCGTATTTTATTGTTTTTATTTATTCTATAATTAATTTTTCTAAATCTGAATTCGTAGTTAAAATATCTTCTATGGTTTCGTCTTTTAGTTCTGTTGTAGCGCCAATTTTATTAAGGTCTTCGTCTTCTAATTCACTAATTAATTCATAAGTAGTTATATCGTTTTGGTATGTTAAATGGTTTTCTATAGTAGTTGTGTCTAACTCTTCTGAATTGGATAGAAATCGATTGAAAATGGGAAGAAATAAGGCAATAACTAGCATGGCAGCAATCGCGAATAAAAGAGTTTTATTTCTTTTTAAAAGAGGGATTGTACTGATTTCCTTATCGGGTAATTGTGAAAGAATCTGTTTTGAAAAATCATCAAAATAGGTATCAGGGATTAGAAACCCAGATTTAATTTTTGATTTTTCGTTTATTTTAAATGATTTCATAATAGTTTTAGACTGAACAGGGTTTAAAAAGTTTAATTTGAGTTTATATAAGCTTCTATTTTTTTTGTAGCGTGATGGTAAGAAGCTTTTAAAGCACCTATTGAAGTGTTTAGAATTTCAGCAATTTCTTCGTATTTTAATTCTTCGAAATATCTCATCTTAAATACTAATTGTTGTTTTTGAGGTAAAATTGCTATAGCTTTTTGTAATTTTATTTCGATTTCATCTCCATCAAAATAAACATCAGCGTTTAGATTATGGATAATTTTGTTTTGTAATTCTATGGTTGAAATTTTCTGTTTTTGTGCTTTTTGATTAATAAAAGTTAATGCTTCATTTGTTGCTATTCGGTACATCCAAGAAAACAGTTTACTGTCTCCTTTAAAGTTTTTTAGATTTTGAAATACTTTAATAAATGTGTTTTGTAAAACATCATCAGTATCATCATGATTCAACACAATATTTCGTATTTGATGATATAATGGTTTTTGATAATCCAGTAAGAGTTTCTGAAACGCTTCATGTTGCGTTTTAGGATCTAACAATTTTTGAATAAATTCTTGTTCTTCTTGCAAAGCTACTGTTTAACTAGATTAGTTTTGATACAAAAGGTTTAATAGTAGATGAAATTAAATTCCTAATGCATTATTTTCTGATTTTGCATTCACACTTTCCTCTACTTTGGGTGTGGTTTTTGAGTTTGAGTTTTTATGTTTTACAGGAAAATAGATTTCTGTTTTCCATTTTGAAGGTTGGTTACTATCTGATTTATTTATGGTAAATACCTCTAAATGCTTGAATCTTGAATCTGGAGGTATCACGTTTCTGTTGATGTAACTAATAGATTTTTTTACAGCTTCTTTAGTATGTGAGTAATCACCGTAAAGGGACGTTTTTATTGCTAAAAACGGTTCTAGTTCATCGGCTAAAATATCGCTTCCATCGCTTGTTATAATTGCTTCTTTGATTGGTATGCAAAGCGATATTTGTGCTAATCCATTTTTTTCATCATAAGTATGATAAATTATAAATGGTTTTCCGTTGAGTTCAATAGCATTCGCTTTACAAAATGCAATCATTTTTGGGAAAACGATGTGGGTATTTTTTACAATGGAACTAATTTTACTTGTAAAACTTTGTTTTAAATATGGGGTTCCTTTTTTTTGAACTAATCCATTTACTTTAATCGTATAAGTATTAATTTCATATACTAATTGTTTGTGTAGCTTAGCTAAGCTATTTTCAAAGATATTTCCGATTATTTTAGAAGCACCACCATGAAGTGCGGTGTAAATTTTATAAGAAAAACTCATTTCCCCTTTTGACTTTATCGTAATTTTTGTTCCGCCAAGTGTATCTTTTAAGGTCCAAGTAAGCTCATACTCAGTACCGTCTATGTTCATTTTTTGATAGATACTGTTATTTTCTTTGGTTGATAAAGTTTGGACAGTACCATTTCCTTGATTACTTTCCCATGTACATTTCGCGCCTTTTCCGACGTTATTTTTAGAGTAATGAATTTTAATTTTGTCCCCAATCATCATAAAATCCCCCCAATTTTGATAATCATTTACATAGCTGTATAGATTGTTTTTTGAAATTGGAATTACTTTACTTTTTTGGATGTTAAACACCCCTTTTTGGGTTGCAATAAAAACAGAGAAAGAGACAAAACTAAGTAATAGTAATAAGGAGATGTATTTTAAGATTTTCATTTGGAGTATCAATAAAAGTTTCTTACGTAGTAAAGTTAGCTAATTTATGTATACGTAAATAGGCGTCAAGAAAAATAAATTACCTAACGCTTTAAGAAAATCTTGATTACAAACAATAAACAAACAAATACCAGAAAACCTAAAAGAATTTTATAATTTCCTTTATAAAAAAGTCGATGTAGTTGAGCATCCTTTCTATAAGCAATAATCATAGTAACTACAAAGCCTATAAAAAAAAGAATTCCAAAAGTTATTTGACCACTGCTAAACATGTGTTGAAAATTTTAATGCAAATTTAGTTATTTGTTGTAGAATACTTACTACATTTCCAAATCATTTAATCGATTTAATTATGCAAAAACAAATTAAGGCGGTAAAGGAATTTCATACCGCATTTCAAATAGGACATAGTGAGACTCCAATTGCCGATTTAGGGGAAACAAAAAAGCATCTTCGTTATAATTTAATGAAAGAAGAAAATGAGGAATATTTAGAGGCGGTTTTAAATAATGATTTAGTTGAAATAGCAGATGCTTTAGGCGATATGTTGTATATTCTTTGCGGTACAATTATAGAGCATGGTTTGCAACATAAAATTGAAGAAGTGTTTGATGAAATTCAGCGTTCCAATATGAGCAAACTTGGAGAAGATGGCAAACCAATTTATCGCGAAGACGGGAAAGTTATGAAAGGTCCCAATTATTTTAAACCTGATTTTTCAAAAATTTTAGGAAAATAATACGGTAAACTTAAAAAAAAGCGATTTTCACATTGAAAATCGCTTTTTTTATTTTGGTTACATTAGTTATACTTTTACAGTCCAACCAAAAGTATCTTCGGCTAATTTATTTTGAATATTAGTCAATTTCAATTTTAAATCAGCAGCCATAGAATTTTCTAATTTTGGTAATTCGTAATAATGGTCTTTATATGAAAACCCAACAATTGGACTAATAACAGCAGCAGTTCCTGCACCAAAAATTTCTTTCAGGCTTCCATTGTTTGCAGCTTCTACTAATTCATCAACTAAGACCGAACGAACTTCTACGTTTATTTTCTCTTTTTTTGCTAATTCAATAAGTGATTTTCTGGTAACTCCATCAAGAATCCTTTCGCTAGTTGGCGCTGTAAATAAGGTGTCATTAATTCTAAAAAACACATTCATAGTACCCGCTTCTTCTAATTTAGTATGGGTTGCATCGTCAGTCCAAATTACTTGTTGGAAACCTTCTTTGTTTGCTAAATTAGTAGGATAGAATTGACCTGCATAATTTCCAGCCGCTTTTGCAGCTCCAATTCCGCCATTTGCCGCTCTACTATAATGTTCAGCAACAATAACTTTTACTTCGCCTGCATAGTATGACTTAACAGGAGATAAAATAATCATGAATTTATAGTTATCAGAAGGATTGGCAATTACTCCTGTACCAGTTCCAATCATGAAAGGTCTAATGTACATTGAGTTTCCGTTTCCTTTTTTAACCCAAGCTTGGTCAATTTTAAGTAATTCTTTCAATCCATTCATGAAGATATCTTCTGGAACTTCAGGCATAGCCATTCTGACAGCTGATTTATTGAAACGGTTATAGTTTTCATCAGGTCTGAATAACCAAATAGCATCTTGCTCATCTTTGTAGGCTTTCATTCCTTCAAAAATAGCTTGTCCATAGTGGAATACTCGTGTTGATGGATCTACTAAAAAAGGAGCGTAAGGCTTAATTGTTGGTGTTTGCCATTCTCCATTTTTAAAATCACACTCAAATAAATGGTCTGTAAAAACAGCTCCAAAACTTAAGTTTTCAAAATCTACTTCATTAATTTTAGAAGTAGCTGATTTTATAATTTCAATTTTTTTGTTTTGAGTTGTACTCATAATACAGAATTATTTTATGGTATGAATAATAAGCATAAGCTTATCATATAAGATTAGGAAATCTAATTTTAATGATTACAAAATTAAACAAAAATCGCTAAAAAACTTATGAAAAAAGTATTAATTATGGCAATTAACTGCGATTTATATATATTTAAAAATAATCATACAATTAGGGTTGATTTATGGGAATTATATAAAAAATATCAATTTTTTTCGAACGAAACGTTTTTGTTTTAACTAATTTTGGGCATAAAATAAAACGACTTAGGCGGTATTCACTTTAAAAAATATTCATTGGAAAGAGAAATTATTCAAACTCTTGATGGTTCAACGACAATTCATCTCAAAGAATGGGATGAGTGTTATCATTCAAAACACGGGGCAATTCAAGAAGCCCAACATGTTTTTATTCAGAATGGACTTTCGCTATTTCCCAATCAATATGTTTCCATTTTAGAAATCGGGTTTGGAACAGGTTTGAACGCTTTTATTACTTTTTTAGAATCTCAAAAATTAAATCAATCGATTAATTATGTCGGAGTTGAAGCGTATCCTGTAAACGCTTCCGAAGTTCTTGCGATGAATTATGTAGCTAAATTGAACGCCATAGCACAAAAGGAGGTGTTTGAACAAATGCATGAAAGTAAATGGAACGAGAAAGTGATATTAAATACTGATTTTGAATTAACTAAACGCAAGCAGTTTTTTGATGAAATTGCAGATTCGGAACAATTTGATTTGATTTATTTTGATGCTTTTGGCTACAGAGTACAGCCTGAATTATGGAGTACTACCATTTTTCAAAAAATGTATACCGCACTTCGACCTGGAGGTAAATTAGTGACTTATGCTGCGCGTGGTGTGGTAAAAAGAAGTATGATAGAAGTAGGATTTACAGTTGAGAAATTGCCTGGTCCACCAGGTAAAAGAGAAATGTTTAGGGCAAGTAAAGCAGAATTAACGTTTTAATTTGCAATAAAATAAATTACTTAAAACTTCGTTAAATAAGAGTAGTGCCATATATTATTAATGTAATTTTATGCTACTTTAAAATTGAAGTTTAACCCAAAAATTGAATTCATTATGACAAAAGTAATGCTTGACTACACCAAATCTATTCTAGAAAGAGTAAGTTTTGATCCTACTCTTTTTTACAAAGAATTGCAAAAAGCTATTAAAACTTTGCTGCCCTACGAGATGGAACAATTAAAGGAATGGTTGTTTAGATTTACACGTGAAAAGCCAGAATTAAAATCTTGTTTACAAGTAATCAATGTATAAATAAAAAGGAACCTTTTCAGGTCCCTTTTTTATTTTTTTTGGATAGGGCTTATAATTTCAACATTTTGAAAAACAATAGCGCCTTTTATGACTCCAGCAATTGTACTTCGTAAAGCATCAATGATATGAATTTTCAATTCGCTTTTAGGAAAAATTAAACTCACTTCGCGCGCCGGCTTTGGTTCTTTGAAATGACGTAGTTTGGTTTTGTCAGCTTCTTTTAAATCCAATGTGTGTAAATAAGGAAGTAGTGTAGTACCTAAACCTTCATCGGCTAATTTGATTAACGTTTCAAAACTGCCGCTTTCAATTTGAAAATGATTGATTTCGTTACGGTTATTATTTTTGCATAAATTTAAAATTCCATCTCTAAAACAGTGTCCGTCTTGTAATAACAGGATTTCATCCAAATTTAAATCACTCACTTCTATTTCTTGTTTTTCAAAATGGTGATGTCCTTCAGGGATATAGGCTACAAAAGGTTCAAAATACAATACAATTTCTTTAATTTTTTCTTCTTCTAACGGAGTAGCGGCAATTGCAGCATCTAAATGACCATTATTTAATTTTGTAATAATCTCCTCTGTATTTAGCTCTTCAATGATAAGTTTTACTTTTGGGTATTTTTTTATAAAATTATTTAAAAACATGGGGAGCAAAGTAGGCATAATCGTTGGGATGATACCTAGTCGAAATTCGCCACCCACAAATCCTTTTTGTTGTTCTACAATATCTTGAATTCTGTCTGCTTCATTAACGATATTTTTAGCTTGGCTTACTATTTTTTGACCAATGTCAGTCAGTTGAATAGGCTTTTTTGTACGGTCAAATATCTGAACATTTAATTCTTCTTCAATTTTTTGAATTTGCATACTCAAGGTAGGCTGTGTGACAAAACATTTATCTGCGGCTAATGTAAAGTTTTTATGTTCAGCAACGGCTAAAACGTATTTAAGTTGAGTGATTGTCATTGTATAATGAATTTTGATGCAAAAGTACAAAAACAATCAATTTATCTTATACTTAATGAATTTATTTTTGATTAAATAGTTCTTTAGGCTTTTGAAATACAAAATAAATGATGGAAATGGTTTTTTTGTGAACAAAAGAATCTAATTTTAGATTACATTTGATTACAGCAAAAACTATATATCCATGAGTGACGATTTTTACAAGAAAATACTAGATAATAATAAAAAATGGGTTGAAAACTCTTTACAATTAGACCCTAATTATTTCCAAAATTTAGCTGAGAGACAAACACCTCCGTTACTTTGGATAGGATGTTCAGATAGTAGGGTTCCTGCTAATGAGATTGTAGGTGCTAAGCCAGGGGAAGTGTTTGTACATCGAAATATTGCCAATATGGTCATTCATTCTGATATGAATATGTTAAGTGTGCTAGATTATGCAGTCAATGTTTTGAAAGTAAAGCATATTATTGTTTGTGGACATTACGGTTGTGGTGGGGTTCAGGCAGCTATGAATAACCAATCGATAGGAATAATTGATAACTGGATTAGACATATAAAAGACATTTATCGTTTGCATAAAACGTATTTAGACGGTATAGAAGATGAACAAGAACGTTTCAACGCTTTTGTTGAGGTTAATGTAAAAGAACAAGTTTTTGATTTGGCCAAAACGTCAATTGTACAGTCAGCTTGGAAAGCGGGGCAGGAATTAACCCTTCACGGTTGGGCGTACGGATTGAATTCTGGATTTGTAACTGACTTGGATGTTAACTTTAGTTCGGATGTTGATTTAGATGAAGTATATCAATTAAAATTTTAATTGATATTGGATTTGTCTTACATGGTATAATGAATAATGGAGAGGTAAATAGGCATTCCTATGGTAATATTTACTGGGAAAGTTACAGCTAATGCCATTGGAAGATATAAACCTGGATTTGCTTTAGGAACCGTTATTTTCATTGTAGCAGGTACTGCAATATAAGACGCACTAGCTGCAAGAATTGCAAAGATGAATCGGTTTGCAATTTCTGAAGTTACTAATGAACTTATCATAGCGAAAAGACATCCGTTGACTATTGGGATGACAAAGGCAAAAACAAATGGAAACCAGCCACAATTAAAAAACGATTTTAATTTTCTCCCACTTGAAATTCCCATGTCTAGTAAAAAGATAGCTAAAAAACCTTTGAATAAATCATTTGTAAATGGTTTGATACCTTCGGCTTGTTTTGCATCGGCTAGGTATCCAATAATCAAGCTCCCTAGGATAAGTAATACACTACCATTGGTTAAAGAATGCTTTACAATTGATTTTTGATTTATCTTTTTGTTTTCTGTATTTTGAAAAATAGAAATAAGAAGCAATCCTATAATTATTGCAGGTGATTCCATTAGTGCCATAATAGCTACCATATGACCATGAAGTTTAAGTTGATGTGCCTCTAAATAAGATACAGCTGTTACAAAAGTAACAGCACTTACAGAACCATATGCTGCAGCTATCGCACCAGCATCAAACACATTTAGTTTTCTTTTTAGTATAAAGAAAGTATATAAAGGAATTAATACTGAAATGGCTATTCCTAAAAGCATGGACCAGATAATTTCGCTTGTAAATTCTTCATGAGAAAGTTCCTGTCCTCCTTTGAATCCAATAGCAAAAAGTAGGTATAATGAGATAAATTTTGAAGAGTTTTCAGGAATTGCTAAATCACTTTTAAGATAAACAGCAATTATTCCTAGTACAAAGAATAAAAGTGCTGGATTTGTTAAATTTTCAATTAGTAGATTAGTATTCATGTTTTATTTTAAGAGTTTTTGTTGATTTTGGAAAAATGTCATTCTATTTATGTTTTGAATATGTAATAGTCCAATTTTGATTTACAAACGTTGCATTTAGAATTATTAGTTTTATATTTCTGTCACGGCTCTAATAAGTCTGTCGTTTATTGACTTTCCTAAATTAAAGTCGGGTAATTTTTCAATTAAAATTAGATCAAGATTTAGTTTATCTAATTGATGTAAATAATCATATAGGTTTTTTGCCGCCTCATTATAATCTCCTTTTGGAGATAATACAAATTGAATATTTTTGTTGTGTGTACTAATAGCATTATTGAAACTTAGAATGCCTATTTTTTTTTCATTCACTGATTTTAGATGTTCAGTTACGTTATCAACAAGATAAGCTTTTGTTTTTGGGGCATAATGTCTTGAAAACATACCAGGTGCATCAGGAGTATGATTATCATTTGTTATGATTTTGACGGGGCCAACAATCTTTTCAATATTGTTTATTGAAAGAGCCCCATGACGAAATAATATGGGAGTTTCGTTTTCGAATCCTATGATAGTTGACTCAATTCCTTTTGTACAATTTCCTCCATCTAGAATTAGTTTTATTTTATCATTAAAATAGTCTAATACATGTTTTGAGCAGGTAGGGCTAATTGATCCGAAAGGATTGGCGCTAGGAGCTGCAATTGGATAATCAATATAGTTTAATAGTTCTTGTGTAATTGGGTGATCAGGAACTCGAACTGCAACAGTATTTTTTCCCGCTGTAATTAGATTTGATATTTTACTTTGTTTTTTTAATATGAGTGTGAGTGGTCCAGGCCAAAAATGATTGGCAAGTTTTAACGCAGATTCAGGAATGTTAGTTGCAATGTCAGTGAGTTGATTGATTGATTTGATATGAACTATTAACGGATTATTATTAGGTCTTTCTTTAATTTTGAAAATGGCTTCTATCGCATTTTCATTGTAAATACTAGCCGCTAATCCATAGACTGTTTCTGTGGGTATTGCTATAACATGTCCTCTGTTAAGTTCATTTCCTGCTTTTTGAATATTTTTGGTTACAATAGTCATTTGATTATGGATTACAATAGTCACAATACATAGGGTCTTCTGTTTTCTTTTTGTTAGGAAATTTTTCTTCTGTCATGAAGTTGCATTTCGTACATATATAATTCACACTTAATGTTGAACGAGTTGCAGAACCACACAAACTGCAGGGTAAGCCAGGATTAACGTTTTGAATATCAAAACCCGGAGTTTGGCAACTCGGACATTTTGATTGTATTTTTTGGACTAATTTGATACTTGCCTTTTGGATAACACTCATTCGAGTTGGATTAAGATGTGCTCTCATATCTGTTTCCACGTATACTCTTCCGAAAGAGTCTATCATTTTGTTAAAAAGCCATAATAATTTAGAATGGTTGTTTATTCCTTTATAAATTACACTCCAATTTGTTTGATCTGATTTAAGAATTAGAGCATGTGATGGAAATTTTACTTGTTTACAAAATTCTTTTAATTCGAATTTGTTATTTACATATTGACCACTAAAGTTAGTTTCAGTACTTAATTCTCTTGCAACTATTTCAATATTATTTTTTAGGTCTAGAAATAGTAATGATTCTTCATTTCCCGGTATAAAAAACAACGATGGATGTTGGCCAAAAGAACCTTCACTTGCAATCGCCAGATCAACATTGTGCATTGTCATAGCGTTTATACATTTGCTTCGCAAAGTAGTTATCACATCATTTTTTCTTTCGACTTCTCCAGAAAATGTTCCTAAAGTGTCAGTATTAAAAAGTGTGTTTTTAATACAATTTACTCCTATAGCATCTTCAATTAAAGGTGCAATTATTTTTTCTTTTTGATGTTGAGTTGCAATTATTAATTTACGTCCTTGAAACATTTATTTTATTTTGATTTCAAATTCACATTTCAGCTCAACTACTTGTTCATTTGATTGTATTTCATTTAAAAGTTGGTTTATGGTTGATTTCATATCATTCAGTTCTTCAATCCTTTTTTTTGAATGTGATGGATTTAAGCTAAATCGAATATTGTTACTAAAGCCTTCCAAATCATGATACTGTATTTTATTGATAATCATTGAATTAAGTATTTTTTTTGCGTCATCGGGAGTAAACACCCCATTGATTAATTGAAATTTGGAATTTTTTTTCATCTTTCTAAAGTTTAATATTTAATGTTTTAAGCAAATAAGTAGACACAAATAAAGATGATGCTAACAGTGCTGTAGACCATACAGAAAAATTGGATAGTATGTTTAAAAGTATCCCTACAGATAATACAATAATAATTGATAGTAGTATTGTATTTGTTTTTTTGCTTTTGAGGTTATTTTTATTTGATACCATTATATGTGAATTTTTTTTGCAAATTACAGAGTAATAATTCATAAATTTTTATTTATATTTGTTATGTTTTTAATAAAAATATTTTATGAATTATACCTTACATCAACTGAAAGTTTTTTTGAAAGTTTCAAAAACGAAGAGTATAACTAAAGCTTCAGAAGAGCTCTATTTATCACAACCTGCCGTTTCTATTCAGCTGAAAAATTTTCAAGATCAGTTTGATATTCCATTAACAGAAGTTATTGGGAGAAAATTATACATTACTGATTTTGGAAAAGAAATTGCTTTTGCTGCAGAACAAATTATTA
>JACCDQ010522281.1_pt1 | contig 13653 bp, 13 predicted proteins | sample 7446031 | NCBI WGS metagenome assembly JACCDQ01 (sample SAMN15323442, study PRJNA562643) | freshwater metagenome | isolation source: river surface water | place: USA:Blue River Watershed | collected 2017-08-17 | reverse complement strand
TTGCCGCCGAGTCGCAGGGCATTCCTGTGCGACGAATGAAACTGGCGGTATATGTAGTGGCGGCCTTCGGTGCAGGCCTAGCCGGGGCGTTGTATTTTGTAGGCAATCTGCGCATTAGCCCGGATGCAGCTTTCAGCGTGAACTGGACGGCGTTTGCAATTTTCATGGTGGTCATCGGCGGACTGGGGCGCATTGAAGGCCCCATCGTGGGTGCCATCTTGTTCTGGGCACTGAACAAGTTCTTCAGCGACTACGGTACCTGGTACCTGCTGGGCCTTGGATTGCTGGCCATTTTGGTCACCATCTTCTTCAAACAAGGGCTCTGGGGCTATGCGCAGAAACGCTGGGGCTGGACACTTTTCCCCACCCAGCGTCAGCTCGTTTTGTCCCGCCGAACCTAACAACCACACGAGGCTTAAGCCATGAGAAACATAGACGAACACAACATCACGCAGGCCGTTCTGGAACGCATGGCGGGCAGCACCAACCCGCGCCTGAAGGAAGTGCTGGGGAGTCTCGTTCGGCACCTGCATGACTTTGCGCGAGAAGTGCATCTGACGGAAGAGGAGTGGATACAGGGAATCGAGTTCCTAACGGCGACAGGTCAGATGTGCAATGACAAACGGCAGGAGTTCATCCTGCTGTCAGACACGCTCGGACTGTCCATGCTACTGGTGGCCTTGAACAACGCCAAGCCCAAGGGGCTGACAGAATCAACGGTATTCGGTCCGTTTCATGTGGCAGGTGCGCCCCATGTGGAGCAAGGCGCTGACATCGGGGCGGGAGCGCCGGGTGAGCCCTTATTCGTGACAGCACGCGTGCTGTCACCCGATGGCAAGCCAGTGACTGGCGCTGATGTGGATGTGTGGCAGGCCGATGAAGACGGTCTCTATGACGTGCAGCGTCCAGACCTAAAACACCACCAAGCGCGTGCCGTCCTGCGCACAGACAACGAAGGCTATCTGCGGTTTCGCACTGTGCTGCCAGTGGCCTACCCTGTACCCACCGACGGCCCCGTAGGGAAGATGCTAGTGGCCACAGGCCGTCATCCCTGGCGACCAGCGCACATCCATTTCATGGTGGTTGCCAACGGTTATGAGCGGTTAATCACCCAAGTATTCCGCGACGGTGACCCGTATCTCGATTCTGATGTGGTGTTTGGTGTGCGCTCATCGCTGATCGGGGACTTCCAGCGTCACGCGCCCGGAACAGCACCCGACGGCACTCAGCAAAAGCAGGCCTTTCACACACTGGCCTTCAACTTCGTGCTGCAGTCAGTCTGAACCCATGTCGATGTATTTCGCAGTGATTGCCCATGACCGTGCCAACACTTCGGAGTTGCGCACTCAGTTACGTCCTCAGCACCGTGCTTGGCTGCGCGATCCGGGCGAACACCCAGTGGTGGTGCGTTTAGGTGGTCCATTGCTGGACGAGCACGGTGTCATGAACGGCACCCTGCTCGTGGTGGAAGCAGCCACCGAGCAGGCAGTTAGGAATTTTTTTAATGACGATCCCTATGTGCGCCATCAGCTATTCGAGCACGTACAGATTCAGCAGTGGCTCTGGGGGCTAGGGCAACCGGAACAGAAGAATCAAACATCTATGCAGGCGGTAAGTGGAACATGATCAACAAAATTGCAGACAACATTGAACAGGCGCTTCAGGGAACACCTGATGGCGCGACCGTACTTATCGGTGGCTTTGGCACGGCCGGCATTCCCAATGAGCTTATTGAAGGACTGATCGCACAGGGCGCACGTGACCTGACCGTCGTTAACAACAATGCGGGCAACGGCGACATCGGCCTCGCTGCTTTGCTCAACACTGGACGTGTGCGAAAAGTCATCTGCAGCTTCCCTCGCCAAGCGGACTCGCATGTGTTTGACGCGCTGTACCGCAGTGGCAAGCTGGAATTGGAGCTAGTACCCCAAGGCAACCTGGCCGAGCGCCTGCGCGCGGCTGGGGCAGGCATCGGCGCATTCTTCACCCCCACGGGCTTTGGCACCGAACTGGCATGCAATGCCGATGGCAGTTCGAAGGAGACACGGGTCATCCATGGTCGTCCTTATGTGTTGGAGTACCCCATACGCGGCGACCTTGCGCTGATCAAGGCGGAGCGTGGCGACCGTTGGGGCAACTTGGTGTATCGCAAGGCCGCACGCAATTTCGGGCCTGTGATGGCAACAGCCGCCGCGAAGACAGTAGCCAGCGTGCATGACATCGCAGAGCTGGGCCTGCTAGATCCAGAAACAGTGGTGACCCCAGGCATCCACGTCACACACATCGTGCGCATTGCGCGGGTGGCAACACAGGCCGGTGGTTTCAAGGTGACTGCCTGAGTAACGGAACAGACTATGAGCTATACCAAGAGAACCAAAGACGAACTCGCACGGCGAGTGGCGCAGGACATCCACGACGGAGCCTATGTGAACCTAGGCATTGGCATGCCCACACTCGTGGCAAATCACATTCCCGCAGGACTGGAAGTCATTCTGCATAGCGAGAACGGCATCCTGGGCATGGGCCCTGCACCCGCAGCAGGTGCAGAGGACTTTGACCTGATCAACGCGGGCAAACAGCCCGTCACACTGCTAGATGGTGGGTGCTTCTTCCACCATGCCGACAGCTTTGCCATGATGCGCGGCGGGCACCTCGATATCTGTGTGCTGGGCGCTTTTCAAGTGTCGGCAACGGGGGATTTGGCGAACTGGCACACAGGAGGGAAAGAAGCGATTCCTGCCGTGGGTGGTGCAATGGACTTGGCCATCGGCGCGAAACAGACCTGGGTGATGATGGATTTGCTCACCAAGAAGGGGGAGAGCAAGGTGGTCGCGCAATGCAGCTATCCACTGACAGGCATCGGTTGCGTGCGTCGCATCTATTCAGACCTGGCGACCCTACAGTGCGGACCGCAAGGATTGACGCTCATCGACAAGGTAGAGGGCTTGTCGTTGGAGGAATTAAAACAACTTGTTGGTCTGCCTATTGCACCCGAGCTGGGAGCCGTACGATGAACCACGCCTATGTCTGCGACGCCATACGAACACCGTTTGGCCGTTACGGCGGTGCGCTGAGCAGTGTGCGGGCTGACGATCTTGGTGCCATTCCCATACGGGCGCTCATGGAGCGAAACCCTCGTGTCGATTGGGCCAGGGTTGCCGATGTTATCTATGGTTGCGCCAATCAAGCAGGCGAAGACAACCGCAACGTAGCCCGCATGAGCGCTCTCTTAGCCGGTCTGCCACTGGAGGTCCCCGGCTCTACAGTCAACCGTCTGTGCGGCTCAGGGCTAGATGCAGTGGGTACCGCAGCGCGGGCAATTCGCGCAGGAGACGTCGGGCTCATGATTGCCGGCGGCGTAGAGAGCATGAGCCGTGCTCCGTTTGTGATGCCAAAAGCGGAATCAGCCTTCAGCCGCAGCAATGCTGTGCATGACACCACCATTGGCTGGCGCTTTGTCAATCGGCTGATGAAAGAACGCTACGGCGTAGACTCAATGCCAGAAACTGCCGAGAACGTGGCGCAAGACTTTGGTATTGAACGTGAGGCACAGGACCGCATGGCTCTGGCCAGCCAGATGCGAGCAGTGCAAGCGCAGAAGGACGGACACTTGGCCCGAGAAATCGTGGCCGTGCACATTCCACAGAAAAAGGGAGATGCGCTGGTGGTCGACACCGATGAGCATCCTCGTCAGACCAGCCTAGAAGCGCTTGCCAAACTCAGAGGGGTGGTACGTCCGGATGGCACCATCACTGCGGGGAACGCCAGTGGGGTGAATGATGGCGCCTGTGCATTGTTGCTAGCAGATGAAGCAGCAGCAAGTCAAAACGGACTCACACCCCGTGCGCGAGTGGTGGGCATGGCAAGTGCCGGTGTGCCGCCCCGGATCATGGGCATTGGTCCTGCTCCTGCCACACAAAAGCTGATGGCGCAAACTGGACTCAGTCTGCCCCAGATTGATGTGATTGAGCTAAACGAAGCCTTTGCTGCCCAGGGCCTTGCCGTGCTGCGGCAACTGGGACTTGCGGACGATGACGAGCGCGTCAACGCGTGGGGTGGTGCCATTGCCCTAGGCCATCCCCTAGGCGCCAGTGGCGCACGATTGGTTACCACCGCGATCAATCGGTTACACGCAACCGGGGGGCGGTATGCCCTGTGCACCATGTGTATTGGCGTTGGCCAAGGCATCGCCTTATTGCTGGAGCGGGTATGACGCCTGCAGACACCTGCCCACCATCAAGCACATGGCGCTGGATTGTTCGGCTTTTTCGAACACAACCGTCGCCCCCTGTCGGCTACCCCCTTTTCATTCCCCTGCTTACAGTTCGTCCAAGCCGACAAGCAGTGAACTTGTCGCTTTCATTTAAACCACCTAGGAGACCAGCATGACTCAGTTTGTTACCCAATTCGGGGCCTTAAACAACTATGAAAAAGGCCACATCGAAATCATCAACGACAAAGCAAAACATTACGTTTTTTCGAACGTGTTTGAAGTGGCCAACGGATCGAAACCCTACGAGAAGGTGGCAGTTGCCAAGAACCTCGAATACGTAATTGAAGCAATTCGTGCTGAAGGCACATCCGGCTGGATGGCGGCGAGTCACGATGAGTTCTGTATCGTCATGGACGGCGAGGTCACCGTAGAGCTGGTAAAGCTCGACAACGCAGAAGCAGTAGCTCCGTCCAGCAAGGAAGGTACCGTGGCGGTATCGGGCGAGCCCAAGGGGCACAAGATGGGAACCATACAACTAAAGCGTGGCCACCAAGCACTGCTGCCCAAGGGTGCGGCATACCGCTATGTCAGCAGCCAGCCTTCGGTGCTGATCCAACAAACCATTGTGGGTGAACTCACGGTGCAGAAGTGGGCAGAGATCTGCTTCAACTGAACTGCATCTTTCAACAACCCACATAATTTAGGAGAACACCATGAACGCAGTCGCAGAAAAATCATCCTCTCTCGTTGCCGGTTACCGCACATTTGAACTCGGCAACTTCACCTTCATGCGTGACGAATATTTCGTCACCATCACTTGGCCCGTGGAGAAAGGGCGCCAGTCCCACACCATGAGCGCCGACGCATTCCTACGCGCACTGATGCGCGACGTGGCCTGGGGCTTCTTCTATGGCGTGGTGAACTTTGACCACGTGTTCGGCACTCGCAACCTCTACGGTAAGGTGGAATTTTTTGGTGGCCGCCTAAATGAGCATTACCACAACGCCGGGCTGTCCTACATCGAGGTTTTTGACTCACCTGTAGCCATGAAGTTGATTAAAGAAATTTTGGCCGACTGGGTAAACGAAGGCTTCGATCCTTTCGCAGCCCCTATGGAGACTGGCGATGCTGCTTTCGGTGAAAAACACGGCAGCAACCTCAAGGCCATCGATCGGTTCCGCGTCGCCACCAAACGTATGCCCGGCATAAAAGGCGACTCGCCGCTGCGCGAGGAATCCAACGGCTATGCGATCAACCGCGCCTTCGCTGATGTCACGCAGGAGCAACCAGTGATCAAGGCCGAGCCCGGATTCGAAGACGACTTGCACGCATTCAACCTGTTCGCCTACCTGTCACGTTCGGATGTCACCTGGAATCCATCGGTGACTTCCGTCTGCAAACAAAGCCTGTTCTGCCCGACCACCGAGGAATATATCCTTCCAATCATCCATGGCAACGACCGTGTGGAATGGTTCTTGCAATTCTCTGACGAAATCATGTGGAACATCACTGACAAGATGACTGGCCGTCCGCGCGCACGCGTGCTGATGAAGGCGGGCGACGTGGCGGCCATGCCTGCAGATATCGCTCATCAAGGCTTCTCCAAAAAGCGTTCGATGTTGCTGGTGTGGGAAAACGGCAATCCGGACATCGTGCGCATGCATGAGTCGGGCGAACTACCGCCCTACCCAGTAAGCTTCTGATCAGTTGCACGGGCAAACCAAACTGGCGGGTGATTACGGTGATGACCGTAATCACCCCCCTCTTTTTTACTTAAGCTTTGAGAAAGATGTCAGCATGAGTTGGCAACAGCACCCCGACTGCCCTCCTGCGGGTACGCGCCTGTGCGCCCTGGCCGAAATTCCTGACAACGGCGGTCATGAAGTTGTTTTCGGAAACGGAAAGGAGCGCCTGCGCTTCCTGTTGCTGCGTCAAGGCGACAGCTACTGGTCTTACCTCAACAACTGTCCGCATTTTTCGCTGCCCCTCAATTACCAGCCAAACACCTTCGTCACCATGGATTCGATGGTCGTTTGTGCCCATCACACTGCGTTCTTCAACTTCAACGATGGCGCCTGTGTGGACGGCCCTTGCGCCGGCACGGGCCTGACCGCAGTTCCCACGCGACGCGAGGGCGTCGACATCTACCTTAACCATTGACGGTTGAAACTACAGACAAGTTCGAAGCACACACATGGATTCGATTCCATTGAAGTCGCTCGCCGCTGCTGTTGCCGACGTCAGTTAGAGAGGAGCACGCGGATCGGAGATTAATTGCTTAGGTTTTTAAACTCTTGATTTAAATGAGCAGGGGACGCGTGGATCACAAAATTTTTCGCTCAAAAAAAAGAGGGGTATACGAAACGTGTCCCCCTCAACTATTTCAAAATATAACTCGTACTTTGTAGGCTAGATAACTACAAGCCGTCGCGGATTTCATGCATCAAAATGGATATTGCTGAACTTCAGGCTCAATGGTCAACCACTTCAACTCTGTAAATTCTTCGATCACAGCACGTCCATCGAAGCGCCCATAGCCACTGCCCTTTGTTCCACCGTAAGGTGCTTGTGCTTCGTTTTGAACAGTTGAACCATTCACATGGACAGAGCCATATTCAAGTTCCATGGCTACTGCAAGTGCGCGATTCACATTGCGACCAAATACACCGGAAGACAATCCGTAAGCGCTATCGTTTGCAACTTCGATAGCCTCTTCTGTCGACTTCACTCGAACAACGACAGTAATAGGACCAAAGGTTTCTTCGTCATAGATTTGCATCGTTGAATCGACATGATCCAAGATCGTTGCTGGCATAACAGCGCCATCCGCAACACCGCCACAGACAATCTTGGCGCCCTTTTTCAGAGCATCATTGATCATGTCATTGATACGCGTACCAGATGACGGATTGATCATTGGCCCAATAATGCAACCAGGGTTTGATGACGGATCAGCCATCTGCAATTCATTTGCACGTGCAGCAAATTTCGCAACGAATTCATCTGCAACCTTTTCGTCAACAATCAATCGTTCTGTTGACATACAGATTTGACCTTGATACAGGAATGAGCCAAAGACGGCTGCCTTCACTGCTTCATCTATGTTGGCATCATCAAGAACAACCAATGGAGACTTACCACCCAATTCCAACAAGCAACGCTTCACATGCTTTGCCGCTTTCTCAGCAATGATTCGTCCAACGCGTGTAGAGCCTGTGAAATTGATGCGACGAATAGCTTTGTGCGCGATCAATGCATCAACCACGTCAGCCGCTGTTTCTGGTGAATTGCTGAGATAGTTTAAAACGCTAGGTGGGAAACCTGCCTCAACCAAAGCCTCAGCAACAAGAGCATGTGTTTTGGGGCTAACTTCAGACCCGCGGAAGACAACTGTATTGCCACACACAATAGGATAAGCAATTGCACGTGCAGCTAAAACAACTGTGCCATTCCATGGAACGATGCTTAAGATAGCGCCCACAGGTTGGCGCAACGTCATCGACAAAGCTCCAGGCTTGTCAGTCGGAATCGTTTCACCTTGAATTTGTGTTGCGAGTGCAGCGGCTTCACGGAATACATTTGCAGCGAGATGAACGTTGAAACCAGCCCATAGCGCTGAAGCACCAACTTCAGCCGCCATTACCTCAATGAATTGAGGCGTTTTAGACTCAAGAATATCTGCGGCTTTGAGAAGCAAGCGGCGACGCTCACTCGGAGCAGATTTCTTCCAAGATTTATATGCCTCATGCGCTGATGCGGCGGCAAAATCAGCATCAACAACACCAGCAGCTGCAGATTGAGTAATCAACTGTTTCGACACAGGGTGACGACGTTCGAATTTCGCACCATTGTGTGCATCAACCCATTTGTTATCGATCAAAATTTGTGAATTCATTGTCATTTTTAAACTTCCTAGTTAATGATGAAAAATTTTCTTAGGTGGTCAAACATCTAAGAGATCAGGATTGCTTTGTAAGGATGTCGGCCATACGCTCTCCGATCAGCACGCAAGTTGCCATGGTCGCAACCGAAACAATACGAGGCATGATTGAGCTGTCCGCAATTCGCAACCCTTGTATGCCGTTGACGCGCAAGTTCGAATCAACAACAGCCCCGTTGTCTTTACCCATGCGACATGTCCCTGACTGGTGGAAGTAAGTTGTCGCACCGTTGCGTACAAATTCCTCCATGGCCTTACCAGTCAGCTTCTTGCCAGGAGCAACTTCACGTTTGACGTAATCCTTCATGGCAGAAGAATTACCAATCTCACGACACACTTCGACACCATAAGCAAGCGCCTTGACATCGTCAGGATGACTCAGGAATCGTGCATCGACGATTGGACGGTCTTTTGCGTCAGCTGAGCGCAGACGAATTTCACCGCGACTCTTAGGCGCAACGAGGCCGGCGCAAAGTGCCCAGCTTGTTCCGGGAGGCGCATATTGCTTAGCAACAACGTCACTTGCATATGGCAACTCGATTTGAACCAAGTTCACATCTGGAGATGCAAGGCCTGCACGACTCTTCAAGAAGCCAGCTGCATTTGCCGCACTATTGCGATGTGGAATGTGTTCTTTAGGTTCCCAGATACATCCGCCATGCAACAAGTGATCTTGGAAGTTCTTACCAACCTCTTTCGAATGAACAACAGTTTTGATTCCATGTTCAGAGAGTTGCTTTTGATCACCAATGCCGCTCAACATCAGCAACTTAGGTGTATTGATACCACCGGCACACAAAATGACTTCAGTATTTGCACCGACAACACTTTGAACGCCAGCACGTGTGATACGCACACCTGTAACTTTAGTCCCGCTCAACTCCAGACGGTCCACATGTGTATTAACCACGACTGTCACATTGGGATTCGCTAGTACTGGATAAAGATATGAGCGGGCCATGCTTTGGCGACGACCATCGCGAATAATTTGGTTCATCAGCGCGAAACCAATGCCCCCTTCCTCGCGTTTTCCGTTTTGATCTTCAAGTACGGGGTAGCCAAGCGATTTGGCTGCTGCAAGCATTGCAGGCGCTACTGGATGTGGCTCGAAAGCAGGCTGACACCAGACTGGACCGTTTTTACCGCGATAACGCTCGCTTGGTGCACCTTGCCAATTTTCCATACGGCGATAGATTTCTAGCCCGGACTCATAGCCCCAAGATTTATCACCACTGGTTTGCGCCCAAAATTCCAAATCTTGCTTGAATGGACGAGCCCAAATAGTTGCATTAATACTGCTACCACCACCTACAACCTTGCCCATATGCTCTGGAATTGCTCGGTTGTTAGTGCTTGGTGAAGCAATCGCGACATCACCCCAATCACGCTCAGTTCCTAGGTTAGTAAACCAAACATTTGGATTCATTACTGAGGGAGATGTATCCCAATCTCCAGCTTCAATCATCAAAATAGAAGCATCTTTGCGTTGCGCCAAACGACCTACCAATGCACATGCCGCTGAACCAGTACCAACGACCACGTAGTCGTATGAAGTTTTCAGATTTTTAGTACGCTCATTTTGATTAGCGCGCATCGCATCAAGTTCATCTGCCAAAGCAGACAATCCCATTGTTGCAATACCTGTCGCAGCAGCAGCTCTAATAAAACTTCTGCGATCAAAGCGACCTGCAATCAATCGACGTTCTAAGTTTTCAAGAATTGAATCTTGTGCAGCAGAATTTGTCTCAATATGGTTTTTCATCTTCTCAATCCCGGTGTGGTTGAAGTTACTGTCTCTTGTTTAGCGATAGCTAGAACAAGCAACGGAGAGGACTTTAGGCGTCCCGTCAACTTACAAAAACATCGGGATTTCCCTTGGGATTTTTGTTCTGTTACAGAACAAAAAAGCACCACGTATAAACGCGATGCCGAGGGAGATTGAGTTGCATCTCGCTGTCAGCTATCGCATTGATTTGTATGAGGCTATGTCAATAGAAAGTTCATTCACACGTCTATAAATTAGGCCGCGTGACACCTTCAGCCGTTTGGCAACGTTAGAGATGTTGCCTTTGTATTCAGTCAAGTATTTCTTAATCAGTTCCGCATCTGCATCTAGAAAGGTTTCCACTTGTGGGACGTCAAGCTCAATCATCTTCTGATTGGACAATGGAACATCAAGATGACTTGGTGCCCTATCACTGATCGTCTTTGAACTTTCGACACTTGAAGAAACACTCTTAAAAACTGAAGAAAATTTCTCGCATAAAGAGACAGATAAATAGACGGAAAATCCATTTGTTAAGCGCTGGATTGAAGTTCCTTTATCAGCTAGCTCAACCAACCTTGACAAGCTGAGTTCAAATATTTCATCAACTTTTATTTTTTCGGAACTACATCCGAACGGAATTTTCAAAAGGTTGTTCGAGATCGTATTGATCCACTCAACATAACCATCCAAATTCACCCCGACCATCCCGACCATCGGCGAATCCATCAGGCCTGGAAGAAACTGAAACTTTACGAGTATCGAATTTTTAGCTTGAGAGACTAACAAGCGATTTTCTATTGAGGATGCATATGCCCCAACAACAGAAGATGGCTCAAATGCAAATGGCGTGACCTCGCTTGAAATATCAAGAATTCCAGCAAGTTGCCCATCAATTCCTCGAATCGGTGCAGCCGCACAAAACATGTCTTTCACACTATCAAAGTAATGCTCAGCTCCTAAAACGCTTGCTGGTACTCCCGTACGAGCGACCAACCCAGGGGCTGTTGTTCCAACAAAATTCTCACCCAAACAGATTCCAACACGATGTGCGACAGGAATAATTCTCTGCTCAGATTTTGTCGAGGGTGTTAGGCCAATCAGGACACCCGTTGAATCTGTCAGTACCACAGAACAACTTGAAGTACTGATAACAGGGAGTAGATTTTCTTGCTCGCTCAGCCAAGCTTCATGTAACGCACGATTTTTCTGAATGGACAGCTGACTTCTACTTGCAGAAACCGGTTGAAATTCAATGCGATCTTTAGGTCGTGCACTGCTGCGATAGCAACGCATCCATGACTGGAAAATTTGATCAGAAACAGCTCCAGTTGGAAGGATGCCTTCTTCGAAATATTTTTCTTTCGCTTGCGCAACTCTGTCGTTTTTTGAATTTGAAAAAAGCGAAAGCATGAGCAACTCCGAAATTTATCCGAAATAAGAACTTACTAGCCTGCGTGTTTCCACAGGCTAGTGACTACCCTTAGGATGCGTCAGGTTGCTGCATTGGCGCGGCCTTCATAAAAGCGTCTAGCTGCATGCAAGCGGCTTCTACGGCCATGATTAGAGGCCATTGAGTCAAATCTACTTTAAAGCGACGTGCACTCTCAACCTGGGGAACCAAATAAACATCTGCCAATGTTGGCGTGCTTCCATAACTGAATTCACCACGATTTTTATCTGCTGCCAGAAGTTTTTCGTATGCATCGAAACCATCAGTAATCCATGAAGCGCACCATTTATTGATTGCATCTTCATTGGCAGCGAATTCTTTTCGCAAATATTGCAAGATTCGACGGTTGTTAATGGGATGAATGTCGCAGCCAACCATAGCAGCTAAAGCACGAACGTGTACCCGACCATTCGAGTCAGCAGGCAGCAGAGCAGGCAATGGATACGTCTCTTCAAGCCATTCAATGATGGCCGGAGATTGGATCAGCAACTGCTCACCGGTATCCAGCACAGGCAAAAATCCTTGTGGGTGAATAGCTTTGAAGGCCTCCTTCAAGTGCTCTTCAGTCCGCATATCTACGGCCATGTAGTCTGTAGCTATGCCCTTAAGGTTCAAGGCAATGCGTAGTCGGTGAGACGTACCGCTTCTAAAGAAACTATAGAGCTTCATCTCTTTATTCCGCTGCACCGACAGTCAATGCAACTTCAGCTACACCGGCCACACGACCTGTGATCTTGTCGCCTGGCACCACGGCGTTCACGCCTTCAGGTGTACCTGTGTAAATCAAGTCGCCTGGTTGCAAGTGGTAGAACAAAGACAAGTCTGCAATGATTTCGCGCACATTCCAAATGAGCATGTTCACGTCAGATGATTGCTTTGTTTCGCCATTCACTTCTAAAGCAATCGCACCTTGGTCGATGATTTTCCCTTCCATCGGAACGATTTCTGTACACACAGAGGAGTGTTCCACGTCTTTACCCAAGTCCCAAGGACGACCTTTGTCACGCGCAACTAGCTGCAAGTCACGGCGAGTCATATCAAGGCCTGCGGCATACCCATAAATTACTTCGTGTGCGTTATCTTGGCTCACACGGAAACCCGCCTTACCAATTGCAACAACCATCTCCATTTCGAAATGGTAGTTTTTGGTCTCGGGTGGATAGGCCACGGTAGTGCCACTGTCCACCAAAGTTTGTGGGGCTTTTGTGAAATAGAACGGGCGCTCAACCGACTTATCGACAGGCTTGCCCATCTCGACCGCGTGGGCGTGGTAGTTACGACCCACAAAGAACAAACGGTTGATGGGAAAGCGCTCAGTCTTGCCACGAATTGCGAGTGACTGAACTGCTGGAGGATTGAAGATGTATGAAGTCATGGTTTTAAAGAAAAATGTAAAAGTGAATGTTTAACCGCGGTTTTCGTAAACACCGAGTTTTCGGTGCAAAGGCGACTCATCGGCAATGAAAATAAATGTCGGCTCGTCTGTTTTTAAGTTCTTGAGAGTTACTGCTTCATAACCTGGAGCACAACATGTATCAGCCTCAACCAAACTAAAGGTGCTGTCAACGATCTTGGCCTCTACCGCCCCTTCGATCACGTGAAACACCTGAGCAGGAGAACGAGCAGGCAATCGCAAGGTTTGACCTGGTCGCAACATCATGGCGTAGAAGCCCAAGATATTTTCAGCATCCCCGCCTGTTTCAGGATTAACGTAGGCAACTTGGATTGAATCTTGAGCGGGGTTATCCGCAGCCATCGCCTCCAAAGCAGCCTTTGCATCTGACCATGCATATCTCAGCATTGGATAGGCTTTCTTACTACGCTCAAATACGTGTGTAGGAGCCACACCACCGCGTGCATATTGCTTATCTCCTTGTCCGGGCACCACAGTTTGACGATCGCCGTTGATGTGATAGCTGGCCTCCATGTAGTACACCAGAGGCAAGTCCAACACATCTAACCAAATCACTGGATCTGTGCCGTCATGTCCGTGCTCGTGCCACAAGCCTGTGGGCGTGAGAATCAAGTCACCTCGGCTCATGGGGCATTTTTCGCCATCGACTGTGGTGTAAGCGCCCTCGCCTTCAACAATCATGCGCACAGCATTAGGGGTATGGCGGTGACTAGGAGCCCACTCCCCAGGCATCAAAAGTTGCATGCCCAAATACATGGCCGCACTGGCTTGCATTTTTTCTAAACCGTGACCCGGATTAGCCAACACCAACACGCGGCGTTCGGCTTTTTCAATCGGGGTCAGTTCACCTGCTTTGAGAAGCAAAGGT